>JGI24695J34938_10001676_pt1 | contig 18348 bp, 17 predicted proteins | sample TergutCo191P3_FD_34938 | JGI IMG/M metagenome (IMG submission 34938)
AAGGAACTTTACGCAGCTATGACCGTAACGGGCAGCGAACAAGCCAAAATCAGCGAAGATGGCAACTCCGCTAACGTAAAAGTTATCTCTGTGAACAAAGATAAAAAAGAATCTGCTTTCAAGGTAGGTCTTGTCAAAGAAAAGGATGCTTGGAAAGTAGAGAAGCTGAGTAAGTAAAATTGCAAAACAAAATGGTGGATAAGCGTGTGAGGTAGCCTCTGACGTTTTTCTACCTTTCCCCTATGCTCCTTGCACTTGTAGGTTCAGACGAATTTGGGAAAGAAGAGCGGCTTGAGCTGTTTTGGAAAGAGGCTTTGGCCGATGGTTCGCAGCGCATGGTATTCTTTGCTACCGAATATATAAGAGACGAAAGTTCGCTTACGGCGGCTGTGTCCCAAGCTATGGCTCCGTCTTTTTTTGGGCCGGGGGCAAGCGTTTTGGTGCGGCACTGCGAATACCTGCCTGCGGAGGAGCAACGGAGGCTTGCCGGTTTTTTGCCGGGAGTTCAGGGGAATTTGGCCCTTGATTTCAGTGAACTTGATAAAAGAAGCTCTTTGAGCAAGTTTTTGGAAAAACAGGGGAGTGTAGAGTCTTTTGTACCGCCAAAATATGATTTTCAAAAATGGATAGTGAACCATGTTCAAAAATATTTTAACAAAAGAAAAATAGAGCACTCGGCTGCCCTTTACATTGCAGATGCCATTGGCAACGATACCAAACGTGTTCATAATGAGATAAAAAAAATACTAACCTACGATCCTGCCATACAGGAAATAAAGTTGCAGCATTGCTCGCTGTTCATAAAACAGGACAGGGAAGTTCCGGCCTATGAATTGCAAATTCCCTTTGGTCTTAGAAATCCGGCGGAATTTTTGCCCAAGCTTCGCAGAATTTTGGCAGAAGGCGGCATTGAAGCCATGATGCCGGTCATAGGAGCGCTTAGGAACCAGTGCATAACTCTTTTGCATATAAATACCATGCGTGCAAAAAAAATACCCGATTATGAGATAATAAACCGGGTTATGTTACCTAACCAGGCTAGATTTTACCAGCAAAATAAAATGCCGGAGCAGAGCTCAAGGTGGAGGCTTGATGGCCTTCAAAAGGCTATTTTACGCTTAGATGAGCTTTCTTACGGCATAAAAATGGGATCTTATGGCGATTTACCGTCGTTTGAACTGGCTATTTGCGGTTTAATGCTGTGATTTTTTATATTTTATTAAAGTAATGGCAGCAAATATTTGTTTAGGCGTTGAAATTAGCCAAGATGATTTGAAAGTCGCTCTGGTGGATCCAAAGCGCAAGCATATTATTAAAGTAGATGTAGTTCCAACTTCGGGCAATCCAATAGGAGATGCTTCAATTTATGCCTCTGTATTGGGTTCTTGGTCTCGCAGCAACCTGCTGCCGCAAATAAGCGCAACGGCTGTGGCTTTCCCGGCTTGTAGCGGCATAATGCGTTTGGTACCTATCCCAAAGGAGATAGAAAGCGGTTTTTATGACTATGTGAACTGGGAATTTTCGCATGCGACCAACTTAAAGATTAGCGATTATCAAATGGATGCGGCTTTTTATCCCAACCAAAAGAAACCCGAACGTGTGGTTGTAACGGCCATGAGCAAAAAACTTATGGATACTTTTGGCTCCGAAGAGCTTGATAAAGGCGGTTTTACCCCCAGTTGCTTGATTGCGGATATATGCGCTTTGCTCAATCTTTTGGAAGTATCGGAAAAATTGGGCAGCCAGCCCAAATGCGTATTGAAAGTCGATGGAAAATTTGCCGTAGTTTTTTGGGGAAACGAGTCCGGGCCTTTGGCGATAAGGCTTTTACCCAAAGATTTTATCTCTCCAAAGGCTATTGTTGAGATTTTGGACAGTGGGTTTAATGAACTGCCAAAGGCAAAAAGAATTGTAAAATTATGTGGGGAATGTTCTGCAAATACCGAATTTACTTCTGAGCTTGCAAATGCCGTAAGTGAGCTTAGAGAGCCTATAGAAGTGCAATCCTGGAAGTCGCTTTCGAAATTCTCTTTGGAAAAAGTTGGGGATTTTTCAAAGTTATCACAGTGCTTGGGAGCCATAGGAGCTACCTTGAGCTGTGCATAAACGTATAAAATGGCACGCTTTTTGCTTGTCATATAAAAACGGAGATTGAAATGATAAAGTCCAATTTAATGCCATCTCGCGCGCCCGCCAAGGCTACGGCGGTTCCCCAAGCTATTAAAGGCGGGGGGATAAAGGTAAAGTCCGGTGCTTCCAAGAGGCCGGCGACTAAAAGCCGTTCCAGTTCCATAGCCAATGTTTTTTACATGCTTATGGCATTATTAATTGCTTCGGTGCTGTATTTGCAGATTTTCAATGTGCCGGCATTTTTGCACGGTGTTATACCGGAAAGCGTAATAGCCTTTCTCGGGTTAAGCGAAGAAACTGCTGCATCTCAAGTTTTGCGGGAAGCCGGTGCTGTAAAATTGACAGCTCACGGTACCAGAATGGATGACCCTTCAATTCCTATTAACGGTACGGTTGAAGAAGTGGTTAGAACCATGCGGCCCGATATTTATTTTAAGGACAAGCAGGCTAAGGATTACAAATACAAGGAACAGGCCTTGAGCAATAGAATTCCTTATCAAAAACAGGCTTTTCATATTATGCTCAGCACATTCTATAAGGCAACACCGGATGGCGTAGGGTATTTAGACCTTGCATATCAGGCTCCAAACTTTTATTTTGCCAGAGCTATTGCCCTGGATTCCCGTACTCGCAGCACATTCTTAAATCAGTTGAGATCAAAGGTTATGCCGGACTTGGTTGTGAAGGATTCTTCAACCACAAGAGACGGCAGCATTGAATTCAGCGTTATCGGTAGCATTCAGCAACCGGAATTTGCCGAGCTTAAGCAGATGAATTTGATAAAGCCATCTAGAGTTAAATCTGAAATTATGGCTTTGCGTACTTTGGCTGTTGCCAATCAGGTTCGTTTAACCGGTTGGGAAAAGCCTATTGAAGAGGAGTTGGAAACTTACCGCAGAGTGGTTTTGAAAACAATTACGGAAGCGGATTATCCATCTCTTTTAAATTTTGCGGAAGCCTTGCAAAAATCCGACCTTGCATTTGGCGTTCAGCAGTTTGTGTCTAGGCCCTTTGGTTCGGAAAAAATGCAATCAGCAATCGAGTTTGTGTTATATGCGACTATGTAATCTCCTTTTAGTAAGCGCTTTTTTGCTTGCGTGCGAGCCGGTCTCGCCCGTTATCGCAGAGGTTGAAAATGCCCGTCTGCACATCCATGAATTGAAAGAAACGAGAGTTCCTGGAGATTCAATTTCAAAAGAAGAATGGATCAGGCATATAGAATACTGGGTGAATTTTGAGGTTATGTATAGAGAATCTCTGAAAAGAGGCTTGCATAAAGACCCGGCAGTGCAGAAACTGATCAGAAATGCAGAGAAAAAAATTTTGGTGGACAGGCTAAGGCTATCTTTGGATAGCACAATCGCTGTTGAATCGGACAATGAACTGCGTGATTATTATGAAAACAACAGGGATTTGTTCCGTGATATTGAATTCTCAGAGGTAACAGAGCAAATACGGGGTATAGTTCTTTCGGAAAAACGGATGAAGACGGAAAAAAAGTGGTTATCCGAAACGAAAAATTTATATTCAATAGAAGTTTATCCTCAATATTTGGATTCATTGCGATGAAGGTGGCTATATGAAAGTGATTATCCCCATTGCCGGGACGGGACTCAGAATGCGTCCCATGACATTGAATGTTCCTAAATGCCTGCTTCCCATAGCAGGCAACACTATTATAGGGCATATACTGGCAAAGTTGGAGAATATGAATGTTTCCGAATATATATTTGTGATAGGTTATTTAGGCGAAAAAGTGGAAAGCTATATAAGAGCGGAATATCCGAATATACCGGCAAAATTTGTTTGGCAAAAAGAGCCGCAGGGTCTGGGTGAAGCTATTGGCATGTGCGGGGATTTTTTAGCGGAGCACGAGCCTGTGCTCATAATTTTGGGTGATACTCTGTTTGAAGCGGATTTTTCTTCGTTAAATGCGAATTCTGGTAATGTGCTTTATGTCCGGGAGATTGAAGATCCCAGAAGATTTGGCGTTGCAAAGGTGGACAAAAGCGGTAAGGTTGAGCTTTTGGTTGAAAAACCCCAAGAATTTGTGAGCAACAAGGCTTTAGTAGGCATTTATTTCATTTCAAGTACGGCAGAATTGAAAAAGTCGTTAAACTATTTGATAAGCAATAACATAAAAACACGAGGCGAATATCAATTGACAGATGCCTTGGAGAACATGCTGAAATGCGGATGCGAATTTACCACCGATTCCATAATGCAGTGGCATGACTGCGGAACTCCGGAAATATTGCTGGAAAGCAACCGTTGCCTGCTGGAAGATGTATTTCAGTCAGACCTGGAGGCTAGGTTTCCTGATTGCAAATTTGAACAGCCATGTTTTGTGGGTAGCCAAACAGAACTCAGCAATTGTAGCGTTGGGCCATTTGCAAGCATAGGCAAAAACTGCAAAATAAAGGGAACGGCAATTGAGAATAGCATAATATCAAACGGATGCGTGCTTTCCAACTCTTCCATGCGCAACTCAATTTTGGGTGAAAGCTCATCTGTGAACAATTTTTCCGGCTCGCTTTATACGGGAAACTGCTGTGTTGTTAATCCTGGCTAGCAAAAGCCCCAGAAGGGCGCAAATCCTTGAGCAATTGGGGATTGAGTTTCGCATTGAACCTTCCGATTGCGACGAAAACATACATGATATTCCAATAGAAGATATTCCGCGTGAGTTGGCTAAAAGGAAAGCTTTTGATGTGGCGGCAAAGCTCAAAGATTCTTACGTGCTTGGGAGTGATACCCTTGTTTTTTGCGAAAATGAGGCTTTGGGCAAGCCTAAAAGTTCCGAAGAGGCCGTTGAAATGCTGAAAAAACTGAGAAACAGGTCGCATAAGGTGATTAGCGGGGTTGCTCTTTACAGGAATGAGGAGTGCCTGTTTGCCGGTGAAAGCCAAACTGAGGTTCGTTTTAGGAATTACAGCGATTCTGAAATTCTAAATTATATCCGAACTATGGAATATGCAGACAAAGCAGGCGCTTATGGTGCTCAAGGAAAAGGTGCACGGTTTATTGAATCGATAAACGGGTGTTTTTACAATGTTATGGGGCTTCCCATAGCGGCAACTTTGGAAGCTATTAACAAAATGGAATAAATGGAGGCATTGTGGCAACAGAAAATGAAAGTGAATTCAGCATAGGCGACAACGAAAAAGTTGGCGATTATTTGCGTAGGGTTCGTGAAGCTCGTGGCGTGGAATTGGAGCATTTGGCAAAAGCTATTCGCTTGAGTAAAAATATACTTGAGTCAATAGAGGCCAACCGCTGGAGTGATTTTCCAACGGAAGCTTACTTGCGAAGCTATATTATTTCCTTGTGCGAAAAACTGCTGATAGATAAGCATGTGGTTATAAGCAAATTCTCTTTGGAAATAAACTCGCATTTTGCCATATCTCAGGCGAATATGATGAGCGATCAAAATCAGGAGAGCAGTGCTCCCGTAGGCAATAATTCAAAAATTGCCATAATAATTGTTGTAGCGATAGCTGCTATTCTGTTTTTCTCAAAACAGATGCTGGACAGTTCTTCCGAAGCAGAGTCTGTTGTGCCGGAGCCTTTGCAGCTTGCAGAGCCTCAGGCTGCGGTTGATGGAGATGGTCAATCCGAAGCTGCGGATTCGGCCCTTGCGGCAGCGTTACAGCCGGAGGTGAATTTAGATGCAAAGGATACCATTCGCTTGGAATGCGTTCATACGGCTACGGATAACACTTGCGGTGTGTCTGTTAAGGGCTTTGATACCAAGATGTCTTATTTCACAAGGGCAGCCAGCCGATATATAAATCATCACGATACCGTATATTTGACCATAACTGTTCCGCCTAGAACAAGATTGTTTATAAACAACAATAAAGTTGAATATGGCAGGTTCAATACGCTTTATCTCTACCAAGGGCAGATAATAGATAAGTCGAATAGAGAATTGAGGTAGCAGTGACCCTTTACATGGCTTTGTTCTTTTTGGGCTTTATGCTTGCAATAAGCCTGCTCGCCTATGCCAGCATGCAAGTGGTGGAGCTAAATAAACAGGCTGAGGCTTTTGGCAAAGATCTGGAAGAACGTTATTCAAAGCCATTGGCGAGTTTGGAAGAACTTATTAAGCACTCCGATGAACATGTGGAGAATATGGAGAATACGGAAAATGCGCATGTCTGAAATATCACGAAAAACATCGGAAACCGATATTGAACTGCGGTTGAATTTGGATTCTAAAAATCGTGGCGAGATAAAGAGCGGAAATGCATTTTTTGACCACATGCTGTATTTGTTCCAAGCGCACTCCGGGATTGAGCTTTCGCTTGCGTGCAGTGGCGATACGGAGATAGATTTTCATCACAGCATGGAAGACATAGCCATAGTGATGGGGACTGCTTTGAAGCAGGCTCTTGGCGACAAGAAAGGCATTGAGCGTTTTGGTTTTTATTTTGCGCCTATGGATGAATCGCTTGCTAGGGTAGCTCTGGATTTCAGCGATCGCTTTGCTTATGTTTTGCGGGGGAGCTTGCCTGCGAAGATCGGTGAAATGGAATCAAGTCTTTGGGAGCATTTTTTTAAGAGTCTTGCGGAGAACGCTAAAATGAATTTGCACATAGAGTTGCTTTACGGACAAGACGGGCATCACTGCATGGAAGCCATTTTTAAAGCATTTGCGAGAGCCACCGCAATGGCTATAGGCAAAGGGAAAAATGCAGATGAAATTCCCAGCACTAAAGGCGTTTTGTGATTCCCCAAAAACTTCAAAAAATCTCAGAGGATATTCACAGTGCGGGAGGCCGTGCTTTTTTGGTCGGTGGTGTTACCAGAGATTATTTGCTGGGGTTTAAGGGTGAGTATAGGGATTTTGATATAGAGGTTTATTCAATTGACCAGGAAAAATTGCTGGAAATTCTTTCAAGGCATGGTAAGCCGAATTTAATTGGGAAGGCTTTTGGTGTTATACATCTCGCAAGGAACGGCATTCACTACGATTTTTCATTTCCCAGAACCGAGAGCAAAACGGGAATGGGGCACAGGGCATTTGATGTTAAAACCAATCCGAATTTGACTTTTGAAGAAGCGGCCAGGCGCAGGGATTTTACCATTAATGCTATGGGCATGGAGCTTCCGAATTTGGAGCTTGTTGATCCGTACAACGGTCGCAGAGATTTGGAGCATAAAGTTTTGCGGCATGTGAGCGAAGCTTTTGCGGAAGATTCGCTGAGAGTGCTGCGAGGCGTTCAGTTTGCTGCACGTTTTGGGCTTAGGGCGGCAGACGAAACCATTGAACTTTGCAAAACTCTTTCTTTGAATGATCTGTCTAGAGAGCGTATTGAGGAGGAATTTCGCAAGTGGCTTTTGAAGGGCGTTAAGCCTTCGTTTGGTCTTGATTTTTTTTGCGAAGTAGGGTTGAAACACATGTTCCCGGAAATTGAAACAAACGGTGATATTTTGGATTTTTTGGCAGAGCGCAGAAATAGTTTAAATCCGCAGGATGCGGAGGTTATCATGTTCGCAGCTCTCTTGTGTTTGCCGGGAGCAAAGCCTGTTGATTTTTTGAAAAAATGGGCTCCGGTAAATAATTTATTGAAAAGAGTTCCGGCGTTGCTGAATTCTCTTGCGTTATTGGAAAAGCGTGACTTTCGCAGATGCGCATTGAAAGCCGGATGTTTAAAGCTCCCTGCGATGTTGAAGCAGGCGATGGGAGTTGACATTTACAACGAGGCTAAGGAAGCAGGCGAGGAGCTTGGAATTTGGGATAGAGCTCCCGAACCTTTTATCACCGGGCAAATGCTGCTGGACATGGGTTTAAAGCCGGGACCAGAGCTGGGCAGAATTATAAAGCGTGTTTTTGAGATGCAGTTGAGGGGCGAGGTGAAGAATAAGGAAGAAGCGATTTTCTACATTACCCCACAATGAAAATAGCGTTTCAAGGTAGGTATGGTGCATACAGCGAAAGTGCTGCTCTTCATTTATTTGGAAGAGATGCGGAAACTGTTCCCGTTGATACCTTTGAAGAATTATACAAAATGGTGCAAAATAGTGAGGTAAACTACAGCATTGTTCCGATAGAAAACTCTACTACCGGCTCTGTTCTTGAGAATTACGACTTGCTGCTCAAATACAGGTTGCCGATAATCGGCGAAATAAAACTTCAAATAAACCATTGCCTAATCGCTTTGAAAGGTGAAAAAGTTGTGACTCTGACAAAGGTCATCTCTCACCCCCAAGCTCTGGAGCAATGCTCTATCTTTTTCAAAAATAATCCGCAAATAGAAAAAGAACCGTTTTTTGACACCGCCGGATCTGTTGAAAGAATTGCCAAAGAACAGTTGAAGGGCGTGGGTGGAATTGCCTCTGCTTTTGCGGCTGAATGTTATGGGCTGGAGGTTTTGAAAAATCCGCTGGCTAATTTTCCTGGAACAAATTCCACAAGATTTTTTGCCATTCAAAAAGAACCTTTGCCCGTTGATCCTGTTTTGCACACAAAAACTTCAATAGCATTTATCGCAGAAAAAAATGTGCCCGGAGCTTTGCACGCTTGCCTTGGATGCTTTGCAAAACAAGGCGTGGATTTGATTCGCATAGAGAGCCGCCCAAAAAGCGGAAGCCCGTGGGAATATGTTTTTTATGCTGATTTGGCCGGAAACCCGTTGCAACAATCTGTGGAGCAGGCTCTGCAGGAGTTGAAAACAATGGCCAAGGTTATTTTGCTCGGAAGTTATGCGAGCGGTGAGTGCAAAGGAGTTGAATTTTGAAAAATATTTCCAAAGCGATAGCGCAGTTCAAGCAAGGCAAAATTCTTATAATTGCAGACAACGAAAATCGTGAAAGCGAAGGTGATTTGGTTTGCGCAGCGTCTCTTTGCACAGAAAAGCATATAAACTTTATGATCACACATGGCAGAGGCTTGGTATGCGCACCGCTTAGCGAAGAACGAGTTGAGCAATTGCACCTTCCCATGCAAACCATGCGCAACACGAGCCGCTTTGAAACAGCCTTCACAGTTTCCGTAGAAGCCAAAGAGGGCACAACAACCGGAATCTCCGCCGCCGAGCGTGCCCATACCTGCCGCACCCTTGCAAACTTCTCAAAAACCGCAAACGACTTTGTCTCTCCGGGCCACATATTTCCGCTAAAGGCAAAGAAGGGCGGCTCAATAGAACGTGAAGGCCACACCGAAGCTGTGATAGACCTTTGCCGCTTGGCAAAACTGCCGCAAGCCGGCGTTCTATGCGAAATTCTAAATGCAGATGGCACAATGGCGAGAATGCCACAACTTAAACAGATAGCGAAAAAACACAATTTAATGCTTATCACAGTCCAAGAAATAATAGACTGGCGCTTGGCAAATGAAAAACTTGTGGAGCGCATGGCCGCCCCGACAATTCCAACAAAATACGGTAAATTCAAAGCGATTGCATACAGAAATAAAATCAACGGCGAAGAATATGTTGCGTTTGCCACCGATGGAAAAAATGTGCGCATTCACAGCGAATGTTTAACCGGAGATGTTTTCCATTCCTTAAAATGTGATTGCGGAGAACAACTGGATTTTTCCATGAAATACATCGCAGAGAACGGCGGCGTTCTCATTTACATGCTTGGACACGAGGGCAGGGGAATTGGGCTTTCAAACAAGTTGAAGGCTTATGAATTGCAGGAGCAGGGGTTGGACACGGTTGATTCAAATTTAAAACTTGGTTTTGCGCCGGACCACAGAAGCTACGCATTCGCAGCGCAGATTTTGAAAGACCTCGGCATAAAGTCCGTGAATTTGCTCACGAACAATCCCAAAAAAATTTCAGAGCTTGAGTATTACGGAATTGATGTTTCAAAGAGAATTCCTGTTGAAACGGAGCCCAACGCATTTAACATAAAATATTTAACGGCAAAAAAAGAAAAAATGGGGCATATTTTTCTAAATTCCTTCAATGCAAATAGTAAAAGCAAACCCAAACTCGCCAGAGGTTCTAAGGCTAAGCTCACGCCCGGCGGCGCAAAACAGCGAAATAGAAAAACTCGTTAAGGATATTCTTGCGGATATAAAAGAGCATGGGCTAAACGCCGCTATTAAATACTCAAAGAAATACGATGGCCTTGCAAAAAATAATTTGAAAATCAGCGATGCGGAAATTAAAAAAACTGCTTCAAAAATAAGCCCAAAATTGAAAGCTGCTCTTAAACAGGCTATTGAAAATGTTAAAGTATTTCATCAGAAGCAGGTTGAAAAATCGTGGAGTTTTAAGGGTAAAAACGGCGAGGTGCTGGGGCAGAAAATTCGGCCGCTTAAAAGGGTTGGGCTCTATGTGCCGGGTGGGGCAGGGGCTTATCCCAGCACATTGATTATGAATGCGGTTCCTGCCATTGTGGCGGGGGTTAAGGAGCTTGTTGTTGTGAGCCCGGGTTTGCACAGCGCAGTTGCTTTTGTTTTGCGGGAACTTGGCATAAAGGAGTTTTACCATATTGGCGGTGCACAGGCTGTTGGTTTTTTGACTTATGTCGCCGGCGTTGATAAAATAGTTGGCCCGGGAAATGTGTTTGCCGCTTTTGCGAAAAAAGAGGTTTTTGGCACTGTGGATATAGATATGATCGCTGGTCCTTCCGAGATTGCGGTTTTGGCAGACAGCACGGCGAATCCTGAGTGGGTCGCTGCGGATATGCTATCTCAGGCGGAGCACGGTTCGGGATTTGAGGCTTCGGTTTGTGTGACGGATTCCATGCTTTTTGCCAAGAAGCTGGCGGTTTGCGTGGATAGGCAGGTGAAAGCGAGCCCTAAGAGGGAGATTTTGGAGAAGTCGTTAGCTGCTTATGGGCGGATTTTTGTCGCTAAGAGCATGAAGGCCGGCGTGGATATTGTGAACAGGCTTGCGCCGGAGCATTTGGAGATTGTTGCGAAAAATCAGGATGAACTGGAAAAGCTTGTTGAAAATGCGGGCGCAATCTTCATAGGCCCGTATTCTTCCGAGCCGGTTGGCGATTATTTTGCGGGTCCCAATCATGTTTTGCCCACGAATGGCACGGCGAGGTTTGCCAGCCCTCTTGGGGTTTATGATTTTATCAAAAGGACAAGCATTATAAAATATAACAGGGGTGCTTTGCTGAAAAACGGGGAAAATATAGCGGAAATGGCAAATTCCGAGGGTTTTTACCACCATATGAGAGCAATAATCATTAGAATGTAATTTTTTTGTACCTCTTTTGATAAATATAATATATATTATAAGTTGGTGTAGTTTTATTTGGGGACAGCTTATGATAAAAAGTACAATTGCGATTTTGGCTTTTAGCGTGGCTTTCCTTTTTGCAGGGCCGGTTTCTTATTATGGCGAGCTCAAAGCAAGCGGAAACAAGCTGATTGGGTCTAAAACAGGCAATCCTGTACAAGTAAAAGGCGTAAGCTTAGGTTGGAGCAATTCCACTTGGGAAAGTGCTAGGTTTTTCAACAAAACTACAGTTGATGCAATGATTGATGGCTGGAAAGCGGAAGTAATCAGAACTCCGTATGGTCAGGATGACGCTTCCAATCTCGCTCGTGTGAAGGTAGCCATAGATGCGGCTTTAGCTAAGGATGTTTATGTTGTTATTGACTGGCATTCTCACAATGCTCACAGTCAAACTGCTGCTGCTACCAAGTTTTTTAGCCAAATGGCTAGAGATTATGGCGATAAGGATAATGTGATTTTTGAAATTTACAATGAACCAACTGCTGAAAATAGCGGAAATTGGACAAACATCAAGAATTATGCGAACACTGTTGTTGATACAATTCGCAAATATTCGGATAATCTTATTATAGTGGGAACTCCAAACTGGTGCCAAGACATTGATGTTGTGGCAAGCTCTCCGATTACCGGAAACAACAGAGGCAATATAGCTTATGTTCTCCATTTTTATGCTCATTCCCATAATTTGACTCTCGGTCGCTCTGCGGGTACAAACAAAGTTTTTCGCACTGCAGTTTTAGAGGTATTGAATGCGAATTTGCCGGTTTTTGTAAGCGAATATGGCACTACTCATTCAGATGGCGGTTGTTATCCAACACAATACAACAATTGCCAAAATAATTATAACACCCACAATGCCGCAAATTCCGATGCTTGGCATGCTTTTATGGATGAAAACAAGATATCTTCTGTAGCTTGGAATATAAATGACAAATACGAGGGTTCTGCATTTTTTGGAACAGTCAATGGTGGCACTTTTACGCAAACGGCAGCAAACTTCACCAATCAAAACATGATGACCAATAGCGGTAAGTATATTTTTGGCAAATTGGCAGATTGGGCTTTAACCGCCGAGTGGCGCAATCCTCCTCCGGTATCTATTTTATCTAAACCGGTTGCAGTTAGCAATATGTTCGTTGTTAACAACAGCGTTGTGGTGCAGGCTTTTGATGCGGCGGAGCTCAAGATTTTCAATTTGCGTGGAAGTTTGCTTCGCAAAGTTAATTTGGAAAAAGGTTCCCACACGGTTTCGTTATCTGATATGCCAAAAGGTGTGTACATAGCAAAAATTTCAATCAACAATCAAATGCAGGTGCTCAATGTTCCAATTAAATAAAACTCTCGTTTCTTTGGCATTTTTTGCCATAGCCGTTTCACAATCCTGGGCCGCTCCATGCTTAGCAGATGGTCAAAAGGTTTTTTGTAAATGGACTTCCAGTGCCGGATGTTGGCAAGTTAATTCTCAGCCGCTGGAAGGAGCTAAATCAACTTGCGCAATACAAGCTGGATATTGCACAGGCTCGGCGGGAACATTATATAGCGGTGGCTCTGAAAATTCCGGTACTTGTGAAGCCGGCGGCAATGTTCCATATACTTGCAATGGCTGCGTTTGGAGTGAGGAAGGGGATTTAGTATGGTGTCATTATATTGATGGAGAAACTGGTGCAGACGGTGGTTGCTATGAGAAAACAGCAACTGAGTGTGCGGCTGGACATGGCACTCCAGTCACTTCCTGTTCTAATACTCCAGGTGGCGGTGGCGGTACAGAGTATTGCAAATGGGGAGATGGGGCTGCCAACTGCAATCTATTAACAGATCCGAATGCTCTTAGCACGGATCCGGCTAACGAAGGTATGACCAACCGAGAGGTTTGTATTTACTTCTCACAGGGTATATTTAATAACTCCGCATGCACCGGCACGCCCGTTGCCGGAGGTCCTAATGCTCCTCAAAAAGGGCAGTGCGCAGATGCTCAAGGTCGCGGATTGTTCTGTAATTGGACTGGTAACTGTATTCGGCTTAGCACAAATGAAGTGCAAACAACTTGCCCGGCGGCTATTGCAAATTGCGGCAGCCGAACATATTGGGGTGTTGACGGAACACAGTTGACTGAAGCTAATGGGTGGGGAAATACCGGCCCTGCGTGTGCTGCAATAGGTGGCCAGCCACATATCCCTGCTGGATCCAGTAGTTCAAACAATAATTCCAGCAGCAGTTCCAGCAGCAGTTCCAGTGGCGGTGGGGAGACAGGTATAATGATTTCCAAAATTGCGGATGCAAATGGAATGCAGCTTATTAAAAATGGTGTCTCTTTGCAGGTGACAAAAAATGCCACATTGGAAGTATTCGACTTACATGGAAATCGACTGCGCAAGTTGAGTTTCTCCGACGGCAGTTGGTCGGTACCGCTTTCGGATTTGCCAAAAGGCTTGTACATTGTAAAAGTTTCATTTGGGCACAGTAGGGAGATTTTACGTGTTCCAATCAAATAACAATTTCAATTTCTCAAAGGAGAACGCAACATGAAAAAAACGCTCTTAGCCACCGTGCTGTTCACAATTTTCCTGGCAGCTACTGCCGATGCGCAGACTAGAGGCTGGATGTCCCGTTACTGGGACGGCTGCAAACCGAGTTGCTCATGGAGCGGCAAACAATATACTGATGGCGTTGGCCAGTGCAAGGAATGCAACAAGCAAAATGTATTAATGACTACAAGCGACCAAAATAGAAGCAGTTGCGATGGCGGCAATTCTTATACTTGCTGGGATATGGTTCCGTGGCAGGATGCCAGCGACCCGAATAAAGCTTACGCTTTTGCAGCTACTCCTTCCGACAAGTGCGGCCAGTGTTTTGAATTGGAGTTTGACGGCGGTTTTCAGCATGGCAATGCCGGCCAAACACATCAGGCTCTCAAAGGGAAAAAATTGATTGTTATGGGTAGCAATATGGGAGGCGACGTTCATGCCACCCAATTTGATGTTTTGATTCCCGGTGGCGGAGTAGGGCAATTTGACAGTTTCTCCGGCCAAATAGGAAATAATAATCTTGGCGAGCGGTATGGCGGTCTTTTGGCTGCCTGTGGAAACCCACCAAATCTTTCTGAGGCTCAAACATGCCTCAGAACCAGATGCAACTCGGTATTCGGCGCAACTGGCCAAGACTGGCTTAAAGCCGGCTGTAACTTTTACGCAGACTGGTTTATGGCAGCGAACAACCCAACCATGACATTCAAAACGGTTACCTGCCCGCAAGTATTGAAAGACAGATACCAAAAAGCAGCCACAGGCAGTCCGGGCGGTGGTGTTGTTACTACTAAATATACGCTGACTATCAACCGCAGCCCAACGGCTGGAGGCACCGTTACCGGAGCTGGGGAGCACATTGCAGGCGCACCGGTTGAAATAAAAGCTACCCCTGCAACCGGCTATGCCTTCAATGGCTGGACTATATCAAGTGGCACAGCAACTTTTGGTAATGCAAGCAACTCAACTACAACGGTTACTTTAAATTCAAATGCAACAATTGTTGCCAACTTTGTGCAGACATTCACTTTAACAGTTAGTGCAGGCGCAGGCGGTACAGTCAGCCCATCAGGAGCTCAAGCAAATATAACTGCGGGAACTGTGAGAAACATATCTGCTACTGCAAATAGCGGATACACTTTCTCTGGATGGACAGTAACGGTTGGCACAGCGACTATAGCCAACCCAAACAGTGCAAGTACCTCTGTTCCTGTGAACGGAAATATAACCGTTACTGCAAACTTCACGCTAATTCCAACCCAGCCAACCACCTACACGCTGACTATAAATCGTAACACAACGGCAGGTGGTACAGTTACTCCAACGAGTGGTGGAAGTCATAATGCAAGTACGCCTATCAGCATATCGGCTACCCCTGCATCTGGATACACTTTCAGTAATTGGACTGCAGGATCCGGAGCTTCAATTGCCAATGCAAACAGCGCAACTACTACCGTAACCTTGACTGGCAATGCTACAATTACGGCAAACTTCACTCAAACAGCAGCTACAGAATGCAATTTGACTATCAACCGTAGTCCAACAACAGGCGGTACAGTTACCGGATCTGGAACCATAACAGCAGGAAATGCCAAAACAATAACGGCCTCTCCTGCAAGCGGATACACTTTCTCCGGCTGGACTATCACTAGTTCTAATGCCTCAATAAATAATGTAAGCAATGCATCTACCTCCGTAACTGTAACAGCTTCGACAGCTAGTGCATGTACCGGCAATAATTCTGTTGTAATCACCGCAAACTTCCAGCAACAAGGTAATACTAATTGCTTGGTTCTCACGAAAGAAGTTATGCCGGAAGGTTCCGGTGACATTAATGTCACACCGGATAAGACCTGCTACACACAAGCTGATGCCATAAAAATCACGGCTGTACCTAAGGATGGTTGGGAATTTTCTGAATGGGCAGGCGATGGTACTTACTCTGGAGCTCCAGCCGAATTAACCATTAACATGAGCGGGCACAATACGATTACCGCTTATTTCAAACAGATTGGCATAATAGAAGGCGGCCCTGCTGCGGGCATGAGAAACGAAGTTACAAGAATTGAGGCGGAAAAATATGATACCAAAGTTGGTGACTTTATTATTGCACCAAGCAGCTCTGTCCCCGGTTTAATTGGCATAGGTGAAATAGGAAATGGCAATAGAGCAACCTATAACTTCACGGCATTGAAAGCTACAGCCGCAGACACTTCTGACCTTATAACCTTGCGGTTCCATATTGCGTCACTAGACCCTGTTTCCTTTATTGTAGTGGTAAACGGAGTGCAAACCGGCAGAATATCTTATGAAGGTACCGGTAGCTGGAGCTGGAGCTCCGGCAAGGTGGTAACGCTTACTGAAGATGCAAAGCTGAAAACCGGCGAGAATACTATAGAGTTGCGCTTTGAGACTGCGGTCAACGTAGATTATATTGAGATACTGGCTAAGCCAGGAACAATGAGAGAAGCACCGCCTGTTTCAATAAAATATGCAACTAAGTCAGTTCCGCAAACCGGATTCAAAATTTGGCAAAGCGCAAGCGGTATGGTTAGCTTGGATTTAGGCTACACACCAAACGCTCCGGTAACGCTCAAGATTTATGATCTTAAAGGCAAACTGATATCATCCAAACAAGTAAGCACTCGCTTTGAAAATGTTCAACTGAATGTTCCAAACGGAGTTTACCTGTTCAAGGTTGGCAACAGGAATTTACTATATTATTCTCACTGAATTTAATCGGTGAGGTTTAATTTGTCTAAAGATCCAATTTACAGCGCCCAAATTGAGGCGCTAAAAGCGAAAAGAACTAATATGAGGCTTGGAGGCGGAGCCGATGCCATTGAAAAACAACACAAACGTGGCCAGCTCAGCGTTTGGGAACGCATCGAATACTTTTTTGATGCCGGAACATTTGTTGAAGTAGGCGCATATATTGAACTTCGCAATGAATTTTTCGGGCTCGGCAAAAAGAAAATCCCCGGCGATGGAGTAGTGACAGGCTTTGGGCTTGTAAACGGTCGCTTGGTCTATGCCGCAGCACAAGATTTTACCGTTATCGGCGGTTCACTCGGCGAAATGCACGGCAAAAAAATAGCCAACCTTATGGACATGGCTATGCAAAACGGTGCGCCTTTTGTCTCCTTAAATGACTCCGGCGGCGCAAGAGTGCAAGAGGGCATAGGCGCACTCTGCGGCTATGGCGACATCTTTATGAGAAACACCAGAGCCAGCGGCGTAATTCCGCAGATATCAGTTATCATGGGACCTTGTGCCGGAGGCGCTGTTTATAGCCCGGGCATAACAGACTTTGTGGTTATGGTGAAAGATACATCCTGCATGTTTATAACAGGCCCGGATGTGATAAAAACCGTAACAGGAGAATCTGTTAGCAAAGAGGATCTTGGCGGCCCTGAAATGCACGCCAGCAAAAGCGGCGTTGTGACTTATGTTGGCGAAAACGACCAAGATGCTCTGGATTGGGTAAAAAGGCTTCTCTCTTACCTGCCCAGCAACAATGTGGATCTTCCGCCTACCATAAATGCTGTCACAAGCATGGATATGCCTACAGAGATAGAGGATTTTGTTCCGGCAGATGCCAAAAAGCCTTACGACATGGCAGAGGTTGTGAAAAATGTTTTGGATATAAATTCCTTTTTGGAGTTGCAGGAAAATTATGCGCATAATGTGATAATAGGTCTTGGCCGTTTGGGCGGAACTTCCGTTGGCGTTGTGGCTAACAATCCAAAGGAATCTTCGGGCTGCTTGGATGTGAATGCCAGCGACAAGGCTGCACGTTTTGTGCGTTTTTGCGATTCGTTCAACATTCCTTTGATATCATTTGTAGATGTGCCCGGATTTTTGCCGGGAACCGACCAGGAATACAGCGGCATAATAAGGCACGGCGCAAAGTTGCTTTACGCTTATGCGGAGGCCACAGTTCCAAAGCTTACGGTAATTTTGAGAAAGAGCTACGGCGGAGCGTATATTTGCATGTGTTCAAAGCACTTGGGCGCAGACTTTGTTGCTGCATGGCCCGGCGCAGAAATTGCGGTTATGGGCCCGGGCGGAGCGGTGAACATCGTGTTTAAAAAAGACATTGACTCTGTGAAAGAATCCGGTGGTGATGTAAAGGCGAAAATTGCGGAGTGCAAGCAGGAATACATAGACAAATTCGCAAACCCGACCATTGCAGCCTCTCGTGGCTATGTGGACGATGTCATTGAACCGGCTCAAACCAGAAGCATGCTCGTAGCGCATTTGCGCTCTCTTGCAAATAAGAGGCAGGAATTGCCAAAGAGAAAGCACGGGAATATACCGTTGTAGGGCTATAAAAAAAGACCCCCGTCTTTCAACGGGGGTCCCCAGCTCTATGCTAGAACCTATCCAAGTAATCCAAGGACCGATTGCGGTAGCGAGTTGGCTTGCGCCAACATGCTGGTGGCACTCTGAACCATAATCTGGTTCTTGGTGAAGTTTGTCGT
>JGI24695J34938_10001677_pt1 | contig 18347 bp, 14 predicted proteins | sample TergutCo191P3_FD_34938 | JGI IMG/M metagenome (IMG submission 34938)
CCTATCGCAACGCAAAACTTTCATCCCTATCCTCGAAGGGGTGGTCCACAGAAGAAAGAAGCCGCTCATAAAATCAATGAGTTTATTACCTCGCCCATGGTGCGCGTGGTAGGAGATAATTTCGAGCCTGACATCTTGTCGCTCCGCGACGCCCTGGCTTTAGCAGAGCGCTATGAATTAGACTTAGTGGAAATTTCTCCACAGGCAAATCCCCCCGTTTGTAAAGTCATGGATTACCAAAAGTTTCTCTACGAACAAAAGAAAAAACAGAAAGAGATCAAAGCAAAATCTGCAAAAGTGGTACTTAAAGAGATCCGTTTAGGACCCCATACCGATGATCATGATTTCGATTTTAAAGTAAATCATGCTGTTAAGTTCTTAAAAGAGGGCTGCAAAGTGAGAGTGGATGTTTTCTTTAAGGGAAGAATGATTGTTTACAAAGATCAAGGCGAGTTAATCCTGCTGAAGTTTGCCCAAGCGGTTGAGGAGTTTGGAAAACCGGAACAACTTCCTAAATTAGAGGGAAAAAGGATGATCATGATTTTGAATCCAAAAAAATAGAAATTGCACAATACACTATATTATTAACCTTAAAAATTACTAAAAATGCCAAAAATGAAATCGAAATCCGCTGCCAAAAAGAGGTTTACCTTAACAGGCACCGGTAAAGTAAAAAGACACCATGCTTATCACAGCCACATCCTTACGAAAAAATCTACCAAGAGAAAACGTAATTTGGCTTACAGCGCTATTGCCGATAAGACCATGGAAAGTACCATCAAAAAAATGTTGGGACTATAATTAAAATAAGTTATTAATTTACCATCAGCACATTAAGAGTTTGTAATATCAAAACGCTGACGTAAAAAAAAGAAAGGAGAATTTATGCCAAGATCAGTTAATCATGTTGCTTCAAGAGCACGCAGAAAAAAGATTTTGAACCGTACCAAAGGGTACTTCTTACGCCGCAAGAACGTATGGACCGTAGCCAAGAACACTTGGGAAAAGGGACAACAATACGCATACCGCGATCGTAAAAACAAAAAAAGAGCCTTTAGAAGTTTGTGGATTACCCGTATAAATGCGGGCGTTAGAGTGCACGGCTTATCGTATTCCGTATTTATGGGTACGCTTGCTAAGAAGGGTATTGAGCTTAACCGCAAAGCCCTCGCCGACCTCGCAATGAACAATCCCGAGGCATTTAAAGCCATTGTTGATCTCGCTAAAAAGTAATCAACGAACCATTAGTACTGTGTTTGTGCAAAACAAAAAAGCCCGCTTTCGCGGGCTTTTTTGTTTTTTAATGAATGCAAAATAAAAAAGGGGCAATCTTTTCGACAGCCCCTTGCTCATAAATGAACGAATGATTATCTACGTCCTTTTACTTGATTTGTTTTAGGCTCATCAGCTTTAGGTTCTTCAGCTTTAGGCTCTTCTTTTTTAGGTTCTTCAACTACTTTGGGCTCTTCTTTAGGAGTAGTCGTAGTTGTTGTCGGTTTTGAAGCCGGTTTTGTTGTTGTTGTTGTTGTTGTTGCTACCGGTTCATCTGCTACCGGTTCGTCAATTACTTGTTCTATAACAACTTCTTCAATAACTGGTTCAGTTTGTTGGGTTTTTGTACCGCAAGCTACAAAAACAACTGCAGCAGCGAGAATTAAAAATATTTTTTTCATTGTATAAAATTAAGTGGGTTAATTACTTTGATGATTAATTTATTTAGCTATTTTGTAAATAAAAGTAAATTGATATTGAGGATCGACTTTACTGTTCGTTTTTACAACTCTTCTTCCATTAAAAGATTTAGCAGGATTTTCATCAAAACTAATAGGTATTCTTAATGTTAAAGTATTTTCATCTAAATTAACAACTTTTGCTTCAAGGAGAGCAAAGTTATCCTTGTCGTCAGTAAAATAGGGAAGATGGAATTCTAATACATCAGCCTTATTATCTGTAATGCTTCTAAATTTCCAATTTCCTAAAGAAATTTCCTTTTTGTCTGCATTCCAATCACAAATAGTTTTACCTAAGTTCATCATTGATGATTTAGTGTCGTAAAAATAGAGGATGTCATCTTTTTCACAATCTTCGAAAAAGGAAACCAAAAGATTCTCATTCGTAACGCCCGCAAAATTCGTGTAAGCAGGTACAGAGGTAGCGGTTTGCAATTCCCATCCTTTTTTTTGCACTATCAATTCGTCTGGTGTTTTCTCATCTCTTGGACAAGAAGTAGCTAAAAAAGCTAGTGAAATGATTGCTGTACATACAGCTAAAAACATTTTTTTCATAATAAAAATAATTTAGTTAATAATTAATTTGGCGGCGAAAATAGAAAAAAATTGGTATTGTGCGTTAAAATGATAAATATACCTCCTAATTTTATTATTTCTTTACTAAGTTCGTTTGAAACCAATTTTTCTTCATCAATATTAGTATATATTATATCCATTAGAGACAGTGGGTGTAGCATCAATTTGGTTTCTTCATTTTTTACCAAATCGAAAAAGGGATAGGGCACGGCAATGGAGGCGCGAAAGCCCGCTTCATCGTGCCAGCCTAATGAGTAATCATCTGTAATTCCGGCGTTTATTAAAGCCTGAAACGTGTCAGGAAAACGAAATCGCAAGAAATGTTGTCGCGACTTGGTGATTTTTAATTGCGAAATATCTTCTAATTTTTTCTTCTCTTTTTCAATTAATATTTTTTTTCTTGATGAATGATAGGAAGGATGTAGCCCAATTTCAGCATATTCTTTTAATTGGTTAATCAAATTCTTGAACGCTTTGCTATTAAGAGAGATCGTAGGGTCGTATTTTCCGAAAGGGGCAGTGAGGATAAAGTAGATCGGCTTATTTTCTGTGTCTTCAGGTTCAAAATGATCGAACGGGTCGGGGATATCTTTTCCAAGAGCAACTTTCAGATAGTTATGGGCGTGCGTGAAGCGGCGTTGCAGGAGGGCTTTGGCTACGGCGCCACACCAGCGCCACCAAGATTTGCCTTTGTACTGGTAAGCAATATCCACATCGTGTGTGGATAGTTCCTCATATTTTGGAAGTGCATACTCAAATTGCGGATAGTGTGTTTTTAAAAGTTCCGCCAACGCCAGCGCCAAACGGTGCACTATCAGTTTTCTATGCCAGCCCAATTGATAGCTAACGCTGTTTTGGCATTGAAATCTGCCGTGTTGGTCTAACACATTATCTTCATAATATTCTTCATAACGACTTATAAGAAAGAAGATTACCGCCACAATATCTACCGGAAAAGCACCTCCTTTTGTAGGAAAGAAGAGTGTGGTATCTTCCCATTTTTCAGGTGTAATTTTTTGTTTTACAATGTTTTCTTCAAAGAGTAAAGGAATAGCTTCTATCCAAATGGGAGTTTCAACCTTAGTGGGAGAATATGCCATTTTAGGACCCGCAGCTGCTGAAAAGTCATCAATATTGTTAGTAAAATTAACGGAAGTATTTAAAATGCGTTGGAATATTACACGGAAGGTGTAGGTGATTCGGGGGGTAATGTGAGTGAAGATTAACATAGATCTGTATTATTTTGGATTACAGTAATTCTTTTAACAGTTCCACATCGGGCAGTACATTTTTGTATTCGACATGATGAATTTTTTAATGTTATTCACAATCTCGCTTTCCAATACATGTTCATCATCAGTTGATTCAATGTTGACGAAATCAAGTAAATATTCGTCTTTGAAAGATAATAAGGCTTTTCGTTGCAAATCTTTGTTAGGAATGGCGGTTTGGAAATTATTAGGTAGTTTGCCTTGTTTGAAAAACAGGCTGCTATTGAGATGATATTTCAAATTTTCTACACTCCAAAACTCCGTTGCGCACCGTTCAATATAGAATAAATGTTCTTCTAATGTTTTTGCTTTTTTAAGTATTTCATAATGGTGTGTAAATCCTATTGATAAAAAAAACTGCAAGTCAACAAGTTTAACTTCGCTTGTTGGTAACGGACAAAATTCTGTTAAAAGGTTTACGTGAATTTCGTACGATTGTACTGTGCGGTTTTCAATATATTGATTAACAGATGATTCAAAATTGTGCGTTGGCAACGCACGATTTTCAATATGCTCGCACCATTGCTCAAAAAAGATTCTCATTTTTTTGATATTTCCTGCTGAAAAGCCTCTCAATCCCGGCAATTCCTGCTGTAAGCGTTCAGAAATGGCATCAATAGCCCCTGTGCCCCAGAAGCCGGTTCGGCTATTTTCCGAAATGTACTTCCCAATTCCGTAGTAAAGCGATAGTAACTCTCTGTTTGCCAATGCTGCCGCACGATAACGGCTTTTTAAGATGGCGTCTTTAATTGCCTGTATGGCAATTGAATAATTTGTGGTAATGTTTTTCATGCTTGATAATTTTATTTCTAATGTTAATTGAGCTGCAAAAATAGAAAAAATGATTACAGCTTTCTTTCCGGATATAGCTCGTTCCACCATTCGGGTTGCTCTTTAAGCCATTTGGCAAACCATGCCTGCATCGTTTTTGCCCATTGTACGCGTTTTTTGTAATCACTGATGCCGTGTTTTTCTCCTTCCACGATAATCAGTTCCACTGGTTTTCCCAATATTTTTAATGCGTTGTACATTTGAATACTTTCTCCCACAGGCACATTGTCGTCTAATGAGCCGTGTAATAACAGGATTGGAGTATTTATTTTATCTGCGTTAAACAGAGGGCTTTGTCCCACAAACAGTTCTTTATTATTCCATGGATAGCTGTCGGCGTTTGCGGCTGCGCAGTAGCCAATGCCCCAGTTGCCTTCTCCCCAGTAGCTGGAGAGCGCGCTAATTCCTGCGTGGCTTATGGCAGTGGTAAATATATCTGTCATGGTTTGCAAATACAGGGTCATAAAACCGCCGTAGCTTGCACCAAAACAGCCAATTTTTGTAGAGTCTATAAACGCATGTTCACGGTAGAATCGTTTTGTGCCTTCAACAATCTCTTCGGCAGTACGTTTGCCCCATGCATTTACGTGTCGGGCGCTGAACTCTTGCCCAAAACCTATTGTTCCACTCGGGTTCACTACATACACAACGTACCCCAGTGCGGCATACATCTGCGCAGAATAGCTAAATTCCAAACTTCTTGTAGTGGGTGTTGTTCCACCATAATAATACACCAGCAAAGGATATTTGTTCGCCGAATTGAAGTTGGGGGGCAGACAGTAGCGTCCGTTAATTAGAAAACCATCCTCAGAAGTAAAATCAAACGGGACCACTTCGCCCAATTTCACATTTTCTAATTTTTCTTTCGACAAGTCTTCCAAGCAGATGAGGTTGTTTTTCTTGCCTGCGTGTAGCACATAAAGCCTGTCGGCATTAGAGCTACTTTGCCCGTAAAAGGCTAACACAGAAGCAAATTGGGCAACAGAAAATCTTTTCACCACCTCTTCCGGCACATTCAAATTTGTAAACTTCTCAGTTTTAGGGTCTAAGGTATAGATTGCTACCTTGTCTTTATCATTTACTAAAAGATAGATTTTTTGGTCAGCGGCATTCCACACGGCATCTGAGATGGAAGGATTGAAATATTTTGTGAGTGGCTTCACCTCTTTAGAAGCGAAATCATACAGAAACAACTGTGTGTCGTAAGCATTGGCAATCTCTTCATTTCCAATGTTTAACCCTATTCCGTTAAAGGCTTCGGGTCCTCCTTGCAGCAACAACTGTTTTCCATTGGGAGAATAGGTGGCGCCTGACAAATACTTTTCTTTAAAAAAGAGTGTATCCACATGCAGGGTTTCTAAATTCAAACGGAAAATATTTGTTGTAGAAAAAGGGCGTTGGGTATAATCGGCGATTGAGGCGCCAAAGAGTAAAAATTTACTGTCTGGGCTTACCTCATAAAGCCACGTGTTGCGGTATCCGAAAACAAGCGGTTGCATCGCACCCGTTGTTAAATCATAAAGCGATAAGAGACTGCGTTTTCTGAATTGATTATACCTGTCGCTGTTGTCTAAAATGCGATTAAAAAACTCCATCTCTTTCGGCGCCTCTTCTGAGGGGAAGAAAATGAGTTTTTCTTCGTTAGGCGTAAATGTAAAACTGTTTTCGGGAATATCTTCTGCTACTATTTTTTCTTCCATTGTAGCCGGATTAATAAATACTAATGTATTGCCTTTTAAACCTTTTCGCGTGAGATAGAGTTGCGATGAAGCAGGCGTCCAACTTAGACCGGAGCGTAAGTTGTGCTCCAACACTTTTCCGGTTTCTGCATCAAACAGTTTGGAATAACTGCGTGAGTTTTTTTCATCTGTACGTTCCTGATAATTTACTTTTATGTATTTTCCATTAGGAGAGATGCTTACGTTTGAATATGAAATACCATTTTGCATAAAATTCATGCCGTAAAATTGCATAGGATCAATAGAGCAGGTGATGGCAGTTTCTTTGTTTTTTGGTGTAAAAAAAGTTTCCAAAAAACAGGTGTCTTTGTCATTATTTTGGGCTAAATATTTAATAATGATTTCATAACGTTTTGGCTCTAAGGTTAGCTCAATCGTAGTTCCTTTGGCAACGGAATCGAAAGTAGTTTTATCCTTTTTCTTTTCGCCATCTAAATACACTTCAAACATATCCGCGGTTTTCAAGGTGAGTTCGCCTTTTGTAAAACGATCTGGAAAAATGTAAAACTTAAAATAATGAAACGCATAGTGTTCTTTTGGGGAGATGAAGTTTATTTTCCCCGAATCGGCGGGAAGGACGTTAGTTTGTTCAAAAACTTTGCTGAAAGAGACAAAGTTTTGCAACATGTTTTTTTCTTCAAAACCTTTTCCTTTAACATTCAAAGAATCCATTAGCAATGGTTTATGCACGATGTTGTATCCTGCATACAGCATATTTTCAATATTAACTTTTTGTCCATGGAGCAATAATCCGGCAAGGATTGCTAAGGTGAAAAGTAGCGTTTTTTTCATCTGAAATGATTTATTAAGGCGCGAAAATAGGAAAAGTTGGGTATTATTTTTTAGCACAAATAAGCGAAAATATAAGCAGACAATAAAAAGTTTAAAAATAGACATTTTACTGAAAGATACAAGTGAAGATTTTGATATATATGTCTTTCCAAAATGGGTAAATATCTGTTGGGGTGGAGAAGATAATTGGATTTATATTTATTCATATGATAAAAATAATTTTTACGAGAGCAAATATGAAGCCAAAAGGCGTAAAAGCAAGCCTTAAAAACAGATTTTACTCCAATTTTCATCGCTATCGCTTTTGAAATCCGTTGAGCATACGCCCTACTCTCCGTTCGTTTCTTATGGTTTCGGTCGTAGTATTCTTTTTAAATACTGTGGTCTATCTTCTTAAATTTTGTTTTCTCACCGCAGCATGCTTTGACTAAAGGACAGGGCTTGCAAACACTTTCACTGCTGTGATATCATTTGGATAGATAATCACGATATGTGCGTCTAAAAGCGCTGTCCATAGCTTGCCGTTTGCCTTTTACCATACCTTTTTCTACACACAAAGTAAGCACCTTGCGAAACAACTCCAAAAACACCTCTTCACCGTACAGTTGACGTGTGCGACAGATTGTGCTCTCGATTGGACTATTATTTTGCTATTTTCGCGGCACTGGCTCGCGTGGAAAATGTGTTGGAAAGCTGCAACCGCGCAAAGCCGCTGGAACAATAGCGGCAAATGCCTGAAAATGAAACAAGAAAAATAAAAGTTAAACTAAATAAAATAAGATTATTATAGGGTGAAAAATATGATAAAAAAATATTCAAAATACATGCTTTTCTTTTTGTGGATCACAATGATAGCGTGTCCTTTACACAGTCAGGTGAAACATACGCACGATATTGTAGCGGGTTTCTTGCAGTTAAAAGACGGATTAAATCTCGGAATGGTCTTTAACGGCGTGCAGTTAGACTACAGATACGGCGTACAGTGGACAATAAAAACTCATGAAATACAATATCAACCCAGATTAGGTTTGGGAGTTGGCTTTAATCGTAAAATGATAGGGTATCAAATTCATTTTTCCCCAATTAATGTTTCTTGGACAATGCCTGTTTATGAGCAGAATGGACATACCCTAAATGTAGGCGCAAATATTATTACCGATTATAATTATCAACATTATGATTTACACGACTCTCCATTGTTTTGGACGAATGAGACAGGAATTTCCGCGATTATTCGCTATCGTTATCAATGGAATAACAAGAGCATTGGCATTGTTGTGCAAAATTCTTTTTTTGGTTTTACTTCTCATTTTCAAAGATATGACCCATATTTTTGGGGAGTTACAGTCAAAGATTTCTTTGTAAAACCGCACACAGACATGAAACTTGGAAGTTATAATAATTATAATCACACCAATGTTTCTTTTGAGTTTGTTCCCAACACTTTAAAAAAACATTCGTTCTTATACGAGTTTGATTATTTAGGGTTCTATTATGGAAATAGATTTGGTCGAATAAATCATAATTTAATATGGAGGATATCATTATGCAAAAACAAGGAAAAATAAAATTTATCATTCTAATTACCTTTTTTTTATTTATTTTAGTCTCCTGCCTAAAGGATGACCCAATGAAAATACCGTTTCAAAGTTATTCACCGCAAAATCTTGATGATGGTTGGGAAATAGTCAATTCTACCGAGGTCGGAATAGATGCGGAGGCATTAAAAGAGATCTATAAATATGTTCATAAAGACAATAACCTTTGGCAACTCAGAAGTCTGCTTGTATTTAGAAACAATAAACTTGTCGCAGAAAGTTATATGAAAGATCCCAACGATAGAATAACCCCGCGTGCAATTTGGTCTTGTACAAAACAGGTTATCGGTTTATTAACAGGAATAGCCGTCGATAAAGGTTTGTTTTCTGTTAGCGATAAAATTTCAGTTTATTTGCCCCAAGTTTCTAAATATCCTGAAAAAGAAGAAATTACCATTGAAAATCTGTTAATGATGAAATCAGGCATTGCTTTTGATAACGACGGATATAATGGAGGAGATGCGATATTGTCGCGGGAAGAAGTTTCAAGCAGTTTAGATTATATTTTTAGCTTAAAAATGCATGCAACCCCTGGAACTGTATATAAATATAAAAACTCCGACCCGCATCTTATGTCCGCCATTATTCAAGAAGCGACAGGAAAAACGATGCGAAATTGGGCGCAGGAAGTTCTTTTTGACAAAATCGGAATTACGAAATTAGAATGGCTAACTTACAAAGATGGAATCACAATGGGTGGTTATGGCATAAAAACTACACCAAGAGAATTGGGAAAAATCGGATCTCTTTTACTCAATGACGGCAAGTGGGGAAACGAACAAATAGTCTCAAAAAATTGGCTATACGAGATGACATCATCAAAAGTGCCTGCCGGTGAAACACACGAGCCCAACCTAACCTTCGGATATTTATGGTGGAAAGATACAGAACGGAATGTAATATTTACTTGGGGACGCGGCGGTCAATTTGTGTTTATAAATAGAGATAAAAATCTAATTGTAGTCATGACATCGGAAACCAATACAAGCGGCGATTTTAATTTTTCTATTTCTGAAGGTATGTCAATTTACGACAGGATAAATAGTATTTGCTCAAATGGCACCTAACGTCCCAGCATATTGGCGAGGTGGCGGCTTCCACACATTTTCAACGCGAGCAACGGCGCGAAAGTAGCAAATATTTGTCCACGCGAGATAATGCCGCCATCGCGCCAAACCGCCCATTGTATGCTGTGGCTTGCCACTAACTTTTCCTTGTTTTTCTACCATATAATTCTCAATATTGGTATTTTTATTTTTTACTCAAATCCAAATTATTTAACTGATTTTCCCCACAAGATAATGTTTTTAGAGCCGTATTATTACTCACATCTAAACTAGTGAGTTGCTTAGAAACAACAAAATTACAACTTTGGGGCGAGTCCGAAAAAAGGAATCCCCTTTTATTTTTTTTAATCGGCCAGTTGTGATTTTTAATAGAAATTTCTAAAAAAAATTATTAGGATTTCTTATAAAACTTTATATAGTTTTGCAGCCAAAAAATAAAACTCCTTGATTTCAAAAAACCTCATTTCTCAAATCAGATTATTGCATCACAAAAAACATCGTGATGAACAGCAGTTTTTTATTGTTGAAGGGGTGAAATCTTGTATTGAAACATTACAATCAAATTTTGAGGTGGTGCACAGTTTTGCGACAAATCGTTTGTCTGAAACAGATATTAATAATTCTGATATTCAGTTTATTTCTGAAAAAGAGATGGAGCGCATCAGTTGTCTCTCTACTGCACCGGAAATGTTATGTATCGTAAAAAAACCGACCTGCCATCTTGACGACCTTGATGAGGAAAAGCCTCTATTAGTGTTGGATGCCATTAGAGATCCTGGCAACTTAGGCACGATTATACGCACGGCAGACTGGTTCGGTTTCAACCAAATGCTTTGCTCGGAAGATTGTGTTGAGTTTACCAATCCTAAAGTAATTCAAGCCACGATGGGCTCATTCACAAGAAGTAAAATTGTATATGCCCAGCTCTCCGATTATTTGGCAACTCAAAAAAAAAGAACAGTTTATGGATTATATATGAACGGCGAACCCATTCAAAAACAATCTTTTAAACCGAATGATATTATTGTTGTTGGCAGTGAAAGTCATGGAATTTCTGAAGCCGTTGCCGCACACATCCATACAAAAATTGAGATTCCAATGTTTCCACATGCCGGCGCTACACCCGAATCGCTAAATGCTGCTATGGCTGCAGGAATCTTTATGTTTTGCTATAGAAATTAGAAATTACGAATTAAGAATTAAGAATTAGGAATTACGAATTAAGAATTAGGAATTACGAATTAGGAATTACGAATTAAGAATTAGGAATTACGAATTAAGAATTAAGAATTACACCTATACACCTATACACCTTTAAACCTATACACCTTCAAACCCTTAAACCAATTATCATTAATCATTAATCACTAACCACTAATCACTATGAAACCCTCCATCCCAAAAGGCACCCGCGATTTTTTACCGGAAGAAATGATTCGAAGGAATTATATTTTCAACACGATTCGGAAAGTGTTTGAAAAATATGCCTACTTGCCTATTGAAACGCCCGCAATGGAAAACTTATCTACTTTGATGGGTAAATATGGTGAAGAAGGCGATCGTCTTTTATTCAAGATATTAAACTCCGGTGATTTTATGGCGGGAGTGAATATGGATGAACTAACACTTAATCAGTTAGCAACCAAAATTTGCGAAAAGGGGTTGCGTTACGATTTAACTGTTCCCTTTGCCCGTTTTGTGGTGCAACATCGCGAACAATTGGTTTTCCCTTTCAAACGCTATCAGATGCAGCCGGTGTGGCGTGCCGACAGACCTCAGAAAGGACGCTACCGCGAATTTTATCAATGTGATGTGGATGTAATTGGAACTAAATCTTTACTGCAAGAGGTTGAATTATTGCAAATTACATACGAAATATTTGAAGCGTTTAAAATTCCTGTGGTCATAAAGATGAATAATAGAAAGATTTTATCAGGAATTGCAGAAATTATTGAACTTCCTGAAAAGATTACGGATATTTGTGTTGCCATTGACAAAATTGATAAGATTGGCAAAGAGAATGTTTTCGCCGAGTTGCGGGAGCGTGAAATTCCCGAAGAAGCCATTAGAAAAATTGCACCTTTTTTCGATTTTTCAGGCAAAAACGAAGATAAAATAGCATTTTTAACCCATTTTTTTGAAAATAGCGAAGTAGGGAAACAGGGCGTGGAAGAACTAAAAAAGGTGTTTGCCTACTGTCAAGCGATTGGTGTTTGCGAACCTGAGTTAGACATCACGCTGGCTCGTGGGCTGAACTACTACACCGGCGCCATTTTTGAGGTAAAAGCCCTTAATGTTGCCATGGGTAGTATCTCCGGCGGCGGACGTTACGACGACCTCACCGGCATCTTCGGACTTAAAGAGATGTCGGGTGTGGGCATTTCGTACGGCGCAGAACGTATTTACGATATATTGAACGAATGTAGCCTGTTTCCCAATGAGATAGGCACACCTGTAAAAGCCCTTTTTCTCAATTTTGGAGAAGTAGAAGAACGTTACGCCTTAAAGGCGCTCACCATACTGCGCAAAAACAATATTGCGTCAGAAATCTATCCCGACAGCACTAAAATAGGCAAACAGATGAGCTATGCCAACGCCAAACAGATTCCATACGTGATTATTGCCGGCGAAGAAGAGATGGCTGCATCGCAGTTTACGTTGAAAAACATGGAAACAGGTGAACAAGTGAAAACAACCATTCAAGAGATTGTGGAGATTTTGCTTCAATAAAATTACCAAAGTAGTTTCTCCTCCAACGCTATCTTAACCAAAGTAGCAGTATTCTTCGCACCGAGCTTGAGTAACAAGTTTTTACGATATCCTTTGATCGTTTCCTGTCCTAATGAGGTGATTCCTGCAATTTCAGCGCTGGAATAGCCTTCTACCACTAATCTTAGCAGTTCGCGTTCACGGGGAGTAAGCCAAACATTAGAATGTGAAGACTTTTTCATCAATAAATCTATTTCATGGCAAAGAAACTTTTTGCCTTCCGCAACCGTTCGAATCCCTTTTATCAGTTCCTCCATCATAGCATTTTTGATCACATAGCCCAAAGCGCCGTTATCTAACATCTGTCTTACGGTAGAATATTCGCTGTAAGTAGTTAAAGCCAATATTTTAAGATCAGGATATTTGGCGTTCAATTCCTTGCAAAACTCTACGCCGTTACCATCCGGCAAACTGATGTCAAGTAATAGAACATCAGGAAGTTTATACCGTAATTCATAGCGGCATTCTTTGAGATTATGGGCAATGTTATCCACCTTAATATCTCCGGCTTCTTCGATGAGTTTTCGCAATCCATCTGCCAAAATAGTGTGATCGTCAACGAGGAGTACAGTTATCATTTATTTATTGGGTTATTTGTATATAGATGCAAATGTTAATTCTCAATTGAAATTTCAAGGTTTACTTCTGTACCATGTTCAGGGGATGAAGAGATTGCCATTTTTCCATTATAGGCTTCTACACGTTTGCGGATGTTATCTAATCCCATTCCTGTGAAGGTGGCGGCTGAATCAAAACCTTTCCCATTGTCATATACTGTGAGCGAAATTCTGTCATCTTCCTGCACCAACTGTACACTGATTTGAGAGGCTTTTGAGTGTTTAAGAGCGTTATTAATTAATTCGTGTGCAGCACGATAGATAAGAATTTCAAGTTTGCTATCCAAGCGCTGTTCATTGCCAAAGTAGTGAAATATAGCATTCGGGGTTGCGCAGCAAAAGTCGTTTAAAGAGGCTTTCACGCCATATCGCAATAACGATTCAGGCATCATGTGGTGCGCAACGCGGCGAAGTTCATCAATAGAATTGTCGAGCATACCGAGCGCTTTATTAAATTGTTCTAAATCTTCGGTTTTCGTAATTTCTCCGCTTTCCATCTTCGGAAGTGTAATCTTGATCAACGAGAGCATGCTACCCAATCCATCGTGAAGGTCTTTGGCTAAGCGACTTCTTTCAGCATTTTCAGCATCAAGCGCTGCCTGTGCAGCAAAAATTTGTTGTTCCTGTTCAGCCTGTTTCAATTGCTGTTCGGCTAACAGTTTTTGTTGTTCGGCAACACGTTTTCCTTGCACATTCAATCGCCAAAGGAAGAAAAATACAGCCAAAGCTAAAAATAAGCCCACGCCACCTGCAATAATTATCCAGGAATATAATCGTTTTTCTTCTCTTAAAACTTTGATAGTTAATTCATTTTTTTCTGTAACATATTGAGTCTCCATCTCTTCGGCAGCACGTAGCGCCATCTCTTTGGCGATGTCAATTTCAAGTAAATTAGAGGCTTCCCAATACTGTATTGTTTCGTGGTATTTGTGTTGGGCAACTGCCAATTCGGAAAGGATCATGTAACAAGTACGTTTTTCTTTCGGCGCATTTATTTCAGTGGCTATTTGCAGCGCTTCTTTAGCGTACTCTTCCGATTTTACGTAATCGCCTTTCACTTGTTCCAATTTACTTAAAAGAATCAGATCAGTAAAATAAACTGCCTGACCAAATTCCTGATTGATTTCCATAGATTGCAGCGCATATTTTTCTGCTCTTTTCAAATCAAAAGTAAATAAGGCATCATTCGCAATATGAAAGAAGCATAGCCCCATAAGATATGTATTATTTTGCGATACAGAAAGTTGCAATGCGTCTTCATAATACTCTTTTGCTTTACCATACTGGTGTGCCGAGGAATATGCCATTGCCAAAGCAAGACGGGCAAACGGGTCTTCATGATTTAAGAGAACCGACTTTTGCCCATACTCAATAGCTTTATCTACAGCGAATATGCTTTGGTATAACTGTGCCATCATGTAATAAAGTTGTTGAATTTTTTTATTATCAACTCGTTTTTCATAAATGGATAATGCATCCATATAGCAAGATAATGCAGTTTTATACCATTCTTTCATAAAATAGGCATTTCCTTTGCTAAAAATAATATTGGCTTTATTTGCTTCACTATTTTCACGAACAGCTAATTCGTATGCCTTTTGCAAAACCACCAAAGCGGAATCGGTCAATCCTTCTCGAACAAGTAAGTTGCTAAAACCACCTGCATGTAAGTAAATACCTTCACTCCAGCTTAATTCATAGCTCAGGTTTCCAAATTTTGAGTAATAATTTTTTGCCTGTTCAAAGTCATTATCTTCATACATTTCGGCAATCTCAAAATAGAGTTTGGCAAGGTTCGAATCTACAGGGCTAATCGCAGCAAGGTGTAAAAGACTGTCTAATTGTTCATTGTCTGTCGTTTCAAATTCAGTAGCTGTCCATAACGAATCAAATACAGGATTTCTTGGAGATATGTTTCCTATATCTTTTTTTGGGGAGTTACATCCTAAAAAAACAAATAAGATGCAAACGAGACATAGATAGTTATTAAAAGTAAAACAGTTTTTCATATATTTCATTTTTCTCAAAATCGCGGCAAAGATAATCCGAATTATTATTTTTACTACCCCCTTTTTGGGGGGAGGGGCACATCATCAAAAACTATACAATTTTCGAGACAGTTTGAAATTTCAGGAAGTATTTAGAACGACTGTAAGCTATAACAAGAGCAATGGTTGTTTCTAACTTGTTTTAAAATGGCACCCGAAGTTCCACCTCCTCTTCAATATCCCAAAAACCCCTGATCGTTATTTCTTTCTCTACTGTAAAAATCTTCTCGGGTTGTTCTTTTTTGCAGTAGCTTCCGGTATCCCATTTGCCGTTTTTGTTTCTGTCTTCAACCACTCTAAAGCGATACGTGCCGGGTAAAAGATGTTTGTATTCTATTCTTTTAGAAGAGGATATAGTTTCTTTAAAAATAACTTTTTGGTTAGAAGAAAGTAACTCAACAATAAAATCCGAATCATTGCCGGTATTAACTTTATAATTAATGATCAAATTACCGTAATCTTTCTCTGTCTTCTTTGAAAGCGAAAACATGATTGTATCATGTGTAGCCCCATCATAACTGTAAAATGATGAATCTTTGCACCATATAGTATAGTTTATTTTAGGTTCAAAAGTAAAAGGCACAGGAAATTGCATTACAAAACTGTCCGGAATATTTACATAAATAGAAGTTGTGTCTTTTCCGGTAAAGAGTGTAGCAATAACCAACATTTTCACACTGTCCACAGGTTTTAACGGATATGAGAAATGCAGAGATGTTGGTGCATACAAATCCTCTTTATTGGCTAAGTTAACTTTTAATATGGGGGCTACTGGCTTTGAAGTCCTGCCCCCCGGACGTTGCGGCGTTTTATACGCTTGTAAGTCAATCGTATCTATTCTCTTCAAATCTGTTTTAAGATACAGCGTAACTTCATCTTTAAAAAAGGTTTTTAAATAGAGAGAAAGCGTATCATGCGTATTGTTCATGGTGGAGAAATAATCTACCAGCGTATCGCTTTCTATTTGAGTCTTAAAAGAATCTACGGGTATTTTATAAGGAAAACGATATATGCCTGCCTGCGCGTTGACGTATGGCGCAAGCGCCTGTACGGTATCAGCTTCCTGAAACGATCGTAAGGATATAAACGCAGTGGTATCTATATGTAGCAGGGAATCGGTTTCATAATATTTTGCTTGAAACATGCTGTCTGCAAAAGCAATACGTTCATTGGGAAGATTATATATTAAATCAGAGTTAATATCTTTAAGTGCAAATATTTTGTATTTTTTTGGTTTGAGATGATGAAAGATAAAATCTCCCTTATCATTGGTTTTTGTTAAATAATGAGGACGCACCGTAAGAGGTAAAGAATCCATATTTCCATCGTAAAGCATGACAAACATTCCGCTCTCAGGTTTGTTCTCTTCCGAGTTTACAATTCTTCCGAAAAGTTTGTGTTTATCAATGGAATCGCCTGTAGAAAAGGCAAAATTGTAACCTGCTAACTTGTTTCCCTCATGATAATCTTGAATACAGTCTGTAAAGAACAGATTATAAGTAGTGTTCTTCCGTAATGTATCATTAAATCTTACCAGCGCTGATTTCCCCTGAGTACTATAATCCGCCCGCATATCCATAGGAGGCGAGAAAATAACATTTTCGTTGGGATTATTCAATGTAACATATTCATTAAAAGTTATTTTAATAATTTTACCATGAAAATTAGCGCTTCCGTTTTCAGGTTTTTCGCCTATCACCTGCGGGGGGGTCGTGTCTTTGGGACCGCCAGAGGGCATGACTATTTTGGCGCAACCTGAGAGGAGAAGACAGAAGACAGGAAGCAAAAGGGAGAACGCAGAAGACAGAAAGGGAGAAAGGAGAAAGGAGAAGGGAAAAGGGAGAATGCGGGAAGGAGGAGAAAGTTTGGTCATTCTTTTAGTAGTTGGATTTTGTTAATTTTTTTACAAAAACTTTATCTTGGTTATGTATGGAGAGAAAATAGATACCTGATGATAAATTGGTGATATCTAACGCATATGCATCGCTATTGGTTTTAAATTGGGCTACATTTTTTCCGTTGTTATCAAATAGCTTAATCTCTTTTTCTCCTTGTAGTGAAGATTCAAATTTAATATTTAGCGTTGTCGTGGCAGGATTTGGGTAAACAGAAATAGAGTTTTCCTGACTAAAATCCTCAATAGCATTATCAACAGAGATGGTTGCGGTTGCCAACAACCAAGAATTAGGATTGAAAGAGAATGATTTTACTGTTTTATTATCAGGAATATTATAAATAAATTGCTTGCTAAGTTCATCCTGATAAAAAGGAACCACTTCACTTGAATTGTCGGTATAGGTAATTTTCAACTCGTAAGTTACTTTAAACAAAGGTGTAGCCGATGGTGCAGTAGTAGTTTGCGTGCTGTTTAAAGTGAGGAGATTTCCATTTTGATGCCACTTAATATTAAACATGGGGTATCCCTCACCGTAAAACCATTGTTCAAAGAAAGTAGTAAAATCTAGAGTGGAAAGTTCTTCCACCACTGCTTTAAAATCTTCAGTTGTAGCTACATTATCTTTAAAACGTTTTTGGTAAGTATTAAAGATATTGAAAAGCAATTCATCATTGTCTCCCAACTCGTAGCGAAGCATGTGTAACAAAACCCCACCTTTACTGTAGCTCAAAACGCCATTAAAAATTCTATATTCATCATCAATAAACGCAATGGGGACATAAACGCTACCTGTTTTACCATAATTGATCACATAATTAATATCATCTTTAAAATTACTTAGAGCGACAGGTCTTCCATACTTATATTCATCCCATAAAAATTCTCCGTAAGTAGCAAATCCCTCATTAAGCCAAATATGCTCCCACGATGCACAAGTTACATTATCACCAAACCACTGGTGCACTAATTCATGGGCAATGAGCGCCGAACTAAAACCACCTGTTGTTGTCATGGTTTGATGTTCCATAGCTCCTCCCATAGGCGCTAACGAATGCCCATATTTTTCATTACTAAAAGGATATTCGCCATAAATATCGGAATAGAACTCTATCATTTCTGCGGTTAAATCAATTGCTGCCTTATTGGCGGCTAAACAGTCCGGTGAATTATAGATATAATTTTGAATTAATAATTGTTTCCCTGTTTGAGGAATGGTAGCAAAAGTGGAATAGTCTTGATATTCTGCAACGGCGATGGAAATCAGATAGTAATCTATCGGATAGCTTGATTTCCATTCATAACGCACCTTGTTATTGGGCAGCTCAACCACTTTGGTTAATAATCCATTTGAAGCCACCTTATTCGGCTTCGTTGTGGTAACAAAAACCCACGATGAATCTGCTTTATCGGTT
>JGI24695J34938_10001680_pt1 | contig 18321 bp, 14 predicted proteins | sample TergutCo191P3_FD_34938 | JGI IMG/M metagenome (IMG submission 34938)
GGTTTTATCGGCTGGTTTGACGAGGCCGGCAAACCGTGGGATGTTGAAACACGGACTGTTGAGAAAGAAGACGATGCTGACAGCGATGGATTTATCACTCTTACAGTTAAATGGGCGCCGTCTTCTTCATCCATTGTTTATACTGTTTCATTTGACGCGTCTCCATCGGCCACCGTTATACCGCATCAATATGTCTCCAAAGACGGTAAAGTTATTCCGCCTGTGACTCCTGATCCTCCTCCTCCTCCTTCACCGGACGGCCTCGGCTTTGCCGGATGGTATACGTCAGCCGATTCACTGTCATTATGGGATTTCTCGCTTTCGCCGGCAAGCGATATTACACTTTACGCAAAATGGGAAATCAACAGCCTTACAGTGGAGTTTGAAGCGAACGGCGGGAAGCGGCCTGATTCGCAAACAGAACTTAAGCATAAATTTGTAGTATCGCTGAGTTATGGCCTGGTTCAGGATCCCGGACCTCTTTTGAAAGAAGGAAATTCATTCGCCGGCTGGTATGCGGCCCCGGATTTTTCGGGACTGCCGTGGAATTTTGCAATAAAGAAAGTGACAGATTCTGATGTTCCGAAAAATGATCCGCTCATTCTTTATGCCCGGTGGATTCCGAATATTTACATTGTCAAATTTGTGATATATCCTTCCAACGCGGCTGTTCCCGGTGAGCAAAAAATTGAACATGGCCAGAAGGTAATCAGACCGCCTAACGACCCGCCGCAGCTTGGAGACGGCCGCAACTTTAACGGCTGGTTCACCGAAGATTCATTTATTAAACTATGGGACTTTGAAGATACGGTTTCCAGTAATATGACGCTTTACGCCAAATTCGCGCCTGTGACCCGCACTGTGGTTTTCAAGGTAAATGGCGGCAATGACCCTATGTGGCCAACCCAGATAACAAGACCTGTAAACTCCGATATCCAGAATCCAGGCAGCCCGGTAAGATCCGGCTATACCTTCAACGGCTGGTTTTTTGACCCCGCCGCTTCCATTCAAAAAGTTTCTTTCCCGTTAACGGTGGAAACCCCTGATGAGATCATAGGTATTGATCCCTTGTATATTTATGCCGGGTGGGATTTGGCTCCCCGCACCGTAACGTTTAATATTGATGGAAGCCAGGATACAAGTCTGACTCAATCTGTTCAATACGGCGAGAGAATTAAAATTCCGGAGAATATTACAAATCCCGGTAACAAGACTCTGGACGGCTGGTATAAAAATTCTGATTTTTCAAATGCCTGGGACTTTGATAATGATACGGTTACATCCAATATAACGCTGTATGCTCAATGGAAAGAAGCGCAGTATGTTGTAAGGTACTATCTGGGTATAGGCTCGGGGGATTCCTTGGGAAAAATTCCCCAGTGGGGCACAACGGCGGGGCAGCCATATCTTGAACAGTATTATAACGCCGGTGACAGGATAAATGAACCTTCTATGCCTGCTCTGCCTGAAAATGATACGACAAGCTGGTCTTTTTTACGCTGGGATGTCCGGATCATTCCCAATTCTACCGATGTTGCTAATCAAAATGATGCAGGCTGGCGCTCTGCTCTTCAACCCTTAAATAATTGGTTTGTAAGTTTTCCTAATTATTTAACGGAAGGTGGTCTCCGCGTTATAAATCTTTACGCGCGCTGGGTTCCTCCTGTGCCGGACATGGTTTGGGTTCCCAAAGGCAGTTTTGATATGGGCGATTCCTCCGTTGCCGGCAACCCCGCGGCGTATCACGCCTACCCGACACGCCGCGTAACTGTGGACGGTTTCTACATAAGCAAGTATGAGGTAATGATAGAAAATTCACCGAGTGGAACAATCAAGGCTTATGGGACTGTGATGGGTGCTAACCCAAGCCAATTTTCAAAGAACGGAAACCGTCCTGTAGAGCGGGTATCCTGGTATGACGCGATTGACTATTGCATGAAGCTTACCAGCAGCGCCGGACTTAGCCAGGTATATTCGACAAGCGGCATACAGACTGCTCAAACTCCTCTGTCAGGAACCGGAACTCCCGGCGTAAAGCCGATAATCAGCGCGAATGTTACGCAGACTTTGACAGGCAGAACCGGTTACCGTTTGCCCACCGAAGCTGAATGGGAATACGCCGCCAGGGGAGGGAATGGTTCTCCGGGAAATTATCCCTACTCAGGAAGCAATAATCCAGATGAAGTGGCTTGGTACAATGTTACCGTTCAGGCGCAGGCTTCTGGTAACCAGGTTACTCAAACTGTAGGAAGTAAAAAACCTAACGCCCTGGGTATTTACGACATGAGCGGAAACGTGTCTGAATGGGTATGGGACAGGTTTGGTTCGTACAAGGACAGTTACTATTCAACTTCCGCGGCCGCACGTAATCCTTTAGGCCCGGACTCAGGAACAGAACGCGTCAGGCGCGGCGGCGGCTGGAGCAACGCGGCGGGCAATGTGCGAAGCGTTGTACGCAACAGCGACACGCCGGATACTGCCAACTGGGTTGTAGGGTTCCGCGTTGTCCGCGGCCAGTCCACATTCTGGTAATAGCGTGCGGTAAAACCGGGGTTTATTCGCCAAGGACGCGCACATGGACATTGCGCGTTCTGGGCCCGTCGTACTCGTTGAACCAAATCCCCTGCCATGTGCCGAGCAGCAGTCTGCCGTTTGTGACAATCAGCGTGACAGAAGGCCCGACAAGGGTCGTCTTTACATGAGCCGCGGAATTGCCTTCGCTGTGGGCGAATTCTATGCGCTCCGGGGAAACCATGTTAAGCGCGAAGTTGATGTCTCTGGGCACGTTTGGATCGGCGTTTTCGTTGACTGTGACCGCTGCGGTTGTGTGCGGCACAAAGACCACGCAGATTCCTTCGCGTATGCCGGAACTGGCGACAGCTTTTTGCACTTCGCCCGTGATATTTATCCAGTCAGTTTTGCCGCCCGCGCTGTAGATTTTTTTGGCCGTATCTGAGCAGGTGCTGACGCTGAATTCCGATAGGGTTGTCATGGTTATTTAAGGATAAAATATCAGGTTATGGATGTCAATGCGGGAATTATTTTTTTTAAGTTATTAACAATCCCGATGCCCTATAAAAATATTTTTGATAACTGAATCATGTAATTGCAGATTTTTTTGATAATACATTTTCTTCAGCGTAACTATCTTTTCTTTTTGGGGAAGAAACCGAATTTGTAGCCGACGCCTATACGTATCATGTTGCGGCTGTATTCCTGCAGCCGGCCTTCGATGCTGGAGGGGGCGAAATCCTTCGCGAAACGGGGATCGATAATTATTAAGCCGGGTCCGGCTCTTAATCCAATTTGAATGCCGGTCAGCCACGCGATAAAATAGGGCTGCGTTACGCTCATAAGAGAGAAATTAAACTGTACGCCCCCATAAGCTTCCAGCATGTAAAATTCCAGCGGCTTTAAAACAAATTTTACCATTAGCGGAAGCTCAAGTATCAGATCGCGGTATACATCGCCGTCAACATCGGAGTAGACCAGCCAGTCCTGGGTAATATCCGCGCCGATTTCCGCGGAAATAAAATTGTGAAAATGAAATTCCGCTGATAACCCGAAACCGATGTTCGCGATATTGATAGACCTGACAGTCCCGTCATAAATCCTGGGGTTCCAGAGAAAATTTGTGTTTAAGTACAGCCACTTGTCGCGCCAGTCCGCGGATTTTTCCAGAGCCGGAAGGCTCGAAAGCATATTGTAAATTGTTATGGAAAGCAGATCGGTAACAGACTGATCTATGAACATATAAATAATTTTTTGCTGCGCGAGAATTTCTTTTGAATAACGGTCTAAAAGCTCAAGGGAAAAAATAAATTCCCCCGGCATCAGCGAAGGAACGGCTCTGTTATCCGGGACAGTGAAAACCATCCCGCGCGAATTCACAACCTGCTTGACCGCGTTTTCGTTATTCATGTCTTCGGTATAGGGAATGACGGCGCCTTTCAGTATAAAATCTGAATCGCGTCTGTCCCTGACAATCGTGTGGCCGAGGTTTACGACTTCGTAAGCGAGCTGTTTGTAAAAAAAAGCGTTTTCTCCTATTGTGCCCTGTCCGTCTACAGCCGGGACAAAAATTTTATATTCGCGGAAATTCTGCGCGGACAGGGAAAAGCCGGTAAAAAAGAGAATGACCAATAAAATTTTTTTTTTAATATTTTTTTTCACTGTATCCATTCAATTGTGATACCCGATCCCGATCCCGATCCGCTTCCATTTCCGCCGCCGTTTCCGTTTGCTCCGTAGGGATTCCCTACCTGAACAGAATAATGAGTGGATAAATTACTGTAATAAATTACCACCATTTTTCTTCCTTCGGATGTAAAAGGATACCATTCATCCAGAGGAACAGGCTGCATTTCATCAGCGTTAAAGTCCGGGTCTTCAATTATAAAGATTTCCACATCTTTAACGGAAATTGATTCCACAATGCCGCGGTTGGAGATAAAGACTGTTAAATCGCTTTCCCGTATAAATAAATCGTTTATGTCGTACACTACGCGGTTTGGCACCGACCACAGATTATCCGCGGAATCGCCTGCTCCCGCGCCTCCGATGTTTCCAACCGGAGGAGTGCACCCCCCGGCTGAAACAGCGATTACTATACAGAAAGCAATCTGTACAAGTTTACTGCGCATATCGAAAATCTTTTAAAATTACGGACTTGGAGGATCCCAGTCACCGTTAATAATAATAGAGGGCCAATTATACGATGTATCGCCGACACCCAGTACAACAGCTCCGCCTGTTGAATATACAGTGGCTCCCGCGTCAGGAAGATGGTTACTAAGACCGCCTCTTATATACCAGGTAATGGGATTTGACGCGGTATTATTAATCGCGCATACAGGAATCTCTATCGAAAGTCTGGCTAAACCGTCAATCGCTCCGGTTGTAATATCCATTGTTACAGTTCCATTTGCCGGGAAATTAGTATTCTGAAGAGGAAGCGTAATTTCCGCGTCTACAGCTACAGGTTTGTCTTCGCCCGTGCCTGCGCCGGCAATTAATAAACCGACAGACTTGACTTTCCCATCCCAGATCTCTTTTACTTTTATTCCAGGAGCATAGGTAGCGAAATTTGTTGGTGAACCTGCGGTATTATCAGTATATTCCCCGTTAAGCCCAATAAGGAATGACGCTTTTATAGTGGTGTCACTTTTTGGAACTAAATATACAGGAATATTCTGTCCCTCAAACTTGGCTGTCGGAAGCGGATTATCGCCGTTAGCAGCGTTAAGGGCGTATTTCACCTCTGTCGCGTATCCAGAAGTACCTGTGGGCGCTGTAATAATAAACGTGGTGCTTGTTTCCTTTTTAACTGGATCAGCCGTCGCGGTTCCCGGATCCTGTAATACTTTATCATGTACATTTGTCGTAAAAGGAACAAGCTGGAAAGTGACAGACTTGGTGGTAGCCAAAATATTATTTCCAGTGGCGGTAACATCATCAACCTTGGAAATTATTCCAACCGCAAGAAGGGTAAAATCGGCCGAATTCCCGGCAAAAAGAACAGCCTTACCCGCTCCGGCATAATCTCCCGGCGGAATTTTTATTTTCCCGATTTGCGAATAAAACCACGATGTACGGTAATAATTTGTACCGTCAAAGAAAGCCACTTCGTAATAATCCGCACTGCCTTTTGTAATATTGGCTGTCAGCGCTCTTCCGCCGGCAGGGTTAATTGTTAACTCAATAAGAGGGCGTCCGTCTTCGGTGTACTCAATTTGCTCCCCGTCCGGGCCGCCGAAACCGTCGCATGTAATCAGGGCGAACGATATCAAAACCGCGAGCGCCGGGAAAATCATCTTTTTCATAAAATTTCTCCACTTCTAAAAATTGGGAGCCGCACAGTTCCCATTCCCCTCTTATATTAATTTTGGGTTTATATTGAGCGTTTGTCAATCTTTTAAATAAAAAAATAACTTTTTTGCGGGAAAATTTGCAAAATTCGTGAGTTTACGCACACTTTTTAGTAAAATATTGACTAAAAAAACTATAAATTATTTAAAGTTTTTATACAAACAAGGACACTTTATAAAAAATCGCTATTGCGCTTGGAGCTTATGTAATAGTATTATTTTCATATGACAGAAAATAGCGAAGACAAAGCGCCAAAAGAAACTCCGTTTGTAAAGCCGGAAGATGGTTCCGCGCGGGATACTTCGCCGCGAAACGCTGGGGTTGCTTCCGAAAAATACCTTATATTTTCAGTCGGAGAGGAGCGGTACACCCTTCCTTCCGCGATTATAGGGGAAGTTGCGGTTCTGGATAATGTTTTTCCTATGCCGCTTGTTCCTGATTACGTGCGCGGGCTGATTAACCGCTATTCAATCCCTTACGCGCTTGTGGACATAAGCCTGTTCCTTAATAAAGACGCTTCGAACGCCAAAAAAGTAATCGTGCTTAAGGATGATGTTGAAAAAATCGCATTTCTTATTGACGATGTCATTGATATAGCGGTTATACCGTCTTCCAGACTGGTAAGAATCGAGAAAGAAGCTGCGGGGTTCCACCCTTCCATAAACGCCTGTTTTGAATGTGACGGAATAAACGTTCTGTGCCTTGACATAGAAGAACTTACCGGCAGCATAAAAAAAGGGTTTGAGCGGGAAGTATGGCGATGAGGTTTTTCATCTTTCCGCTGGATAATATCTACATAGCGGTCGCGGCGGACAACGTTAAATGTTTTATTTCTTCTGATGCCATAGACAGTTTTGCTGGAAATAACAATGATCAGGAAAGTACCGGCTATGTAAAAATACCCGTATATATGATTTTCGGAAAACGGGATTGCGCCGGAAACGCACTGCGCCACGGCATTGTTCTTAAACATGAAACAGGCGCGTCTGGCGCGGACGGCAGAGCGTTTATTATTATTACGCCTCCCGTAGAAAGGGATATTTTTGTGGATGAACAGGAAATTCAGGGTTTCCCCGGAAGTTTCTCCGGAGTTTATTCTTCGTTTAACGGACTTTATTTCAGCGGGCAAAAGGTCATTTTATTCCTTGATATTGAAAAATTTACCTCGTTTTGGCTGAATAAACCGGAATGGGCGCGTCTGGATGATTAATACCGTTATTGTTGATGACAGCCCGATGATACGCGAAATCATCCGGGATTTTTTGGGCGAAGACGGAAATTTCAACATTATCGGCGAAGCCTGTGACGGCGAAGAAGGCGTAGAAAAAATTCTCTCCTTAAATCCCGACCTTGTTACTTCTGATATCGAAATGCCCAAAATGAACGGGCTGGAAATGATAAAAAAAGTAATGAGCGTACATCCGGTTCCGATTGTCGTAATTACCAGCCATGATACCGCAAAAACAGCGTACGACGCGACAATGAGCGGCGCTTTGGAATTTTATTCAAAAGATCTTTTTCTGAAAGACATCAGTCCGGAAAAAAGGCGTAATATCTACGATACCCTTAAGCGCATCAGCGGCGTTAAGGCGCGGAATAATTTTTCGTTCCTGGAGAATTTCTATTCCCTGAATGATGAATCAAATGCGGAACGGACACCGCCCGTTGACAGCGTTACGCGCAATATGCCTGATTTTTCCGGAACGCGGAAGATCGACATGGTGGTAATCGCTTCGTCAACCGGCGGCCCCAGGGCGCTGTCAAAGTTTTTTTCCATAATGCCGGAAGATTTCCCTCTTCCGGTCGCCATCGTGCAGCATAATTCTTCCGGTTTTGATGAAAGTTTCGTTCAGTGGCTGGACACTTTTACCAAGCTCAATGTCAGGCTCGCCAGGGAAGGCGAAACGCCGGAAGCGGGCAATGTGTACATCGCTCAAACTGACAAACATCTGGAACTTAATGCGAATGGGCTGGGCTATGTATTCCGTTATAACGACAATGAAGCGGAGCAGAACCAGAAACCCGCGGCCGATGTTCTGTTCAGGACTGCCGCTGACGCCTGCGGAAAATCGCTTGTTTCGGTTGTGCTTACCGGCATGGGCATGGACGGCGCGGACGGAACGCGGAAAGTTAAAAAGATGGGCGGCATAACAATCGCGCAGGATGAGGCAAGTTCCCTGATTTACGGCATGCCGAAAGCCGCGTTTGAAACCGGCTGTGTCGATAAAGTGCTGCCTTTGGAACAAATCCCGGACGAACTCGTCAAGCTGGCGCGGAATTCGGCGGTTCAGTGCGCGAGTCCGGCAGGAGCGGCTGTATGACAGAATCCCTTTGCCGCATGGCCGAAGAAATGTACGGCATAAAAACCGATCCCGATGATATAGAAAAATTGAAGAACTGTCTGCTCTCCTGTGATACCGGCCAGTTTGAGCGTTTTTTCTCTTCAGGCGAAGCCGCGTCTTTCTTAACGGTAAACGAAACTTATTTTTTCAGGGAGCCTGTTCATTTTTTATTGCTGCGGGAAATGCTTCCGTCTTTTGACCAGTCCGTAATACGGATTTGTTCTGCCGCTTCTTCCGTAGGATGCGAGGCTTATAGTATCGCCATGATTATGGATATGTATAACAGAACCGCGGAAAGGCAGATTTTTTATCAGATTGACGCTTTTGATATTAATCCAAACGCGATTGAAACAGCCCTTCAGGGAATCTTCAGTCAGAATTCACTGAGGGAAGACGGAAGCTGCTTTAATTATCTTTCAGATTTATACCTGAAGCAGACAGATTACAAGGTTTATGTAAAACAGGAATTAAGAAACAATATTAATTTTTTTACGCATAATCTATTGGATAAAGTAAAGATCGATTACTATGATGTTATTTTTTTCCGCAATGCTTTCATTTACATTTTGCCGGATTACAGGGAGAGAGTGCTTACAAATCTGTCTAATGCCCTTAAAGAAAACGGAATTCTGATAATGGGAGTTTCGGAGACAGCCGGAGTAAACCACCGTCATCTTGAACAGAGAATTAGGCAGCCATTGCCGCAAAAGGAAGATGTTTTTTTCTTTCAGAAGAATACATATAAAAAACCGGCTGTGCCGGATTATTTTACAAACCCGCTGTTGGAAAAGAGCGGCGCGCCTGCCAGATGCGCAGGATAGGAGGAAGAATGATTTTTTCCAAATTAAAGATTTCCAGGAAACTTCTCATTTCAAGTGCGGTGTTTCTAATCCCGATTGGGGTTATGCTTTTCTTCATCTGCTCGATGACTGCCGGAAAAATTCAGAAAAGCATTAATGAATACCACGGCATTAACGCTGTAAAACCTGCGGTAACGATTATGCAAGATATGCCCCTGTACTTTGACGCATATCTTGGGCTGGATACTGCCGCCAATATCCGCGATCTGAACGACCGGATTACAAACGCCGTCAGAACTTTTGACCGGGAGATGGAGCACTATAATACAAAGGACAGAAACATTCCCGCTCTTTTTCCAAAGTGGGAAATTTTAAGAAGCGCCGATAAAAATGACACCGAACTGTATGAAAAATCCCTTGATTTTATCAACGCGTTAAAGGATTGCATAAACCGCGTTGGCGAATATTCCAGTCTTATTCTTGTCTCTGATATTGATACATATAACTACATCGCTCTTACATTATCGTCCATACCAGAAGCTTCCACCCGTTTATTGACTACCGGGAATTCGCTGCGCAAGGGACTTTCATCCGCCGAAGAGCTGGTTGCGGCATGGAACGCGGAAATTACCGCGGCGCAGACGGCCCAGGCGCGCAGAAGGCAGGTTTATGAAGGAGACCCGAAAAATATTTCCGTTAATATGCTGGATTCCGCCGACCGGCAGCTTATCAGGAACAACAGGGTTTTAATTGACTCGGATATAGAAAGAATTTCCTCAAGCATCAGATCCGCCGCAGAAGGAAACGCCAGAAAAACCGGCGATTTCAGCGCGCTGATGACAAAACTGGATCGTTATCTTGACAGTTCGCTGGAGCTTAACAAATTTTTGGGCGGACAGCAGAGCGTTCAGACAGTGGCCGGATTTTTATTCGTCGTAACAAACGCGAATAACGATTTGTGCCAGTTGTGGGACGAATCATTTTCGCAGCTTGGCCTGCAGATTAAAAGAAACACAGAGATTGCCAGAATGCAGCTGTTCATATATCTGTTTGTTGTCCTTATTTCCATGGGACTCGCAATCGCCTTTGTAATTATAATAACCCGCGATATAAATAAATCTGTTAAAAATCTTAAAGAGCTTTTTAAAAGCCTGAACGAGAACGATCTTACCCTTACCTTAAGGGTGAATTCCATGGACGAGTTCGGCGAATTGACGGTTGCGTTTAACGGTTTCCTTAATGTGCTGCGTTCCACGTTCGGAAGCTTTAAACAGAGCTCTCAGCTTGTGGCCGATTCCGTTTTTGACATTTCTTCGTCTTCAAAAGAAATTACCACAACGGCGAACGAACAGTCCGCGAGCGTGTCTGAAATAGTCAGCACAATGGAAAGCAGCAAGAATCTTTCAGAGCAAATCGCGATTAAAACGTCAGAAGTCGCCAACCTCGCGATAGAGACGCAGCATCTGAGCAGCAAGGGCGCGGAGCTGCGGGAAGCGAACCAGGGCATGATGGAGGAAATAAGAAAGCAGAATCAGAAAATTATCAGCGAAATACGCAATCTTTCCGACATGATTATCCGCATCAGCGAAGCGATCAGAATAATCGACGGCATAGCGGATCAGACAAAACTTATTGCGTTTAACGCTTCGCTGGAAGCGTCCGCTTCCGGGGAAGCCGGAACGCGTTTCTCCGTTGTGGCTTCGGAGATTAGGCGCTTTGCCGACAATGTCGCCGATTCCACAAGGGAAATCAAGCAGAAAATCGAGGAAGTCCAGCGCGGCTCGCAGATTTTAATCGCGGAAGCGAACAGCGGTTCAAAGCAGATAGAAATCGGCTACGAGAGAATGACCGAACAAAAAATTGTTTTTGAGAATATCGTTGACAATTCGCAGAATGTCGCCACAAGATCGCAGCAGATTTCCAACTTGAGCAAACAGCAGGAACTGGCTTCATCGCAGATTTTCAGCGCTTTAAAGGAAATTTCCGCCGGAGTAAAACAGTTTGTAATAGCGACTTCTTCGACTTCCAAAATAGCCGACAGTCTTAATGTTATGTCGGTTGATTTAAAGGGAAAAGTGGAAAAGTTCAGAACCGAAAATTAAGGAGAGTTGTTATGGCAGGCCTTGTTTTAAGCTTTTTAACCGGAGTTCTGCTGACCGCGGTTATAATGACTCCGGTTATGCGTCTCAGGAAAAAAAGGATCGAAAGTCTTGAAACGCGGATAGACGATTCGGAAAAAGACATTTCGTCTTTCCGCGAAAAATCCGTTAAACTCGCGTCGGCTGTCAGCAGGACCGCCGGAAAAATTTCTTATAACAAACTGGAAAACATGATTTCCGGGAACGAACAGGCCGCGAGCATGGTAAAAATAGAAGGCGCCATTAATGAGAACGCGGGCATTGCCGCCGAGATTTTTGAAAAAACAAACAGCGTCGCGGTAATCGCTTCCAAAATGGAAGAAGACGTTCTAAAAGGCTTTACGGTTTTGGGAAAAAATGTTCTAAAAATGGGAGATATAAAGGAAAAAAATTCCGGCGTTATAAACGGAATTATTTCGCTCGGCAACAAGGTGAGCAATATACGCGACATAGTCCGCACCATAAACACAATTACGGATCAGACGAAGGTTATAGCGTTTAACGCCGCTCTGGAAGCGGCAAGCGCCGGGGAAACCGGAAAGCGTTTCGCTGTTGTCGCGGGAGAAATTAACCGGCTTGCAGATAACATTGACGTGCTTACCCGCCAGATAAGGGAACAGGTGGAGGAAATACGCAGTTCGTCTTCTTCATTGATTGTTTACAGCGAGGAAGGATCGGACAGAATCGCGGAAGGCTATAAGCTGATCAAGGATTTGGAAGACGTTTTTAAGGAAATAAGGGCGGGCGCGGAGATTACTTCAAACCAGGCGCACGCGATTACGGTTTTCACCAAACAGCAGCTTAAATCCAGTGAATCAATAGAGGACGCCGTTTCATCTGTTTCCCGGAGCGTTAAACAGTTTACCGGAGAAGCCCAGACCGCCGCGCAGTCCGCAAAAGCGCTGGTTGAATGCACGGCGCAGCTTGAAACATTTCTGACAGGAGAAAATAAACCGGGACAGGAAAACAATGGCGCTTAACAAAAATAAATATATTTTTAAATTCGCGGAAGAAGGGCTTGATAATATCGCCATCACGGAGACTCTTCTTTTTGAGCTGAAAGAAGGCAGCTCAGGACGCGACGATATAGCGACGCTCATGCGCGCGCTTCATACGCTGAAAGGCTCGTCGCGGATGTTCGAATTAAAAAAAATAGAAATGGTTTCCCACGCGCTGGAAACTGTCTTTCTGGCGTTCAAAGAGGAAAGAATTTCATTTAACGACAGGGCAATCCGCCTTCTTTTCGCCGGACTGGATGAAATTAGAAAAGGACTCAACAATATCAAGTCCGGCGGCTCTGATGAGGAAATAAGAGCGGATGTATTTCAGAAAGAGTTAATCTCGCTTTCCTCGAACGAAGACTTTGAGATTCCTTCCAATGAGAAACCTTCGCAGGATAATGAAGCGCAGGACGATGAAAGCGGCGCAAAAATAAACAGGCTCGAAGAAGCGAAATCGGGAAGCATAAGAATTTCGCTGGAAAAAATCAACGAAGTTATCCGCGATTTGGCCTCTCTTCAGTCATTAGAAATTACGGCGAGGAATATCGCCAAGGACACAGAATCCATAGATGCGGCCTCAAGGCAGTTGTCGCGGCTGGCGGGTCTTGAATTATCATGGAATTCCCCCCTGCTTGGCGAATTCCGCGCAATGGAATTAATGGTAAGCAAACTCGGTTCGATTGTAAAAAATTACGCGCTAGACGTCGGGAATCATATCAGAGGCGCGTATGACAGCGTTGTTACCCTTCGTATGCTTCCGCTTTCAACTGTGCTTGATACGTATCCAAGGTATGTTTTTAATATCGCTTCGGAACTGGGGAAAAAAGTTGATATACAGATTTCCGGTTCGGAAAACGAAATTGATAAAAACCTGATAGAGTCGCTGTCAGAAGTATTTCTTCATATGATAAGGAACGCGATCGATCACGGAATTGAAAAACCGGAGGAACGCATCGCCGCCGGAAAAAATGAGACAGGGCTTCTTGTTATACGCTGCGTACGCGAAAGCGGCAACATGAAAATTACGATTACAGATGACGGAAAGGGAATTAACACGGAAGAAATACGGAAAAAAATAGTTGATACAGGCATGGTATCAAAGGAGAACGCCGCTAATTTAACGGAAGATGAATTAATTAATTTCATTTTCCAGAGCGGTTTTTCCACTTCTGCAAAGCTTTCAAATGTTTCGGGAAGAGGCGTTGGAATGGACGCTGTTAAAAGCAATATCGAACGGATAAAGGGAAGTATCTCCATTCAGACGAAAGCGGGAGAAGGAACCGTATTCTCAATTTCTGTTCCGCTGTCGCTTGCCGCTCTTATGGGATTCCCCGCGTCTTCCGGCGAAATGAAGTTTATTATTCCCGCTAATTTTGTTGACACTGTTATTAATATTAACTCAAAGGAAATAATCACTGTTGTTGACCGCCCCGGAATTAAATATAACGGCAAAATGATCAAGCTGTTTTATCTTCATCATATACTCAAGATACCTGTCAGCGAAAAGAAAAGCCCGAATCCTTCGGTCTTTGTGGTTATTGTCAAATCCTACGAGGAAGTCGTTGGCATTGTCGTGGATAAAATCAGCAGCATGAGGCAGGTCATATTAAAAAATCTGCCGCCTGTTATGGAGAAGATGGACGTTTTTTCCGGCGTTGTTTTAAGCGAAGATTACGAAATGATACCGGCTCTGCATATTCCAACTGTTATTATGATGGCAAGGCGCACAAAAACAATCGATATGAAAAAACGCCATGTTGATTATGAACGCACGCGCAAATCAATCCTTGTAGCCGACGATTCCGCTCCAACGCGCGATGTTGAACATGATATTCTGGAAGCGGAAGGCTACAATGTAGACACCGCGAAGGACGGTTCCGAAGCGCTGGCGGCGGTGAAGAATTTTCATTACGATCTTGTCTGCACTGATGTCAATATGCCAAACATGGACGGTTTCCAGCTTGCCGAGAATATCAGGAAGAACGATCAGCTTAAGCACATTCCGATTATTGTCGTTTCGTCCAGTAACGATGAAAAGGATCAGAACAAAGCGGCGGATCTTGGCGTTAACCGCTATATTATAAAAAGTTCGTTCAGTGATCACAATCTTGTAACCGCCGTTAAGGAATTGATCGGGGAAGCGAATGGATAAAAAAAGAATACTTGTTTTTGATAATTCACAGACCTTTGCGGATTTGCTGTCGGAATTCCTGGAAGGAAAAGATTACGAAGTCCGGATTGCCAAAGACGGTTTTGAGGGAATAAAACAGGTTTATTGTTTTCTGCCTCATCTTATAATCACCGATATCGAAATGCCCGTTTTGGACGGTTATCAGGCGATAAGGCTGATAAAATCGCGTCAGGCGCTGAAGAACATTCCGGTAATTGTTTTTACATCGCTGGATGGAACAAAAGACAGGTTCTGGATAGAGGAAGCCGGAGCTGACATCTTCATGGAAAAGCTGCCTGATAATTTTGAAGCGCTGTCAGAAAAAATTGAAATTCTTTTGGCGGAAAACCGCGATATTAACTTTGAAACTATTAAACTGGAAAGTAAAACAATAACCGAAAACTCCCTGCTTGAAACCGTGAACGGGCTTTTAGACAACAGGCTTTTCCAGGCTACGTTAATCGGAATGGTGGCAAAGCTGTCAGAAAAAATTAACTCGCTGGAAGAAACCGTACACGGGGTCTTTACGCTTTTAAGCAGAGCCTGCCGCTGCGACATCTGCACTATAATGATTAAAGACGCGGATGAATGTCTGCTTGTTTATAATGCGAATAACGCGGGTTATACGAAAGAAATCGCCGACGATTTTAAGGCGATAACAATCGCGGATTTTAACAGGCGTTTCAGCGATTTTAAGGTTATATCAAAAGAAGTAAAAGATTTTTACGGTCCCGCCGGCGATCCGCAAAGCGGCGGAGAAACCGGCGCGGCCGGGCGCGTTAACAGTACAAAAATTGAATCGTACATTCTGCTTCCGCTTGTAAATAACGGCAGTGAGTTCGCGACAGTTCATATAGGAACATCGCAGAATGAATATTTTTCCGGCATTATACCGGAAACAATTGAAGTGTTTTTATCAGCGGCCGCGCCTGTTATCGCGAACGCTCTGCGTCTGCGGCAGATGGATAACCTGCAGGCGAAAACAAGAGTCGCTTTCGCGCGCTATGTTCCCGTTGACGTAATGGACGAAATTATCAAAAAATCTTCGGCTCCGGTAAGCCAGAGCGAAAACAGAATGGTGGCGATTTTATTTTCCGACATCAGAAGTTTTACAAAAATATCGGAAAACACGCCCGCGCGCGAACTTGTGAATTTCCTTAATGAGTATTTTTCCATTATGGGAAATGAAATTATTGCGGAAGGCGGGAACATAGACAAGTTTATCGGAGACGCCATCATGGCGATTTTCGGCGCGCCGCGGACGCTGGAAAACGCGTCAGTAAACGCGGTCAGGGCGGCGCTGCGCATGATCAGGGCGCTGGTAAGAGTAGACACATCGGAAATAACGCTGCCGGATTTTGGATTCGGAGCCGGAATCGGCATAAACACCGGGGAGTGTGTTGTCGGAAATATCGGTTTCCAGAACAAACTGGATTACACGGTTATAGGCGATACAGTCAATCTCGCGTCCAGGCTGGAAGGAGTCACAAAGTATTATCATCAGTCTTTAATTGTTTCCGAATTTACATACAGCGAGGCGAAGGATCATTTTATCTTCCGCAAAGCCGACAGCGTGCGCGTTAAAGGAAAAGACAAGCCTGTCGGACTTTACACGGTTTATGAGGTGTACAGCGGCGAAGAAGAAAAAGACACGCCGGGAATTCTTGTTATAAACCGCGAGGCGCTTGATCAGTACAATAAGGGAGTTAAACTCTACGGGATGAAGGAATGGAAGACAGCGCAGCAGTATTTTTCAAAAGCGCTGTCAATCGCCCAGCAGGAAGGAAAAGAAGATTATCTTTCTTCGATGTACCTTTCCCGCATAAGCGAACTCCTTAAAAATCCGCCGCCTGATAACTGGGATGCTACGATAACGATGACGGATAAGTAATAAAGATCATTCCTCCCGCCTGACAGTTACCAGTCCGTTCTGGTTAAGCTCAAGCGAAGGAGAACCCCTGTAAACGACAGTGCCTGTTCCGCTCGCGTTGACGCGCAGATTGCTGCCGCTGTTTACCCTTATTGTGCCGGTTCCGGAAAGGTTTACGCCCGCGTCATGCGCCTGAAGAGATATCGCGTTTAATTCGCCGGTGCCGGATAAAACCAGCTCGGCATATCCGGTTTTTCCGGATAAATCCAGTTTTCCAGCGCCGGAAATATTGGCGAAAAGATTTTCCGTATCCAGTTCAGCTTTGCCGCTGCCTGTGCCCATTATGGAAATTATCAGGGAATCTGCTGTTATTTTATCATGCGCGGTAAAGTCGCACGCGCCTTTAACAGCCACGCGGTTTAAAACAGGAACCGATACTGTCAAATCCGGTATGTTCTTGGGACCGAAATTTATACTTTTTGCCGCTTTGATAATCAGGTCGTTATCAATTACTTCTATTGAATAATATTCGCGCAGGTTTGGATGAATGGAAAGCGTAACCGTGCCGGAAGGAGCGCTGTAATAATTGATGTTGCACGCGCCTTCGATAATTATTCCGCTGAAACCGCCTGTGACAATCGCATAATTTTCTTTTTCGCCCTTCGGCGAGACCGATAAAAATTCTGTAATGTTAATAAATATGCAGCCTGACAGAAACAGCGCGGCAAACACGGCGGTAAACGCCGAGTTAAAAGCGAATAATAATTTTCTTTTCATAAATTTATTTTCCTTTCCATTAACCTGGAAGTAAGGATAAACAACCCGGCCTCCTCCAGCAAAGTGAGCAGAATCAACACGATAACCGCCGCGCTGTTGCCGGGTGACACGATTACCATCGGTCCATAACGCTGTACATCACTGAACGGCGCCAATACCATCTGCGTCAGGCCGGCGATTTGGAAGCAGCCAAATGCCAGCAATATGGTTAAAAAGCCGGACGCTTTCATTTTATATAGGAATGAGTGTTTCACTGTCACACAGAACAGGATAATCATTACCGCCAGAAAATAGCCGGAGACAAGCATCAGAAAATACCATAGTCCGTATTGCAGATATACCGGATTTTCGTTTATAAAATTCCTGATTATTTTCCAGATTTCTCCGCCCGCCAGATTTATTGACAGGATTACTTCCGCCGCTATTACAAATGTCATCGTGATAATGTCCATCACCGCCATTGTGATAACGCTCGCAAGCAGGATTTTGCGGCGGGGAACCGGCGTTAATGCGTACAGATACGATTCAGGCGAGGAGAACATGCGGCGGGAAATAAACACATCGCCTCCGATATTTGCGGCTAACATCACTGCTACTGCCAATCCGCCCAGAGAGACCGCCGTTACGTGAATAGCTAACGGAAGCTTCCCAAGCGAACCGAGCGCGATGAATACCATGTTTATTAAAAAAATAACCGCGAATGCCGCGCCGCGGACATTCAGTCCCGATAAAAACGCGTATTTAAATTGTGCCTTCATTGATAAATACCTCCAAATATGCCTGTTCTACAGTCTGCCCGCGTTCTTCGCGAATCTCTTCGCTGCCGCCGGAAAACACTATTTTTCCCTTTGATAAAAAATACACGCTGTCAAAAATTCGCTCTATGTCTTTGACAAGATGCGTCGATACAAGCGTGGACGCGTTCTTGGGCTGCATGGCGAGTATTGTGTCTATTACGCGCATTTTTCCTACAGGGTCTATCCCGTCCAGCGGCTCGTCCAGCAGATACAGTTTTGTTTCACGCGAGAAAGTCAGTCCCAGCACAAGGCGTTCCTTCATTCCTTTGGACAGTTTATTGATATGCGCGCTGATAAAAGCCTGAAGTTCCAGAGTGCGTATCAGCTCATCAGCGCGTTCCTGCGAGTAGTCTTCGTACATTTCGCTGTAAAAGATAAAAGCGTCCCGCACGCGCATCCAGTTTGGAAAGGTCATAACATCGGGACAGAAGCCGATGGTTTTTCTTGCCTGCGGACCGGGAGCCGCATTGTTAAAATAGCGTATTGTTCCCGCTGTCGGCTGAAGAAGGCCGGCCGCCGCTTTTAAAAGCGTTGTTTTCCCTGATGCGTTAGGCCCCA
>JGI24695J34938_10001684_pt1 | contig 18303 bp, 14 predicted proteins | sample TergutCo191P3_FD_34938 | JGI IMG/M metagenome (IMG submission 34938)
TTCGCCGCATATTGATTACAAAAGTCAAAAATAACATTGTTTACTACTAAGGCAATGAGGATATTACTTGGAATCGAATCGGGCGTGGCGATGTCGGGTTCAATGCCCCCTTTGTCATACACGGTTCTGCCGTTTTTGGTTTTGTAGGGGGTGGCAAGCGAATCGGGAATGTGCGGCGCCGCCCCTAAAGTATCGCGATTGAAATAATCCACATTTTGCACGCAACGCCCGCTGGGGATGTAATATTTTGATACCGTGATTTTAAAAGAAGTGTTATAGCTTAGCGGCACAATGTTTTGTACCAACCCTTTTCCAAACGTTTTTTTTCCGATAATAACGCCTCGGTCTAAGTCCTGAAACGCACCCGCCACAATTTCTGATGAAGAAGCGCTCGCCTCATTTACCAACACCACCACCGGTATATCTTTGTCAACAACAACATTTCTTGTTTTGAAAACATTATTCTGTTCTTTAATTTTCCCTTTGGTTTCTGCAATCTTAATATTCTGGTCTACAAAGATATTCATGATATTCACAGCTTCATGGAGCAAGCCGCCGCCATTGTTACGCAAATCCAAGATCAAATATTTCATTCCTTGCCCTTTAAGTTTTAAAAAAGCATCTTTCACTTCGGAACTTGCTTTTTCGGTGAACTGATTTAAGTTAATGTATCCAATCTGCTCGTTCAACATTCCAGAATAGGGCACCGAAGGAAACTTAATGTCTTCACGTTTCACAGAAAAAGAGTATTTTTTCCCGTCTGTAGGGCGTTCAATTTCAATGTTTAAAGAGGTACCGGGTTGTCCTTTTAAGATGGTGCTGACATCTGATGAATTTTTATCTCGTACACTTTGCCCATTAATTTTCAGTATAATATCTCCCGCACGCAGTCCCACCTTATGGGCAGGCGAATTTTCGTAAGGCTCCAATATTACAACCTCATTGCCATGCGGCTGAATCAACGCCCCAATGCCACCATATTGTCCGGTGGTCATCAACTTAAACTCCTCAATCTTTGATTCCGGATAATATACGGAATAGGGGTCGAGCGTTTCCAGCATCCCTGATATCGCTTTAGTAACCAAATCGGTAGGGTTTATTTCATCAGCATATTTGGCATTTAATTCTTTTAAAATAGAGATAAAAATATCCGCATTTTTAGCAATATCAAAATCATTTTGAGCAGATAATGAAATTGTTATAAAAAAAACAGGAATTAATAGCAACTTTTTCATACGCAATATTTTTTTAAGGATTTAATAACAGAAAATCACATTAAATATTGTGCAGGAAATGGAGAAATGGTTGTTAACCTTCCAAGATTTCCAAAATCTTAATGGCGCAATCTGAGATTACGGATCCGGGACCAAAAATGGCAGCCGCACCTGCTTGATACAGATAATCATAATCTTGGGGAGGTATAACGCCACCCACAACCACTAAAATATCTTCGCGACCCAGTTTCTTGAGTTCTTCAATCACTTGTGGCACTAACGTTTTGTGTCCGGCGGCGAGGGAAGAAACGCCCAGCACGTGCACATCGTTTTCCACAGCCTGTTTGGCGGCTTCCGCAGGCGTTTGAAACAGCGGTCCCATGTCCACATCAAACCCAATGTCGGCATAGCCGGTAGAAACTACTTTGGCGCCACGGTCGTGCCCGTCCTGCCCCATTTTGGCAACCATGATACGCGGACGACGCCCCTCTTTTTTGGCAAACTCATCTGTCATTTTGCAAGCTTTCTTAAAGTTTGCATTCTCTTGTTGTTCTGAACTATACACGCCTGTAATTAAATTTATTTTTGCTTTGTAACGACCAAATATTTTTTCTAATGCTAAAGAAATTTCGCCCAACGAGGCGCGTTTTCTGGCGGCATCCACAGCCAACTCCAATAGATTTCCGGTTCCTGATACTGCGCAGGCAGTCAGCGCATCTAAAGCGGCTTCTACTTTTGCTTCGTCGCGATTGGTGCGCAGTTCTGCCAAACGTTTCAACTGTGCTTCACGCACGGCAGTGTTATCTACCTCCAGTGTTTCAATTGGGTCTTCTTTTTCCAAGCGAAACTTATTTACGCCAATGATGGATTCCAATCCTGAGTCTATGCGCGCTTGTTTTCTGGCGGCAGCTTCTTCAATGCGCATTTTGGGGATTCCTGTTTCAATAGCTTTTGCCATACCGCCTAAAGATTCAATCTCTTCAATATGTTTCCACGCACGTTCGGCAATCAGGTGGGTTAAAGTTTCCACATAATAGGAGCCAGCCCACGGGTCCACCTCGCGGCACACCTGCGTTTCTTCCTGAATGTAGATTTGCGTATTTCTTGCAATACGTGCCGAAAAGTCGGTGGGAAGCGCAATTGCCTCATCTAATGCGTTGGTATGCAGCGATTGGGTGTGCCCAAGCGCAGCACCCATAGCCTCAATGCAGGTTCTTGCCACGTTGTTGAACGGGTCTTGTTCGGTGAGCGACCACCCCGAAGTTTGGCTATGCGTGCGCAATGCTAACGATTTCGGGTTTTTCGGATTAAACTGTTTCACAATTTTAGCCCACAGCATACGTGCGGCGCGCATCTTTGCAATCTCCATAAAATGGTTCATTCCAATAGCCCAGAAAAAAGACAGGCGCGGCGCAAAGTCGTCAATATTCATGCCTGCGTTCACTCCGGCGCGCAAATACTCCAAGCCATCCGCCAGTGTGTAAGCCAGTTCAATGTCGCAGGTTGCACCCGCTTCTTGCATGTGGTATCCCGAAATGGAAATAGAGTTGAACTTGGGCATATTTTTGGCTGTAAACTCAAAGATATCAGCGATAATCTTCATGGATGGGAGCGGTGGATAGATGTAGGTATTCCGCACCATAAACTCTTTTAAAATATCGTTTTGGATGGTTCCTGTGAGTTTTTCCATAGGCACGCCCTGTTCTTCTGCGGCTAAGATGTAGAATGCCAAAATGGGGAGCACGGCGCCATTCATGGTCATTGACACACTCATTTGGTCTAATGGGATTTGGTCGAACAAAATCTTCATATCTAAGATAGAGTCCACGGCAACACCGGCTTTACCCACGTCGCCTACCACGCGTTCGTGGTCGGAGTCGTAGCCACGGTGTGTGGCGAGGTCAAACGCAATAGAAAGTCCCTTTTGTCCGGCAGCCAAGTTTCTGCGATAGAAGGCATTAGATTCTTCTGCAGTAGAAAAGCCGGCGTATTGCCGAATGGTCCAAGGTTTTTGCACATACATTGTGGTGTAAGGACCTCTTAAATAGGGCGGAAGCCCTGCGGCGTAGTTCAGGTGTTCCATGCCGGCAAGGTCTTCTTTGCCATATACAGGTTTCACAGAAATCTGTTCTGCAGTAAGCCAGTGGGTATCAATGTTGTGTTCTTTAGCCCATTCAGAGAACGATAACTTGTTTTTTTTTAAATCTTTCGGGTTTACTTTGCTAAAATCCGGACGCATATTTTTTTGGGGTTGAAATGAAGGGGCAAAAGTATAAATTTTATGATACTTTCTTGTAATTATGATTCGCCACAATATTCAACGACCCTAAACGTTAATAAGTGTTAAATTTATAACTATACCAATTATGAAAATTAAGCCAATCTTTTTCAGCCTTCTGATGATCTTTGCATCAGTTTCACTTTTCGCACAAGAAAGTGAGTCACAAAATAGTATTTCTTATTCAAATGTTACCGAATTTGGTGTTATTGCTGCAAGCCCAAAAAGTGTTTTTTTTGAAGCAACAACAGCTCATGGTTTTGCATTAAACAAACAACACCATTTTGGTTTTGGAGTTGGCATAGGTGGAAATTTCCACAGCGACTATCGGACCGGTGTAGAAGCCCACATGCCATTATTTTTAAACTACCGATTTTATTTTAAACCTGACAAAAGGTTTTCACCTCATGTTAATGTTGCCTTGGGCGGGGCTATTTTGAAAGATGGCGGTGGACTGTATTCTTCTGTTACTATGGGATTTAGAGCCGGTAAATTTTCATTTTCATCAGGTTTATCCTTTTTAGCTATACAACGAGACGAAGCATGGTATGATTATGAAGATCCATATGGTTATGGTTATAACAATGCTACTTGGCGTAAGGAATCCAATTGGTATTTTCCGATTGGGATAACATTGAAGTGGGGTTTTGCTTTTTAATAAGGAAAATTATTCTATTTTCCTCTGCAGTGAGTAAAGTTTCTTTAATAACTTTTTGTGTAATGCATTGTTTTTTTTGGAACAGACAGAATAGGATAGTATAAAACAATCTATTATACAGAGATGGTATTATTTCCGAAAAATTATACTTTTGCACTCGAAATTTCGTTATTACCCTTGTAAAATTTTTTTATTATGAATGATATTGAAACTCAAAAGAATCCATTATCAAAATGGGTCATTTTATTGGCAGTGTTAGCTGTTATTTTCTTAGCAACCACTCTATATTTTGGTTTTTTTGCCAAACAAGTCAATCAAGAATTTGTAAAAACGATGGTAGAAAAAGAATATTTACAAACCGAATTAGATTCATTGTTGAATGCACATGAGCGTATTAAAGTAGAATATGGCTCATTATCGGAGCTCCTGACCGAAAAAGACAGTGTTATTTTAGCCAATGCTGCTGAAATTAAAAAGCTTATTGCAAGTCAAGCCGATTATCGCCAAATTAAACGCCAATTAGAACGCTTGCAAAATATTGCCAAAGAATATGTTGAAGAGATTGACCAACTCTTTACTGAAAATCAACAATTAAAAGAAGAAAACAAACAAGTAAAGGCACAGTTGACGGAATCAAAGAGAGAAATTGAAGTGATAAAAGAGGAGAAAGCAGAATTAAGCCATACTATTAGTTCGGCAGCCGTTCACCAAATCTATAACATTTACAGCAGGGCAGTTTATTTTAAAAACAGAAATGACGATGAAGTAGTTACTGAGAAAGCTAATCGTGTTAAACAATTGAAAACTACGTTTATTTTGGGTGCAAATTCATTAATTCCGGCAGGTCCGGTTACTGTTTATTGCCGTATTGCCGTGCCCGGAACCGGCAGGATTTTGACACCTGGCGCAGGCAATGCTTTTGCATTTGACTTTCAAGGACAAAAGCTGCAATATACTGCCAAAACCACCGTAAATTATGATAACCGCGCCGAAACTGTTACCATTGTATGGGATTTGGTTGACGGTGATAAAGCCGTGAAAGGAAAGTATTTAGTGCAAATTTATACGGAAAATCTACTCCTTGGGGAAACCAGTTTCGAACTAAAATAAGATTATGGCAACAACCCAATCTTCCTTAGACAAGATTACACGCACACGACTCTTTTTCTCTGCTCTCGGCTCCGCGATTAGCATTGCCCTTACTATGTTTTTTATAGGAACTTTGATGTTTTTTGCTTTCTTCTCCATGAAGTATATACGAAATTTGTCACAAAAAGTAGAGGTAGAAATACTGTTTTACTCTGATGTAAAAGAAGCCGACATCATGGCTTTTGAACAGCAGCTTAAAATAGAACACTATATATCACACTCCCGCTTCTGTTCAAAAGAAGATAATACCGCAGAAGCCATTAAAACGATAGGAAACGACTTTACCGAAATTATTACCAATCCTATCAATGCGTCTATTCTTATCAGTGTAACTCCTGAGTATGCAAACGGAGATTCGCTCAAAGCCGTTGCCAAAAAATTAAAACATAATATTCATGTACAGGATGTTGAATATCCTGAAACCATCGTAAAAACGGTATTGGATAACTTCTTAAAAGTTCAGATGGCAATTGTGATCATCTGTACGGTTTTTATGCTGATATCCATGCTGTTGATTGGCAATTCGCTACGTTTGAATATTTATTCTAAACGTTTCAGCATCAAAAGTATGTTGCTAATAGGCGCTACACGTGCGTTTGTTCGTAAACCATTTATTATTAAAGGATTTAGACAAGGTGTTTGGGGCGGACTGATTGCAGCGGTGTTGGTTGCTTTAACACTTATTGAAGGCAATTTGATCATGCCTGAATTTGTAGATTTTCAATATATTACAGAAATTTCACTGCTCCTTGCCTGCTTATTTCTCTTCTCTGTGCTTTTTACCATCATAGTTTCTTTCATTTCTGTGAATAGATACATTAAGATAAACAGGGATGAATTGTATTTATAATAGCGCTAAAATGTTGAATATGATATTTATATAAAAAAAATATCATCCAGAAACACCATGTAAGAAAAAAATATATTTTTGCACCCCCAAAATAAATCTTGGGTTTTTATGCCGTTGTAGCTCAGTGGTAGAGCACTTCCTTGGTAAGGAAGGGGTCACGAGTTCAACTCTCGTCAATGGCTCCAGTCTTTAGATAACAACCTCTATTATATAAATAGTAGATAATACTTAATAACCCTTTAATTGATAAAACAATGGCAAAAGAAAAATTTGAACGCTCCAAACCCCACGTAAATGTGGGTACAATTGGTCACATTGACCATGGCAAAACCACCTTAACGGCTGCAATCACTACCGTTTTGGCAGACAAAGGACTTTCTGAAGTACGTAGCTTCGACTCTATCGACAACGCACCGGAAGAAAAAGAACGTGGTATCACCATTAACACTGCACACGTTGAGTATCAAACGGCAAATCGCCACTACGCGCACGTTGACTGTCCCGGCCACGCTGACTATATTAAGAACATGGTTACCGGCGCCGCACAAATGGATGGCGCTATCATCGTTGTAGCTGCTACCGATGGTCCAATGCCACAAACCAGAGAACATATCCTTTTAGCACGTCAGGTTGGTGTGCCTAAATTGGTGGTTTTCATGAATAAAGTGGACTTGGTGGATGACTCCGAATTACTTGACCTTGTTGAGATGGAAGTACGTGAACTATTATCATTCTACGGCTTCGATGGCGACAATACTCCTGTTATTCGCGGATCTGCATTGGGCGGATTGAACAAAGAGCCCATGTGGGTAGACAAAATCATGGAACTTATGGATGCAGTGGATAGCTATATTCCGCTTCCGGTTCGTGATAAAGATAAAGAATTCTTAATGCCTGTTGAAGACGTGTTCTCAATCACCGGTCGCGGTACTGTGGCTACCGGAAGAATTGAAACAGGTGTAATCAATACCGGAGATCCTGTAGATATTATCGGTATGGGCGCTGAAAAATTGAAATCCGTAGTTACCGGAGTAGAAATGTTCCGCAAAATTTTGGATACAGGCGAAGCTGGCGACAACGTAGGTTTATTACTTCGTGGCGTTGATAAAGATGAGATCCGTCGTGGTATGGTTATCGCGAAACCGGGTTCTATCAAACCGCATAAAGAATTTGAAGCTGAGGTGTATATCTTGAAAAAAGAAGAAGGTGGACGACACACCCCATTCCACACCAAATACCGCCCCCAATTCTACTTCCGTACCACTGACGTAACAGGCGAAGTGCTACTTCCTTCTGGAGTAGAAATGGTTATGCCCGGCGACAACTTGACCATCACGGTTCATTTGTTATCCGAAATCGCTATCAACTTAGGTCTTCGTTTCGCTATCCGCGAAGGTGGACGTACCGTTGGTGCAGGTCAGGTAACCAAAATATTAGATTAATACCGATGTAGAGACGTTAGTACTAACGTCTCTACCCGATAGGGGAATAGTTCAATGGCAGAATAGCGGTCTCCAAAACCGTTGATGGGAGTTCGAATCTCTCTTCCCCTGCTACAAAAAATACAAAGAATTTCTTTTACCTTTTTCCCCTCACCATCCCATTTCTCTTGTAATGAGACTGGTGGTAGCGCTGTATGAGCGGATGAGTCTCTAATGTTTCATCTCCAGAAAAGTAACGTACAAACAACCGGTCTGCCTCAAAATAATCGGGAACACCCAATTGTTCACAATCGCAGGAACTGATTCCAAGCCCGTCAACGGGCACAGCATCAATACACAATTGCAGTGCTTCTTGCTGGTTTTCACTACATTCTGAAAGAAGACCTCTGGCAAGGGCATACACTTCTGTTTTCCAAAGGTGTATAATAGGGGCGTAGTCGCCAACATCACCGTGCAGCGTCCAAAAACCAGTGAGATATTCTGTGAGGTTGTCAGTAGAGATAACAATGCCGTGGTATAACTGCGCCAAGTCGTACAAAACCATCATACGCATCCGCGCTTTCAGGTTGCCTTGCCGCAGCTTGGAAAGCAGGGTGTCGTCTAATGCAACCAAATTTTTCTTGTTTTCCAAAAATGTACTTGTAAGATCAAGATATTTAAAATGATGGCAGAAATGTTCACCTACTTTGAGAGAACGTTCGATCTCATCTGGCTTATTGGTTTCTATGGTAATGGAGCGACCTATAAGTGGAATATTGCAGGCTTCGCAAACAGGCTTGAGCAGCGTGGCGCATAACGCACTGTCGATGCCGCCGGAAATGCCCAGCACCAACGATTGTAAACAGTTCTCTCGAACATAGTTTTCTATTTGTTCGCGAATATTGTTGACAAAACATGCACAGGTTTCTGCGGATGTTTGGATGGGGAGGTAGGGGCGGATGTTCATTTACTATTATTGATTGGCAAATAAACATTATTATCTGGTTTAATTTTCACCATGCGATGCGCCGCCGCCTTTTTCATTTCAAACAAAGAGGCATCATCATTGAAGTGATTGCCGTTGGCTGAAGCCAACGGCTGGCAAAAATAAAAAATTGTAAGCATCTTCAAAAATGATTTTTTTTTACAAATTACACTATTTTTATTTCTGTATTTAAAAAAATGTATTTTTGCCATTATTTTAGAAAAATATACAAAATAAGTCCTCAATGTGTAAAAACATCTTATTTTTATTGAAAAACATCTTCTTTATTGCTGAAATATATCCTACAAAAAAAAAAATAGCACATAAATTTATTAACCAAATATAAAATCAATGAAAAAATCTATCTTCTTTTTTATCATTTTTGCTTTGTTTTGCACATTTTCTTATGCACAAAAAGGCTTTGAAGCAAAATTCTCACAACCGAGCAACACCGAATACCAAGTTACCTTTTCGGTAACCGATTGGAGTTTGCAAAATGCTCAATTCGATGGTGTGAATTATGCACAAATCGTTTTCAACAGTTCCACCGTAACCCAAGAAAAGGGTTGGGCGGAATTGCCGTTTATTAGCGCTTCCATTCAATTGCCTGCGCAAAAAAATGTGGATATCCGTGTTATTCATACTGAATACACTGATTATCAGCTTGAATTTCCTTTAGTGCCATCACGTGGCGTTATTTACAGAAATCAAGATCCTACCACCATTCCTTACGAAATTGCCCCTGCCTCTATTGTCAACAGGTTTTATCCTGAGGAATTGGCTACTGCCGATGAACCTTACATTATTCGTGATGTGAGAGGTACTTCCGTAAGGGTTTTCCCATTTCAATACAATGCGGCTACAAATACTTTACGCGTGTATTCCAAAATGGAGGTTCTTTTGACCGAAAATAATGAACCTGCCACCAATCCGTTGTTAGTGGAAAATCCTAACCCACTTCGTGAAATGAGAGGTACTTATAAAAGTATCTTCCTCAATTATGCAGAACCTAAAATACCTTTAGTGATGGCGCAGCATGGCGAAATATTGGTAATTACCACAGCCCGTGACGCTGAAACGATTGATACTTACATTCAATGGAAACAAGAAAAAGGGTTTATTGTTCACAAAGAAATTGTAGCCACTGGTACGAATGTGAAAACACTTATCCAACAAAAATATAATGCAAACAACAACATTCTTTATGTACAATTGGTGGGCGACTGGGCTGATATTAAATCCGACTTAGGTGGTGGTGCAAGCGCTCCCACCGATCCTAAAATGGGTTGCGTGGTGGGTACCGATAATTTCCCTGAAATTGCCATTGGACGTTTTTCCTGTTCTAATGCTACGCAACTGACCACTCAAATAGATAAAGCTATTCAATATGAAAAAGATCCTGATATGGGAGGATGGTATTCCTCTTTTATTGGTATGGGATCAAATGATACGGGTCCTGCAGATGACGGCGAAAAAGACTGGTTGCATATTCAAAGAATTTATAGCCAGCGCCTTGAACCGACTTATAATTATAATACCCATTACAGACTGTATGAGAATGAGAGTGGATGCACTGCAGCTAACTTAACAAACTATATTAATAACGGTGCTTCAACGATTGGCTATTGTGGTCATGGTTCTGCAACAAGTTTTGTTACCACAGGATTTAGCAATTCCCATGTTAACAATTTGACGAATGGAAACAAATTACCCTTTATCGTATCTGTAGCGTGCGTAAACGGAGCATTTCACAATGGCAGCGATTGTTTTGCTGAAGCATGGTTGAAAAAACAAAACGGTGGCGCTCTCGTTACATGGATGTCAACGATCAACCAGCCTTGGGCTGAACCCATGAGAGGACAAGACTATTTTTATGATATTTTATGTGGAGGATTTAATTATAGCTATGGGCAATATGGGATCGTTACAGAAGAATTGCGCACAACATGGGGTTCTATAGTGGTGAATGCCGGAAATTTAATGTTAACTGAATCTCAAGGGTCGGGCGATGTATATACCCTTCACACTTGGACGACTTTTGGCGACGCTTCTGTGCAGTTGAGAACCAAACAACCTGCCGTGCTTGAAGTTGCTGAATCTCCTCTGGCTGCGGGAATGCCTTTTACAACTACCATTACGGCAAATGGAGAACCTGTTAAAGATGCTCTTGTTTGTATCTCGCAAAATGATGTTTATATTTCCGCCTTTACCGATGAAAATGGTGAAGTGAGCATTGAAAACGAATTTATTATCGGTGAAGCGCTTGTAGTGGTTACCGCTTTCAATACAACAACCCATTATGCTACCATTGAAGTAACTGGAAGTTTGGAACTCCCTGAACCTATAAATCTTACATCTAATGTTGAAAATGCCAATCACGTAGTGTTGAGTTGGGAAGAACCCGAAGATAAAGGACTAACAGTTAAAGGATATAAACTCTATCGTGATGAGACCCTAATTACTTTAGAACCCATAACACAGGAACTTACTTTTACGGACATTGTCCCTCAAAACGGAGAATATGAATATGTAGTAACCGCTGTTTATGGAACTACATTGGAAAGTGAATCCTCCAATACAATTTCCGTTGTTGTTGATGGAATGTGTATTCCTATTAGCAACCATCTAACTCTTGAAGAAAAAGCAGACAATAATATTCTTGTATCATGGGTAGCCCCAACTTACGAAGGCTTGGAACTTGCCGGTTATAATATCTACCGCAATGATGAACAACTCAATACCGAAATTATTCCTGCTACTCAATTGAGTTTCTTAGATGAAGCTATTACGCCGTCAACCCAATATTGCTATCAGGTAGAAGTAGTGTATAACGATTGTGCAGAACCCTTGAAAACTGAAAAAGAATGCACAATACTTTCTGTCAGAGAGCTTTTTGAATCGCAATTCAGTTTATATCCCAACCCAACCAACGGAGAATTGAGAATTACGAATTACGAATTAGGAATTACGAATGTTGAAATTTATGACGCTTATGGTAAAATGCAGAAGGTGGAAAACAAAATGCAGAAAGCAGAAGGGGAATTGGTAATGAATATTTCTGACCTTGCCGCAGGCATATATTTCGTAAAAATTTACACCGAAACAGGCAAAATTGCAGTAAAACGGGTGGTATTGAAAAAGTAAACTTTAAGAAAGATTTATGACACTTAGGTGTCCACTTTAAAAGCCTGATAGCAATATCGGGCTTTTTTTTGTAAGGGAAAAAGATAACTTCTCCATTTTTTCTTCCCCCTTTTTTTATTTTTGCCGCCTTAAAAAAAATTAGTTGATTGAATTTTTAAATTTTTTAATTTTAAATTTTATTGCATGTTCCCTCCTATCGAAATCATGTCCCCCGTTGGCTCTTACGAGGCTTTGATGGCAGCCATCCAATCGGGTGCCGGCTCTGTTTATTTTGGGGTGGGCGATATGAATATGCGCGCCCGTTCTTCCGCCAACTTTACGCTGGAAGATCTTGAAAAAATTGCACAAATCTGCAAAGAAAATGATGTGTTGTCATATTTAACGGTAAATACGGTAATTTACAACCACGAAATTGAAAAAATGCAGGTTTTATTAGATACTGCAAAGAAAAGTGGAATTTCTGCCATAATTGCCTCCGATATGGCAGTAATGAATTATTGTAAAAAGATAGGGATAGAGATCCATATTTCCACGCAATGCAACATCACCAACATTGAAGCGGTGAAGTTTTATGCGCAGTTTGCCGACGTTATTGTACTGGCACGGGAAACGGAACTTAAAGATGTGAAGCAAATAACAAAACAAATTCGAGAAGAAAACATCTGCGGACCTAAAGGCGAACTTATTAAAATAGAAATGTTTATTCACGGCGCCCTTTGTATGGCAGTTTCGGGGAAGTGTTACATCAGTTTAGATAACTTCAACTACTCGGCAAACCGCGGGGCGTGCCTGCAACCGTGCCGGCGGGGATACCATGTGAAAGATGTTGATTCCGAAATTGAACTGGCGCTTGAAAACGAGTATATTATGTCGCCCAAAGATTTGTGTACAGTCGGCTTTTTAGATAAAATGCTGGATGCGGGGGTTACTGTTTTGAAAATTGAAGGTCGTGGGCGCTCTCCCGAATACGTGAAAATGGTTACACAATGCTACCACGAAGCAATAGAGGCTATTCAAAATCAAACTTATTCACAAGAGAAAATTGAAACGTGGACGTCCCGCCTGCGCAGCGTTTACAACCGCGATTTCTGGGACGGCTACTATTTAGGGCAGAAAGTGGGCGAATGGACACAAAACTACGGCTCGCAAGCCACTCGTACCAAACAATATGTGGGAAAAGTAACCAACTACTTCTCAAAACTCCAAGTCGCTGAAATTCTTATTGAAACCAATGAGATCTCCATCGGCGACGAAATCATGGTCTTTGGTTCCACCACCGGCGTTGTTGATGTGAAAGTAGAGGAGATTCGGGTGGAACTACAACCCGTAAACCAAGCCGCAAAAGGAATGTTCTGTTCTATATCCGTACCCGAAACAGTAAGGCGAAACGATAAAATTTATAAGTGGTTAATGGTTAATGATTAATGGTTAATGGTTAATGGTTTATTGGGGGCAATCATCTCATCATCTCATCATCTCATCATCTCATCATCTAATCTTTGAATTAGGTTTTGCAAATCAAAATCCTCTCCTTTTACGGTAAGATGCGCTTGCTGATATATGGGGGTGCGGAGCGCTAACTGCTCAGTAATAAAAGCCAACAATTCTTCTTCGGTTTTGTTTTTTGTAAGCGGGCGCGCCACTTTTGCATGAGACAATCTTTGTGTTAACGACTTTGGAGACATTTCAACGTAGATTGAACAAGCGTTTTCGTTAATTAATTTCATGGCATCAAAGAAACAGGGGGCGCCGCCGCCGGTGGCAATCACTACATTTTCCTGTTTCAATGCTTCCACTAAAGTTTGCTGCTCTAATTGTCTAAAAACCAATTCTCCATATTTTTCAAAAATGGCATCAACGGAAATCCGGTATTTTTCTTCCAGCATTTTATCAGTATCTATTACCTCATAATTCAACTGCCGTGCAATTTTTCGGGCAATCGTAGATTTGCCTGCACCAGAAAAACCAACAAGAACGATTCGGGAATGCATTAGTGATTATTGATTAATTGCCGTTGGCTTTAGCCAACGGACAAAAGATTATTGATTAGACAAAAGAATAATGATTAGCAGTAATGTTAGTTTAAGGAGTTATGGTTTGGCAAAATAAATTAATTTTGCGCACCAATTCTCATTATTACAAAAAAATACTATTAACTTCTCATTGGCTAATTTTTGTCCGTTGACTAAAGTCAACGGCAATTAATCACAAATCACCAATATGATTGTAATTAAGACAGAGCACCTCACCAAGCGTTTCGGCAATTTTACTGCCGTTGATGCTATTTCTTTTGAAGTGGAAAAAGGGGAAATTTTCGGATTTCTTGGAGCAAACGGCGCAGGGAAAACCACCGCCATGAAGATGTTGATAGGCATTAGCAAACCCACATCGGGAAAGGGGTGGGTAGCAGGCTACGACATTAGAACCGAAACCGAACAGATAAAAAAGAGTATTGGCTACATGAGCCAGAAGTTTTCTCTTTACGATGACTTAAAAGTGTGGGAAAATATTCGATTATACGCAGGCATTTATGGTATGAAAGAGAAAGAGATTGCTGAAAAAACGGAAATTGTGCTGCAAAAGTTAGGTTTTGAAAATGAGCGTAATACATTAGTAAAATCATTGCCTTTGGGCTGGAAGCAGCGTTTGGCATTTTCTGTAGCTATTTTTCATGAACCGCAGATTGTGTTTTTGGATGAGCCTACCGGAGGTGTAGATCCCGCCATGCGCCGCACTTTCTGGGAAATGATTTATGAAGCCTCTGCACGTGGCATCACCATATTCGTTACCACCCACTACATGGATGAAGCCGAATACTGTAACCGCGTCTCTATCATGGTGGACGGCAGAATTGACGCATTGGATTCTCCCAAAAATCTAAAACAACAATTTCAGGTGAACAGCATGGATGAGGTGTTTCGCAAATTGGCGCGAGAAGCAAAACGAGGAGAGTAAATATTGGCAGATAATTATACGAAATACGCCTTTCCCACGTTTGAGCTATGTTTTTTTAAAGATTGTTATTGTATGAAAAAAGTTAAACTATTTTTATTATTCTTCTCAGTTTCAGTTGCTGTTATAGCGCAAAATTCTACGTATCAAATAAATATGCAGAAAATGAATCAGCTGGTGAAATTTATTAATGACGCATATTTAGATACAGTTAATTTTGATGTGCTGGTTGAAAAAGGTGTAATAGAGATGCTTAAAGAGCTTGACCCGCACTCTGCCTACATTTCCAAAAAAGATGTACAACAAGCCAATGAGCCGCTCGTCGGGTCGTTTGACGGCATTGGCGTTACCTTTCAGCTCATTAAAGATACCATCAATATTATGGAGGTGATTGTAAATGGTCCTTCCGAAAAAGTAGGTTTGAAAGCAGGCGACAAGATTATAAAAGTGGATACTGCAATTGCATACGGTAAACATGTGAATAACAAATGGGTAGCTGATCATTTACGCGGACAGAAAGGAACAAAAGTTTCTGTCTTTGTAAAAAGAGGTAAAAATCCTGAACTTTTAGAGTTTAGTATCATCCGCGATAAAATTCCGGTGAACAGTATCAATGTGTATTTTATGGCTAATAATAATACCGGATACATTTGTTTAGAGCGCTTTGCGCAAATCTCTGCACAAGAGTTTCGCGATGCGCTTACCCGCTTGAAAGCGCGTGGAATGAAACACCTCATCTTCGACCTGCGTGGAAATAGCGGCGGATACCTGCAGGCAGCTTTTGAAATAGCTAACGAATTTATTGGAAATGACAAAATGATTGTTTATACGGATAACTTCCGAAAAACAGGCGAAAAATTCAAATCAAACGGAAGAGGCGAGTTTCAGGAAGGAAGATTGGTGGTTTTGGTAGATGAAGGCTCAGCTTCTGCCAGCGAGATCGTCTCCGGTGCAGTACAAGACTGGGACCGCGCTATAGTGATGGGACGCAGAACTTTTGGAAAAGGACTCGTGCAAAAACCGATATACCTCGCAGATGGTTCGCAAGTACGGCTCACCATATCAAAATATTACACCCCTTCCGGAAGATGTATCCAACGCCCCTACGATGATGGTTTAGACAGCTATACTAACGACTTGAACGAGAGATCGAAACATGGAGAACTTTTAACCGCTGACAGCATTAAGTTCCCCGATTCGTTGAAATATCAAACTGCAAAAGGAAGAATTGTTTATGGCGGTGGCGGCATTATGCCCGACATCTTTATCCCGCTGGATACCTCACGCTATTCTTCGTTTTATAACGAGATGTATAGAAAAGGGGTGATCAGCAGTTTTACTTTAGATTATATGGATAAAAACAGAGAGCAACTTAAATCTAAATATCCCACCATGGAAGATTTTAAATACAATTTTGAAATCTCCGACAGAATGTTCCAAGAATTGATAAATTTTGCACATCAAGAAGGCGTTAAAGACACTGTCGCTTTTCAATTTTCAAAACGCATGGAGTTGTTTGTGAAAGATAAAGGCAAGGAATTAGACTCATTGTATAATTCGTTGGAAGACTTGAAGAAGAATGCAAAATTTCAGGAGATGCTCACAAAATATGTTACCGAATCTTTTAACGAATCAATGCGTTTGCGAAACTTGAACAGAGCTAATGAATTTATTAAAGACGCATTGAAATATGAAATTGCCAGAAACTTATTCAATTACGGCGAGGCACGTCAAATATTTCTCATGAATGACGAAGGCTTTTTAAAAGCATTGGAAGTGATTAACAATGATAAGATTATTAAAAAGTTTAATGTAGAGCGGTAGTTGGAAAATTTCCTCTTACTCAATTAGCGGAAAAATTGAGTTGGAAATAAAAAAACAATAGCCGTTCTAATATTCAACCCTACTTTTTTTCGACGTTACTTGAAAGCAAAACATTTTCTTATTGCATGAATTTTTTCCCCTCCAAAATAGACTTGAAATAGAAACCCGGAGCTACCCCTGTAACATTTTTAAAGGCATGGCGAAACGCATTTGGCGATTTGAACCCCACGCGGTGCGCTACCGATTCAATGGTGTATTTTGCTGCTCCCTGCTCAGAAAATAGCTTCTGCGCTTCTTTGACTCTATATTCGTTTAAAAATAAACGGAAATTTTTCTTAAAAACCTGATGCACCAATTGTGATACCAAAACATGGTTACTTTGAAGTAGAACCGCTAATTTAGTTAACGAAAATTCGGAATCACAAATAATGGAGCTATCTTCCATGATATGTAAAATTTTGCCCAAGAGTTTATTCTGCTTCTCCTCGTGGAGTGTAAAATGCTTATATTCTTCGCTTTCCTTTGCAAACGAATGCTCTTTCAGCTTTAATAGTGCAACATTTTTCTCCACTAATATTTTATGTGCCTTGCATAGATTTATTTTCTGTATATATATTATCAATGAGAAAACGCTCACAAGCGCCAAAGCGCTCAAGATAAATATTTGTATAATCTTTTGATAATGAATGATTTGTTTTTTCATTTTCTCAAAAGTATCTTTTGTATCTTCTTGCCGTTCCTCAATTTTAGATAAATTATGGTGATGTTCTGATAAAATTTTTAAACAATTGTGGTCCGTTGCCATGCTATTGGATAACCCCATAATGAGAAATAGCGTTATTAAAAGGATTTGTCTTTTCATTTTATAATTTTTAGTATTAATCTGCAAAAAAAGAAAAGAGACGCCAAAGTTGGACATTTTTTTCCTTAAAATACGTGTATCTTAAATTAATATATTGATGTTTTTGGTGTATTTTTAAAAAAATACACTCTAAAAAAACGACATGTAAATTATGTATTATTTCGCCCCTTCCACGACTAATTCTTAAATTAGACGCCATAACACCTTGTGTCATACTGCATACTATAGAAACAAGAATATTTTTGCCACTCGAAACTTATAAAGATTATTTAACTATTTAATTATTATTATGACAAAAAAACTATTTTTCTTTTCTCTTCTTGCCTTGTTAGGTATCGCTATGCATGCGCAAGAGGTCGGTGAAAGCAATCTCTTAAACATCACGAACTATCCTTATCTGCAAGTTCCTGTATCGCAGGTGCTTCCGGCAGGTAAAGTAAAAAACACAGGAACAACTACCCTAACCAACCTTATATTAACAGCTAAGATTGATGGAAATATTGTTGGTACTTCGGCATTTCTTGCTGATTTGGAGCCGGGTGAAACTGCCGAGTTGCCCTTGTCGCCTGCCGTGAATTTCCCCGAAGGAGAAAACGTCATTACATATACAATTACACAAGATGGAATTTGTGAGATTTCGGAAAAAAACCTCTACACGTTTACCGTTATGGGTACGCCTAATCTTTTTGCCATTGATAATGCAACGGCTACCAGCGCTTCTATCAGCAACACTTCTTCCAACACTTATTTTGGAAATATTTTTGAGGTAACTTCCACCACTGCCATTTCTCAGGTTATTATTGGTTTTGCAACTAATTACAATGTTAATTTCAATATAGCATTATATGAAATGACCGGCGATTTAACGGTATCAAGCACTCCATTGTTTTCGCAAACGGCATCTAAAAATGCAACCGGTTTTCTTTTTTATACGGTGCCCACAACCGTGATGACTCCGGGACAGAT
>JGI24695J34938_10001685_pt1 | contig 18303 bp, 15 predicted proteins | sample TergutCo191P3_FD_34938 | JGI IMG/M metagenome (IMG submission 34938)
TCCGTGTCTTTAATCATCATGGTGCAAATTTCACTGTTACATGCTTTGTTTAAAAGCGAAAAAACGCCAAGGACTGTTTCATCAAGCGAAGCGGCTTTTTCGGAAAGTTTCGCGATCATTCCAATTAATGTCGCCTGAAAAAGTTTGTTATCCAAAAGCCCGTTTACCGTTTCCGCCACGGAGTCCTCTGTTATTTTACTGCCTTCCTGTTTAATCGATTCGTAATTAAAACTGCGGTTTTCGCTTAAAAGCATTTCTATTTTTTCTGACAATACTTCCATATTTTCTGGCAGCTTTTGTATGTAAATATCGGCGCCTGACTCTTCTATCCAGAACTTGTCTTTTATTTCATCAAGAGATGTAAAAACTATTATAGGAATGTTTTTTGTCGCCTGCCGTGATTTCAAGAGCCTTATTATCTGATAGCCGCTTAATAAAGGCATTTCAATATCGGTAATTATCAGCGATGGAAGAAAATTGTAAACCTGCTGTATTCCCTCAAAGCCGTCTTTGGCTTTTTGAACTTCATAATTTTTTTCATTTAAGAATTCCAGCAGTAAACTTGAAAAGGTTTGTGAATTGTCAAAAATGAGTATTCTTTTTTTATCCATTTGCGTCTCCGATCAATTCCTTAACGGTTGTAACAAGGCCATGATCGCTGAACGAACTTTTGATGATATAGCGGTTTGCCCCAAGAGCCGTCGCTTTATTCTGATCCTTTTCATCGTTTCTTGAAGAAATTATTATTATCGGAATATGTTTAAGCTGATCGTTTTTCCGGATATTTTCCGTTAGCTGAAATCCGTCCATATTAGGCATGCTGACATCCGTGCAAATAAGATCGTAATGGAAATTCTTTGCAGCCGCCAGCGCTTCAGAGCCGTCTGTTACAGCGTCAACTTTATATCCTTCCGCTTCCAGAATATCACGTTCAACATCGCGGGTAGGAGCGGAATCGTCCGCAATAAGGATTGATTTACGCGTACGCTCATAATCAACATGGCGTTTTTTCATGTCGATTGTTTTTGTGCGGCGCGCCATGCGAATCACGGTAGGAATATGCAGAGCCGGTATCAATTCATAATCTTCGCTTAGCACAACGCCGGAAAAAACATCCATTTTTTGCATAAACGAAGGCAGATTTTTAAGAATAACCTGCTTCATGCTGCTGATTTGATCCACCGCGAAGGCGACTGTTTCTTCGTAAGACTGGACAATTACAACAAAGACGGAAAAATTCGCGCTTCTTTTTTCGCTGACAGGGATTTTAAGTATATGATGAAGATAAAAAAGCTTGATTATTTTTCCGTTGTACCTGATGCCGGGACGGTCAACGACAGTGATTATATCCTTTGCGTCAACCAGAATAACTGTATCAACAAAATTCGCAGGGATTATAAATTTCATAACGCCGGCTGAAATAGGGAATCCCATGAGAGCTGCAAGAGACAGCGGAACGGAAATTGTAAACATGGTTCCTTCTCCCGCTTTTGTCTGAATGGAAATGCTGCCTTTCATGCGTTCGATGTTGCTTTTAACGGCATCCATCCCGACACCTCTTCCCGAAACATTGGTAAGTCTTGAGGAAGTTGAAAAACCGCTCTGGAAAATAAAATTAATCAGCTCTTCTTCTGTTAAATTTAAAGCGATTTCTTTTGATACCAAACCTGTGTCAATTATTTTTTTTCGTATAACTTCTGTGTTAATTCCCTTTCCGTCATCGGAAATTGTTATTTTCATATTGCCGCTTTCGCGGATGCAGCGTATAACAAGAAGCCCTGATTCTTTTTTCCCTGCCGCGAGGCGTTCTTCCGGTTTTTCAATTCCGTGATCGATTGAGTTTCTTATCATATGAAGAAATACTTCTGAAAGCGATTCTATCAGGTTTTTATCTATTTCATTTTCAGAGCCGAATATCTGAATTTCAACTTTTTTTCCCAGTTCTGATGCGATGTTAAATACAAATCTAGGATACGCGTCAAGCACGGTTGATAACGGAAGCATTCGCAGAGTTACAACGCTGTCGTAAGCGCTCCTGATATGGTTTCCCACGTCAAGCGCGTAATTTTTTACAAGAGAGCCTAACTTGCTGACTAAAAGCTCCATTGCGCGGAATTCACGGAGCAGGGGAGAGTTCCATGAAAGTTCAAGTCCCGCAAGCCGCGAAAACTGCCTTGTAGCCGCATCTATGGCTTCCGTATCTTTAGCGATATTTCTTGCGGTAATTTCAAGCGATTGAAGAGAAGCTAAATCCCGAATCACTTCGTTTATTCTTTCAAGCGAAATTCTTATGCTTCCCGATTTTGCTTCTTCTAGTTTATTGGTCTTTGAGCGCTCCTCGTCTTCTAAAGGATTATTTTCCGCCTGAATATCATCGGAAGGAAGCTCAAAATCTTCGTTAGATGAAAGCGAAATCAATTCTTTCTGGAAAATTTCAGCTCTTATTTCTTCATCCGAGCCGCCGGATTTTATTTTATTAATTCCTTTTTTTATTTCATCTAACCCCGCGAAAAGAAGGCGAATCGCTTTATCATTAAGAGAGATTCTTTCTTCCTTAAGCGCGATAAAAACGGTTTCTACAGCGTGAGAAATTAATTCTATGTTTTTAAATTCAAGCATCCGCGAAGAGCCTTTTAATGTATGAAGCGCGCGCATAAGAGTCGCTATATCGTCACGTCCTGAGCTGCCTTCCTTTAATTCAAAAAGAAGAGTTTCCGCGATAGCTATATTATCAAGCCCTTCTTCCGCGAATTTTACGATATATTTATTTTTATCAAGCGCCATTTTCCTGTCCCGCTCTTAATTCTCCTGTCAGAAACGCTTCAAGCAGAGCTGTGCTTTCATTTAACTCTCCGGCTGAAATAGCCGCAGACCTGTTTTCTCCGGTATATTGTTTAACCCTCTGTGAAACATCCGTAACTGCGTCCCCGATTGACTCGCTTGATTTTAACTGCTGTTTTGTAAATATTGTAATTGCCTGCGCCTGATTGGAAGTAATCTCAGCGCCCGCTCTTATCTCCTTAAAAACGTCTTCCAAATCCTTTATAAGTTTATAGCCTTCCGCGATTCTGTCGGATCCTTCTTCGCTGTAAACTATTAAAGACGAAGATGAACTTTGAATTTCTTCAACCTGTTCCCTTATCTGGCGGGTCAGCACGTCAATGTTGTCGGCAAGGCGGTTTACTTCTCCCGCAACAACAGAAAAACGTTTTCCGGTTTCTCCTGCGCTTGCCGCCTCCAGAGCCGCGTTAAACGCAATGACTTTGGTTTGATCGGTAATCGTGTTTATAATGCGGACTATATCGCGTATATTATTTACTTTATTGCCGAGCGAAATTATTCCGTTGATAACGCCGGAATTTTTTTCTTTTATATCTCCCATTTTTACTACGTTTTTTCCGAGAACTGAAAAGCCCTTAAGAACGTCTTCTTCCATTTTAGAAGCGATTGCGGCAACGCTGTTTGTTTTTTCAAAAATCTCCGCTGCAATTCTCGCGTTTTCATTTATAGCGCTTTCTATTTTTATCATGCTTGCGGCCTGTTCGTTCCCGGAAATTCTGTCCCGCCCGTTATATGAAAATTTTCCAGCGGCTTCCCTGATAGAGGAGGTAAGTTTGACTGATTTTTCCCGGAAATCCGAAATGTTTTTTTCAAAATCGGCTATCTGTATTTCAAGGCTTTCAATCTTTTTTTTCCTGAAACGCAGAATTGGAATCATTATAATTCCCGTTAAAATGCTTCCGATAATAAAGCTTAAAACTAAGCCCGTCATAACAACTCTCCTTAATTTTCGGTACGGTATTTTTCAACTTTTCCTTTTAAATCAACCGACATGACATTAAGGCTGTCGGCGATTTTGGAAGTAGAAGAAGTTGCGATTACGAATTGCTTTACGCCTGCGGATATTTCTTTTAACGCGCTGAAAATCTGCGACGAAGCCAGTTCCTGCTGTTTGCTGAGATTAGAAATCTGCTGTGATCTTGTGGCGACATTCTGTGAATTATCAACTATGTTTTCAAAAACAATTTTTTGCTCGCTCATTCTCTCGTAGCCGATTTCAATCTGCCTTGAGCCTGAGTTTGCCTCGGCAATCAGTATCTGAGACGCGCGCTGAACTTCTTCGATTTTTTGTTTGATTTCCTTTGTGGAATCGACAACATTATCGGCAAAACGCCTTATTTCTGACGCTACAACAGAGAAGCGGGCTCCGGCTTCCCCGGAAGACGACGCTTCAAGCGAAGCGTTAAACGCAATTAATTTTGTTTGATCGGCAATGCTGTCGATTATTCTTATCGCTTCGCTGATGCGGATAATCATGTCGGAAAGGTTTCTGATTTCGCTGATAATTTTCTGATTCTGCTTTCTTATATCTTCCATCATGTTCTGGTTCGCTTCCCTCAGTTCCGCGCCCTTGCTGCTCAAATCCTGCGTCTCAATCGCAAGATTTGCGACTTCCGTCGTCTTAAACGCGATTTGTTCCGAAAGGTTTTTGCTGCTTTCCATTGTGCTTACTATTTCAGAAACGCTCGCGGACTGTTCGTTAGCGGTTGTCGTAATTTCTTTTGATGACGATGAAATGTCAAAGACAGAATCCGCGACAAGCTGGGAGCTCTCCTTAAAACTTCCGAATGTAGACCTAAGCACATTAAGAAAACCGTTAAACGCAACCATCAATTCGCCGAACTCATCCATTGAGTTCACCTTTAAGGAAAGAGTAAGATCGTTTTCGTTAAGGCTCTTAAAAAGAGACCTAAGATTTATAACGGATTTATTTATATCATGCGTTATAATAATTACAAACCAGATTGCAAGCCCAAGAGAAATTAAAACAATAAATAAATAGAAAATTAACTGCCACCTCGCGATCCTTATGTTTCTTTGAATTTGAAAACCAAACTGCGTGAAAGATTCGTCCCAGAGCAGGCATAAATCGTTATTTACGGCTGATAAAATATTTATAAAATCAGCTACGGTTAAAACAACCGTAGACCCTTGTATTCTTATCTGAAGATACTTGTTTAGTTCCTGAGAACTGTCAAGGAAACGATCAAGTTTTGTCTCTAGCCCTGAGAAATCATTGCTTTTTCTGACGTTTCCTTCTACCGCAGACCTTATACTGCCGGAAATTCTTTCCTTGTCAGATTCAATTAAAACCCTGTTATTTCTGATTAACTGCTGATCGGCGGAATCCAGCATGGTAAGCGGCAATAACCACGGATCGTCATGGTAAGGAAGTCTTCTTCGCGTTTGAGTCTGCGCTGTTCCCTGTGCAACAGCGGCGGCAATATCCGCGTTCCATTTTTCAATTATTCCTTCCGCGGAGTAAAGGCCGGATCGAAGCGAATTTCCTATTGTAAACAAACGCGATAAAGATTCTGGTATGGTTGATAATGTTAAAGCGATAAAATTATAAGTGTCCATATCGGAAACCAGAATAAGGCCGGAATATTCACCTACGCGGCTTATGTTGTCATTTAACGTTTTAATAAAGTCAAGATAATTATCATATATATCTGCGCTGTCTTTTTCTGCGCTTCGTAAAGTTTCCCATATTGGGAAAAGAGCGGGAATATTTCTTTCATTAATATTATATTGCTCTATATGCCTGTCAAAAGTTCTGACGGCGTTTGTGATCTGATCGTTAAGATCGCGGATATCTCCCTGCACAAGACCCAGATATGTTTCAAGATACAGAGGAATACTCTGCATTACCGTTACCGCCGGTTTAACAGCGTCAATTCCTTCGTATTCATTAATGCTTTTATTGATTTTACCGGAAGTCATTGAACAGATGAAGAAAAGCATCACGCCTATCGGAATTAGAAACACGGCGCTAGAAATGAGAAGTTTAGTAGAAATCTTTAATCTGGAAAAAATCATTTTTCCTCCTATACCTGCGCGTCTTTAAAGCAGCGCATTTGTAAATTGCGTTTACCCGAAAAATCTGTTTACGGGCAGACATCCGGCATTGCCGGTTTTTTATATATTTTTCTGAAAGAAAAATACCTCTTCCTTTTGCGGCTGGAGCCGCTTTATTCTTTGTTCAAGCTGATGATGCCTAACCCCCGCGGTTTCTGAAATTCCCATTATCAGAAATCCGTTTTCTTTAAGCGCGTTTGAAAGATTCGTCAGCACCTTTTCTCTGTAATCAGGCAGAAAATAAATAAAAGCGTTGCGGAAAAAAATAACATCATAATAATCGTAATTAATTTCATTTAAAAGATTATGAACAAAAAAATTAATATTATTTTTTAATTCCTGTTCCACCTGAATTTTGTCACCGTTTTTTTTAAGGTATAATTCCGTTATGTAATTAAAGCAGCTTCCGTCTTCCCTTAAAGAACGCTGACTGTAAATTCCTTTGCAGGCTGTTTGTATTACGTTTGGATTGATGTCAAACGCGTCAATCTGATAAAAAAGCGGCTTTTCCGCGTATCTGTTATACATATCCAGAATCATTGCGATACTGTACGCTTCGCACCCTGAGGAAGCGGCGGCTGAACAAATCCTTACAACAGATTGATTAAAAGAAGGAAGTAAATCCTGAAGCAGAGAAAAATGAATAGGCTCTCTGAAAAAATATGTTTCGTTTACTGTTAAAAACGCGGCGGCTTCGCCTGAAGTAAATACTCGCTCAAACAATTTATCATCAACATATAAACTGTTGGGATTGGAATAATTCCCGCCGCCTTCAATCAGGTGGTTTTTGAGCTTTTCTATATCATCAGGATCAGGTTTTATTCCGTATTTTTTTTCAGCCATGAGGCACAAGGATTCTTTCATTGCGCCAGCCTTATTAACTCATCAGGGATTTGTTCCAAAGGCAGTACCTTATCGACACAGCCGGTATCAAACGCCGCTTTCGGCATACCGTAAATCAGGGAACTTCCTTCATCCTGAGCGATTGTTATGCCGCCCATTTCTTTTACTTTCTGAGTTCCCGCAGCTCCGTCCGCGCCCATACCGGTAAGCACAACCGAAATAAGAGATTTTCCGCAAGCCTCCGCCGCCGTTCTGAAAAGAACGTCCGCAGCCGGTTTCTGATTCTGTTCCGCCTCGTTGTCATTATAACAGAATAGATACCCCGATCCGTCCGAGGCGCGGCGAAGCTCAAGATGCTTGTCCGTTTGAGCGATGTAAACATTACCCGCAGCCGGAGTTTCGCACTCCTCCGCAAGTTTTACGTTAAGCTTTGTAAATGTATCCAGCCACTGCACAAAACTCGCGTCAAACCCGGAAGAATTATGCTGTACAATAGCAATCGGAAGCGGAAAATCACCCGGCATAATCGAGAAAAATTTTGAAAGCGCCTTGGGTCCTCCCGTGGACGAAGCCAATACAACCATATCGGTTTTTTGCTTTCCGGTTTTTTCATGAACGGAAGCGTGAACCGTATCAGGCGTTATGCGCTCATTCTCCTGAGAATAAAAATCATGCAGGAATGAAGAATTGTTCCGCGCTTTAACGCCGCTTATGCGCTTTAAGGTGTCGTAAATATTTTGTTTTTTTTCCGGGCTGATGTTTTTAAGAAAAATATCTTTGGGATAAAATTCCAAAGCGCCTTTCATAGCGGCTTCGTATGCTGTCTTCGCGGTATCGTGGCTGGTAATTACAACAATAGGAACAGGATGCGCTCTCATTACTTTTTCTATCATTTCAAGGCCGTTCATCTTCGGCATTTCAATATCCGAAGTGACAAGATCGGGATTTAACTCAAGAATTTTTTTAACGCCTTCTTCACCGTCCGCGGCTTCTCCTATGATATTGAAATTTCCGTCCTCTTCCAGAAAATCACGGAGCACATCGCGTACCATTGCGCTGTCATCAACTATAATAGTATTGATCATCCCGACACCTGTCTTTCCGCCTGAAGTTCATGTTCCGACCTTTTCTGCCACATAGAAATAAATTTTTCGATATCAAGAAAAAAAATAATTTTTTTATCCGAGCCGGAAGTTTCGCCGTTTTGCTCTTTTAACTGCCGCGTTGGCTTAACAACAGGTTCATTAAAATATAATCCGCTGAATGTAGAATAAACCCCTGTAAAACTTCCGGGAAGTTTTTGTATTTTATTTTCTGCGACTTCTATATCCCTTTCGACGGGAGGGGTGATTATCACTATTGTTTTATCGCCGAACACGCCGGACGCGGCTGTTTCCTGCTTAAGAACTATGCCGTGGCGGGAACTTTTATCTTCATGGAGTTTTTTAAAAATCATGCAAACAGGTATTTTTATCTGATCGGTTTCAGGTAATTCTTTTTTACCGGTATCATGGAAATTATCAGGAGCGTCAAGCGAAATAAAGCGTTTAACCATATCCGCCGCGACAGCAATGTAGATATTTTCATAAGGAAAGATAAAAAATCTCATTTCCATACATCCTGGTCAAAGTCTTTTTTTATTCTGCCGATAAGTTCCTCAGTATCAAGGCACAGAACATTATTTTTTTTCCATTCAAAGCAGGCGTTTATTGAAGTGTCAAAATCATCAGCTTTCATAAGCATTGAAGAGTTAAGATCGGCTATATCAATGACATCGTCAATAAGAAAAGCGATTTTTTCTATTTCTTCTTTTAGTACGATTACCTTTGCGGCATCGGAAACGTCTTTTTTCAGGAAAAGGCTTATATCAACAAGAGCGTAAGGAATTGAATAACGGTTGATTATCCCGCGCACATAATCAGGAACAAGCGGCAGCGGAAAAACTTTTTCCAGAACCGCTACTTCCCCGATAATCCCTGAAGGAAGGGCATACCGCTCATCCTTGATTGTAAATATAAGGAATTTTTGCAGTTTTTCCTCTGCGGAACCTTCCGTGTCCTCAGTTTTTTCAGCCATAGTAAATAATACTATAATTTTTAATCAAACGCAATAAAAATATTTATGACAGACGCGGGACTCGAACCCACCACCTTCAGCTCCGGAGGCTGACGCTCTATCCAGATGAGCCAGTCTGTCTGTTTACATAATTAGTATTTTTAATACTAAAATCAACATTAACTCCATTCTCCGAAGCCTGCGATTGTATCGCGTAAAAAATAGCCGCTGTCTTTTATCGTGCGCTTCATTGTTTTAAAATCAACATGAATAATGCCGAAACGTCTTGTATAACCGTAAGACCACTCAAAATTATCAAGCAGAGACCAGACATAATAGCCTTTTAACGGCACGCCTTTTTTGATAACGTCCGCGCAGACTGCAAGATGATACTGAAGATACTTGATTCTCTCTTTATCATGAATTCTTCCGTCATGCGCCAAGGTGTCGTCATAAGCGCTGCCGCTTTCCGTTATGTAAATCGGAATCTCATTTTTTCCGAACGCGCCTTTTGAAATTTCCGCTATCCACAAGAGCTGTCTTTCAAGACCGCCTGGCGTGACAGGCCATTTCATTCCTGTGGTATCCTGCCATGACGGTTTTACCGTATATTTAAATTCAGCTTTTTCATCGGCGGCTACGGGAGATTCGTTGTAAAAATTTACTCCGATAAAATCTATAGGCTGCGCGATAATATCAAGATCGCCTGATTCAAGAGGAACAGCATTAGGATAATTTTTTTTAAGCGATTCTGGATAACCTTTGCCGAGACAGGGGAACATAAATATTTCCGTGTTAAATGCTCTGTAAAGATCGGCGGCTTCCTTATCAGCGCCGCGTGACGAAGCGGGTCTCGGCGTAACGGGATTCCATGTAATTCCAATAGGAGCGTTTAAGCCTGTCTTGCGGTATTCTCTGACTGCGATACCGTGCGCCATATTTACATGATGAGCGGCGGCGATTGCTTTTTTTAGATCACGGTGACCGGGAGCGTGTTCGCCGTAAAGATATCCCAGATACGCGACGCATAAAGGCTCATTAATTGTGATCCACATATCGATCACATCCCCGAGTTCCTTAAAACAGACTTTTACATATTCTTCAAACGCTTTCGTAATTGAACGGTTCGGCCAGCCTCCTTCGTCTTCAAGTTTCTGCGGAAGATCCCAATGATAAATAGTCGCGCAGGCATGAATACCGTTTTTATGCAGCTCATCACAAAGTTTTCTGTAATAGGCAATTCCTTCGGGATTAACCTTGCCTCTACCTTCAGGTATAATTCTTGGCCATGCGATAGAGAAGCGGTAACTCTTAAAACCAAGTTCCGCCATCAAAGCGATATCTTCAGGATAACGATGATACTGATCGCACGCGACAGTTCCGTTTTCTCCGGCGTATACAGCGCCGGGTTTGCGCGAAAATGTATCCCATATACATTCGCCCCTGCCGCCTTCATACGCCGCGCCTTCGACCTGATAACTTGCAGTCGCAGTACCCCATAAAAAATCTTTCGGGAAGAAGAGTCTTTCCATAATAACTCCTTATATAATACAACTATATATTACAATAAAGTTCAACATGTATGTATAATAATTTCTTGTTTCTTTAAAAAATTCATGATAAAATTAATTAATGTACAAAACTTATCAAAAACCGGCTGTATACGCGCTTCCTGATGTAAAAGTGCCTCCTCCGAAATTGTCAAAAATAGTTATTTTTATTGTATCTTTTCTAAGTAAGTTTTATGTTTACATGCTTTTTGGCTTTGCGAAAATAACGCTTAAAAACGATGATATTCTTTTTGATGTTTTTAAGCGCGCTCTTTCCAAAGAAAGCCGCTGCATTATAGCTTTCCGGCATCCTGACGGAAGAGAGCCGCAGTTTCTTGTCTGGTTTTTCCTATATAAATTAGCGTCTTTTGCCGCGAAGAAAAAGGTTCGTTTCGCCATAAGACCTCATTCTATTTTTGTTTACGGATACGAAGTTGTACGCTGGGGCGGATGGACAGCGCGGTTTTTTATGCCGAATTTGGGAGCGATACCAATTCATCATACAAAGATGGATTCTAAAGGAATGGCGAGGATTCACAATACAATCATTGACGGACCGTATCCTCTGTCTCTTGCGCCTGAAGGGCAGGTTTCGTATTCAGTAGATACTCTTCCCCGTCTTGAAGCGGGAGTTGTACGCATCGGGTTTCAGGCAGCATGTCAGCTAAAAGAAAAAGATGAAAATTGCCCTCTTGAGATTCTGCCGCTTTCTTTTCATCTGCGTTATGACAAATACGGAAAAGCCGCAATGGAAAAACTTTTAGTAAAGATAGAAAAAACATGCGGATTAAAAATAAATGAAACAAAAAAACTTTCATTTACCGAAAGGCTAAAGCAGTGCAGAAATATAATTCTTGAAACGAATGAAAAACGTTATGCGATAAAAACTGACGCTTCTTTATCATTTGAAGAGAGGCTTAAAAAAGTAATTTATACTTCTCTTGAACTGGCGGAACGAACGCTCGCCGGAAACAATGATAATCCGCCGGAAAGCATAAAGGACGATGATGATTTTTTCTCAAGATTATACAAAGTCCGCCATGACTGCTGGGACAGGATTTTTGTTCCGGGCGTTGAAAATTTTAAGACAATTTCCGCTTTGGAAAGGAGCGTGATGGATTTACAGGCGGGAGAGGCGTGGTACGCGTCCCGTCATCAGGAACTTTCCGATTTCGGCTGGTATTTCCGCTGTCCTATTCCAAAAGAAGACGGACCTCTTCATAAAAAAGTTGAGTATGTTCAAAATTTATGGGATTTAGCGAACCGCACAATGGGAGGAGCTATTTCAGGAAGGGTAAACATTCCGCCTAAAAAAATAATTTTGGAAACTGCACAGCCGGTAAATTTAACAGAGAAGCTTACGCTGTACAAAGAAGATAAAAAAACCGCAATAGCGGAAACTTTAGCGCAGCTTGAAAAATTATTTTTAGATTGTATTGATGATGTTAATAAGAGCGAGTGAGGATTTAATGAAAATCGAACTTTTTACCTTTTGTGATTTCGCGCAGGAAAATTCAGGCAAGCTGACAATAGTCGGCACTTTCGACAATATAATTTCACGTAACTTTCCGTGCGTTCATCCGCATCTTTCGGTTGTTATACGCATACGTTTTGATCTTTGGGAATTCGGCTCTCACGCTTTCCGCATCGAAACGCGCAATCTTAACGGGGAGATGACAATGGAAGCGATTAACGGAAATCTTGAAGTAAAGGGAGGAGGAAACGCCTCGGCGGTTTCTCATCTTGTTTTCAGCATTTCAAATCTTCACTTTAATGAACCGTGTATGATTAATATGATTTTGTATATTGACGATAAAGAGACAGATTCTATACCGTTATATGTCAGGAAGAGCTAAAAATTATTTTATACCCTTGCGCATCGTGATAATAATAAAAAATCGGTTAACACTAAAGCTGTCATGGCTTCTACTACGGGAGCTGCTCTTGGAACGATGCAGAAATCGTGCCGGCCTTTAATTGCTGTTTCTTTTATATTAAAATCTTTATCGTAAGCTTTCTGATTTTTTGAAATTGAAGGAGTCGGCTTGAAAGCCGCCTTAAAAATTATATCCTGTCCTGTACTTATGCCGCCTAAAATGCCGCCTGCGTTGTTAGACGCGAATTTTCCGTCTCCTGAAGGAGAGTCGTTATTTTCGCTTCCTTTCATAGAGGCGGCGGCAAAACCGGCGCCGAACTCTATGCCCTTACACGCGCCTATTGAGAGGATTGCTCCTGCGAGACGGGCGTCAAGTTTGTCAAAGACAGGCTCTCCGAGACCTGCGGGAACGCCTGTGACAGTGCAGGAAATTATACCTCCTGAACTGTCTCCTTCGCCGCGGATGGTTTCAGCGTCAAGGACAGAAGAAACATCAGTTTTAATTGTAATTCCGTAAGCACTTAAAAACTTTTTTGCTACAGCGCCGGCTGCGACACGGCAGAGGGTTTCTCTTCCTGAACTTCTTCCGCCGCCGCGGTGATCGCGGATGCCGTACTTTGCCTGCCATGTGAAATCGGCGTGTCCGGGTCTGTATATGTTTTTTAACGCGTCATAATCGCCTGAATTCTGATTTTTGTTTCTTACAATTACCGCGATCGGAGTTCCCAAAGTAATACCGTCAAAAACGCCTGATAAAATTTCCGGCGTATCATCTTCGTCTCTTGATCCGTGTTTTGATCCCGGTTTGCGGCGCGCAAGCTCTTTTTCAATGTCAGATAACGAAATCTCAAGACCGGCGGGGCATCCGTCAATCACGCAGCCCATTGCGGCTCCGTGAGACTCACCGAAGGTTGTTACCTTAAAAATTGTTCCGAATGTGTTACCTGACATTAAAGATACTGTCTTTCATTGCTGTCTACTGTCGCGTACAGTTCAATGTGCTGTTTCGCGCTGCTTCCGGCTATTTTGTGCAGAAGAACTTCTTCCACCTGAAAAAGACCGACCTCGCTTGACATATAAACGTCTATGCGCCATGGTTTTTCCGTGCCCGCTTTAATGCAGACATCTTCGATTGAGTTAGCGGAATACTGATGAATGTGCCCGACCCGAGGAGGATGAGCCATCGCTATCGGAATGCGCGCCCTTCCCTTTGTCATGTCAAGCCCGTCCGCAATCTGAACAATTCCCGCTTCAAGAGAAGAAACGCTGATAGTTCCCATGTGCCCGGCGATTCCTTCAAGAGCGACAGAACGCACGACAACTCTTTTATGTAAACTTTCGTATACTTCGCTTAATATGCTGTCAATAATAGGGCATGCTAAAATTGTGCTGTGAAGCTCATGATTTTGGCGCCCCATTGACATTCCTATATCATGAAGCATTGAGGACAGCATGACGGCTAACAGGCTGTCTTCAAAATTTCCGCAGTTGTCGGTTTCAATGGTTGTCTTGATGCCGGCGCTTCTTAACAGATCCATCATAAGTATTGCAGACTGCGTTACCGTTCTCATGTGGACAGGTCCGTGATCATTATAACCAAGCCTTGAAATAGACACTTTGTTCGCGAATTCCTGTAACGCCTGAATCTCTTTGTTTTCAAGAAGCAGTTTAAGTCCTTTCAGCGCAGAGCCGGAAAGATTATACGCTTCAACCATTTCGATTAACTTATTGTCGATTTGCACTTCTTTTGAAGATTTCATTTTCTTCTCCTTTTATATTTATTCTATCGAAGGTATATGTGATTTGTTTGAACGCTGATATTGTCAAAATACACGTTTGTAAAATCCCACCGGTTGTTAAGCGCCCAAAAACCTCTTGAGCGCATCAAATAAATAAGAGGACATTCTTCAAGCAATATTGACTGAAATTCATTCCATATTTCCTGAGCTGTGTCTTTATCAATTGTAAACTGCCCTTCATTGTAAAGATAATCGATTCTCGCTTCCCATTCTGTTGCAGGCTTTGATTGATTTGGATTCCACATGTGAAGATTGCCTGAGGACGGCCATACATTGCTCCCCTGGCTCGGAAAAAACATCGAGCCTGAAAGCCCCATCAGAGTTGACTCCCAGTCAAAAGTGGAAAATAACTGCTGCACCTGTTTTTGAAAATCAAGAACCCTGATATTTATTTTTATTCCGATCTTGGAAAGTTCATCCATAATAATAGACGCTGTATCCTGCATCATTTTACTTTCTGATCTTATCGTTAAATCAAATTCGATGCGGCGGTTTTGACTGTCGCGCATTATTCCGCTTTTATCAAGATTTATTCCGACAGAGGAAAGGAGCGATACAGCTCTCTGCGTATCATAGAGGTACTTCAAAGTAAGAGACGGATTATAATACGGATTCGGCTCAGGATAAAAATTGAGTTTAGGCTCCGCCAATCCTCTGTAAACTTGAGCGTTTATTCTTTCACGGTTGAGTATGCAGCTCATAGCCTGGCGGAATTCTTTTTTTGTAAACCAATCATAAAAAGGCTTTCCGTTATTAACGGGATTTTGATTAAAAGTCCAAAAAGAAGCGCTTAACGCTCCTTCTGAATTAAAAACCGTAAAACTGCCGTCTCCTTTATTTACAAGCGCGTCAATATCATCGGGACGCAGGCGGTAGGACTCAATCTCTCCTTTCATAAAAATAAGAAGCTGAGTGTTTTCTTCCGGTATTATGCGCACTATCCGCTCCTCAATGTACGGAATCGAAACGCCCTTTGAATCCTTCTTCCAATAATCAGGATTTCTCTTAAAAACAAGCCTTTGCCCCGGATTGTACTCCGTTAAAAACCATTGCCCCATTGAAGGAATCTTCATAGGATCGTCGGCTATGCTGAAAATGCTTTTAACAGCGTCAACGCCGCCGTTTCTTTTCGCGTTTTCATAAATATGACGGGGACCGAAATCCATATTTGTGGAAAGAATCGGCTCTGCTATTATCCGCGGAAAATTAAAACTAAAACGGCGGTCGTCAATTTTACTGATTGTTATGCGTCCTTCCGTTCCGTCAGGCATAGTCAAAAACTGCTGATACAAACCGGAACTTCCGCATTCAGGATCGCCCCTTATTTCATTATACCAGAATATAACATCATCGCTTGTTACTTTAACTTTTCGATCAGAATTATAGTAGCTCCAGTAAAGATTGTCGCGTAACGTGTATACTACCTGCAATGTATTGTCAGACTCGTTAATTACTACCTGAGGAGAAGCTGCGTTCGCAACCCATTCGCGCTTTACAACGTCATAATCAACAAGATAATCCGTCATGCTCTCTACTACCTGCCCGGTTGAACTGTCCTGCTCCGCGATAAGATGGTTAAAACTTTTAGGATCTTCAGACGTAACCATGTTCCATGTACCGCCCAGTTTTCCCGGTAAAAATTCTTCGCCGTGCCACGGCTTACTGACCGTTTTTGAAAGAAGCTGGGCGATACCCTGTGCGCTTAAACGTTCGTATTCTCCAAGGGTAAGCTCTTCGTATTTTCTGCATGAAAAAGAGAGAAGGCAAAGAAAAGCCAGTAACATCGTTATTTGCTTCATTACTTTATTGTAAAAATAAAATATATGTTTAGTCAATTAAAAACCGTTCCTGCCGGTTTTCAAAGATAACTATAAATGATATATTCAGTTATTACAGAAAGAAGGGGTTTATGAAGAAAGCGGCGGTTATCATGGGAAGCGACAGCGATTTGCCTGTGCTGGAAAAAACATTCAAAAAACTAAAGGATTTCGGCATTCCGTTTGAGGCTCATGTGATGAGCGCTCACAGAACGCCTGAAAGAGCGGCGGAATTCGCGTTAAATGCCCAAAAAAACGGTTTCGGAGTGATTATCGCGGCGGCAGGAATGGCGGCTCACCTTGCGGGAGCGCTTGCGGCTCATACGATTTTGCCTGTTATCGGTATCCCGATTAAGTCTTCGCTGGACGGTTTTGACGCGCTTCTTTCCGTTGTTCAAATGCCTCCGGGCATCCCTGTCGCGGCTGTAGCGATTGACGGCGCCGATAACGCCGCGATTTTGGCTGCTCAAATTCTCGCCGTTAGCGATGAATCGCTGGCTCAAAAGCTAAAAGACATGAAAGCCGACATGGAAAAAAAGGTTATCGAGAAAGATAATCAACTGCAGGAGAAATTAAAATAAAAAATTATTATGGAGAAAAAAATTGTTTGATAATAAATTGCAGGAAAATTGCGGAGTATTCGGAATATATTCAAAAGACGAATCCGATGTCGCATCCCTTAGTTATCTTGCGCTTTACGCGCTTCAGCACAGAGGGCAGGAAAGCTGCGGTATAGCTGTTTGCAGCGAAGGGCTGATGCAGTATCACAGCGATCTCGGTCTTGTTCCCGATGTTTTTTTCAAGGAAACGCTTGATAAACTCGGCAAAGGAAACATGGCGGTAGGGCATGTGCGCTATTCTCCGATGGATCAAAAGAACAGATCAAACGCGCAGCCGCTTGTTGTGCGCCATATTAAAGGATCGATGGCGATTGCGCATAACGGAAGCCTTACAAATTCGGCTCAGCTGCGCGAAAAACTTCAAAGGGAAGGCGCCGTATTTCACACAACAAATGATACTGAGATAATTATAAATATTATAACTAAAAAAAGAATAAACACAAATTCCATAGAAAGCGCGATAGAGCAGGCAATGAATGAAATTGATGGAGCGTACTCGCTTATCATAATGTCGCCCAGTAAGCTGATAGCGGTGCGCGACATCTGCGGTTTCCGCCCTCTCTGCATGGGTAAACTTAATGACGATATTGTTTTCGCTTCCGAAACATGCGCTCTTGACAGTATCGGCGCTGATTTTATACGCGATATTGAACCGGGAGAAATTGTCGTAGTGGATAAAGACGGAGAGAGGAGCATTAAAACACACTGCGGAAAAAACAGCGGCTTATGCGTCTTTGAATACATTTACTTCGCGCGCCCCGATTCTGTTATCGAAAAAATGAGCGTTCACGAAGCGCGTCTTAGAGCGGGCTCTTTCCTCGCGATAGATCATCCTGTTGACGCGGATGTGGTTTTCGGAGTGCCGGACTCTGGTCTTGACGCCGCTCTCGGTTTTTCGCGGCAGTCTGGAATTCCTTACGGCGTCGGCTTTATAAAAAACCGCTACATCGGGCGCACGTTTATCCAGCCGACTCAGGAAGAACGCGACAGAGCCGTGCGCATAAAACTTAACACAATCGATTCTACGATTAATAATAAAAGAGTTGTTTTAATAGACGATTCAATCGTACGCGGAACAACAATGAAACGTATTGTAAAACTCGTCCGTGAAACCGGAGCGAAAGAAGTTCACCTGCGCATATCATCCCCTCCGTTTATCAATCCGTGTTATTTCGGCACGGATATATCCAGCCGTGAAAATTTAATTTCATGTAAAATGAATAACGCGCAGATTTGCGAATATTTGGGCGCTGACAGTCTGGGGTTTCTCTCAATAGAAAACGTTTCAAAAATTGCAGATAACGCTGAATGCGGTTTCTGCGACGGATGCTTCACCGGTAAATACCCAATTCCTGAACCTGTAATCCTGCCGAAAAGCAAATACGATCAAAAAATCGGTGAAACAAAATAATAATCGGGAAGTTTATGCAAAACAGTTTCAGCGAAAGTTATAAAAACTCAGGCGTTGACGTAACAGCGGGTTATCATGCGGTAGAACTTATAAAAAAGCATGTGGAAAGAACGAAAATACCGGGCGTTATCGGGGAAATTGGCGGTTTCGGAGGTTTGTTCGCTCTTCCAGAAAGCGGCGGTTCAGAGCCGGTTCTTGTTTCAGGGACAGACGGCGTCGGCACTAAATTAAAAATCGCGATGCTTATGGATAAGCATGATACTGTTGGAATTGACTGCGTGGCAATGTGCGTTAACGACATCATCTGCGCCGGCGCGAAACCTCTCTTTTTTCTTGATTATATCGCGCTTGGAAAAAACAAGCCTGTTAAGGTAGAACAAATTGTTTCAGGTATCGCTGAAGGCTGCGTTCAG
>JGI24695J34938_10001688_pt1 | contig 18269 bp, 14 predicted proteins | sample TergutCo191P3_FD_34938 | JGI IMG/M metagenome (IMG submission 34938)
ATTATCTGATATTTGACGCAAACAATTTTTCGCACAAAGTATATCCGCCTATCCGCGATGAAAGCCATAGAACGAGTCTTTGGGAATCAAATAATGACGGAAATATTGATATGATTGCAAGCGATCACGCTCCTCATACCGCAGCACAAAAAGCGATTAGAGGGTGGGAAGCTCCGGCAGGATTAAGCGGAGTGGAAACTTCGGTGCCGCTTATGCTTACAGAAGTTAATAAAGGTGCGATAAGCATTAACGATTACGCGCGTCTTTCAAGCGAGGCTCCCGCAAAAATATGGGGAATATTTCCTAAAAAAGGGAGCATAACCCAGGGAGCGGACGCCGATTTTACGATTGTTGATTTAAACGCAAAAAAAATAATCAAGGCCTGCGGGCTTCATTCAAAAAGTAAAGAAAACCCTTATGACGGAATGGAAGTGCAGGGATTACCGGCTGCGACTATCATAAGAGGAAAGTTTATTATGCGGGACGGAGAGCTTACAGGTAAAAAAGGATACGGAGAATTTGTCAGTCCATCAATCCCATTCTGAGCTTTTCGTAAATAATTTTTTGTACTGCGTCAATCAGTCTTTCACGCGGAAGACGGCCTTCGTTAAGCGCTGATAAAACAGCCGCATGCGTTCTTGCCAAATCACCCGGCCAGACAAGGATCATATCCGAGCCCGCTATAATCGAATTTACGGCCGCTTGAAAATGATTTAGACCTCCTGCGGCTTCCATGATAAAATCATCGCTTATAATAATTCCTTCAAAACCGAGTTCACTCCTTAAAATATCCTGCATGAAAATGCTCGATAAACTGGCGATTTTATTATCGATGGACGGAATAGCAGTATGCGCCGCCATTATGGCTCTTGCTCCGTTGTTTATCAGCATTATAAAAGGAAAAATTATTGAATCAAGTTCATCTCTATTAATATTCATTACAGAGGTTGAATAGTGCGGATCATGTCCTGCGCTTCCCGGAAAATGTTTTACTACGCATAAAACCCCTTCCTGCTGCATGCTGCGCATAAAAGCTGATGATGCCTGATATGTAAAAAAAGGGTCCGGCCCGTAAGACCGGTAGCGGAGAAAAATCCTATTATCGTCCATTAAATATTCCGCGATAGGCGCAAAATTCATATTAATACCAAGACCGTTGATTACCTCGGCTGCATTTCGGCTTGTTATCTCTAATCGTGATAGCGCTGTATCCCTTCCCTCGGTTTGCGAAATGTCCCAATAATAAGAGGCATTAGGAATATCCGCGACTCCCTGAAAGAAACGGTTAACAGTTCCTCCCTCATGATCAACTGCCATAAAAGGAGGAATACCTGATTCATTTTTGATTAGAACGGAGGTTTCCGTTATAAGTTTTTTTATTTCTTCGTTAGAGGTATTCAAATTATAATTAAAAAGCATGACACCGCCCGGCGGGTAATTTTTTAATATTTGAATCATATAAGCGGGGAGGCTTCCTCTTCCGTCAATTCCGCTGATAATTACATGAGAGGCAAGAAGGCGATCATCCATAGAAGCGGCAATTTCCGCCGACCGGATACGCAGAGGGTCAATAATAACGGGTATTTCATCAATTACGGCTTCAACTTCAGCCTCGTTAACTTCTACGGAAACCTGTTCAGCGCTTTCCAGTTTTGTACATGATGAAAAAAATGTTATAAATAATATAAGCAAGATTACACGCATAGTTAATCATAACATTTTACAAATAAAATTAAAACCATAAAAATACCATAATATACAGGAATATAGTATAATAATTAAAAATATAAACAAAAAGTTTAATGCAATATCTCAAATGTTGACAAATTCGCCGGACCAGTATATTCTATAACAGTAATAATAGGAGGACGAATGGAAACTAATGTTTTTAGTGTATCTCTGGCGAAAAACCCTGTAATAACAGTTAATATAACTCCGGGTCATTTTACGACGAATAACGCTCATTCAAACAGTTATCTGGATGTGAGTAATTTAAAAAGCAACACTCTGGTCGCTAAGGATGTGGCAAGAGAATTTGCGATTCCTTACATGTCAAATACATTTGTAGACACAATTGTCTGTATGGAAAAGATGGAAGTAATCGGAGCTTACCTTGCCGATGAACTAACACGCGATGGTACCTCTGTCAGTACCGGAAACGCGATTCATGTTGTTTCCCCGATTAGCAATGCGTACGGAAATCTGGTTTTCCCGGGAAGCGTAATTGAGTGGATTGCGGGAAAAAATATTTTACTGGTTATCGCAACAATTTCTTCCGGGCGCACTCTTTCTAACGGGCTTGAATGTATAAATTATTACGGAGGAAATCTTGTCGGAGTTTCATCATTGTATCTTGCCTCCGGCGTAAAGAATAACATAGTAATTCATCCGCTGTTTACTTCGGAAGATATTCCGGGATACAAATTGTTTTCTACCAATGACTGCGAAATGTGCAAGCAGGGAATTAAACTTGACGCGATTATTTCCAGCGAGGGATATACAAAAATACAATAAACTGATTTTTTCAGATATTTGAAAAAGCAGATTTTTTAAAAGAGGAGAATTTAGATTATGTCAACTGAGAGTTTGGGGCAAATATTTGGAATTTTGAATTTGACTATCGGGCAGGGAATAATGATACTGCTTGGAGCGTTTTTTCTGTTTCTTTCGATAGTGAAAAAATTCGAGCCGCTTCTTCTGCTTCCGCTTGCGTTCGGAATAATTCTTGCGAATCTTCCGATCGTCGGTCTTGACGGGTATTATTTTAACCCAAATAAATTCGCGGAACTTGACGGCACTGTCCGCCCGGGATACGAAGGCTCATGGATTCCAGGTCTTATGAACTTCCTGTATACCGGTATTCGAATGGTTATTTATCCGCCTTTAATCTTCCTTTGCATCGGAACGATGACAGACTTTGGTCCGCTTATTGCTTCTCCAAGAAGCGCGCTGATAGGTCTTGGCGGTCAGCTTGGCATTTTTGTCGCAATGGCAGTTTCCTACTATGTCGGAAACGCATTGGCTCCTTTATTCCCCGGCTTTGAAGGATTTACTCTTACAGAAGCCGCTGCAATCGGTATTATCGGAAGTTCAGACGGGCCTACGTCAATTTTTACGGCTACTCGTTTAGCGCCTGATCTTTTGCCCGCAATCGCTATTGCGGCTTTTTCTTACATGGCGCTCGTTCCGTTTATTCAACCGCCGATTATGAGGCTTTTAACAACGCCCAAAGAGCGCGTTATTGTAATGCCTGATCCGAAAAGAGTAACGCAAAAACAAAAAGTTCTTTTCCCAATAATTCTTGCTCTTATTGTTCTGCTTTTAGTTCCGGCAGCCGGCGCATTAGTTGCAATGCTTTGTCTCGGCAATTTAATCAGGGAGAGCGGGGTAGCGGATCGTTATGTAAGAGCGTTTCAGGGAGATATTTTAAGTATTTTAACATTCCTTGTAGCGTTAAGCATCGGCTCTTCCGCGACAGCGGACAGATTCTTGACTCCTCAAACATTAATCATTCTTGCAAGCGGACTTTTAGCGTTTGCGTTCGGAACAGTCGGAGGCGTTCTTGTCGCGAAGCTTCTTTGCGTTTTAACTAAAGGCAAAGTAAATCCGCTTATCGGCAACTCTGGTGTTTCCGCAATGCCGATGGCAGCGCGTATTTCGCAGAAAATGGGGCAGAAGTACAATCAAGAAAACCATTTATTAATGCATGCAATGGGCCCGATAGTATCCAGTACAATCGGTTCAGCGATTATCGCAGGTATTTTTATATCGTATTTTGGCGGACATTAAAATTTATAATTGAATTTTTTCTAAAACTGAAGTTTAAAAAAGGTTTCAATTCTAACAAAGAGGTGAGTTATGAGGAAAATTTTTTTAATATTGATTATCTTAATAATAATTTCCGCAAGTGTTTACGCGCAGAATGAGCACAAAGCAGGAAACGCAATTTCTGTTTCTGCGGGTTTTTTATTTGAACTTTCCTATGAAAGAGCTTTATCGCAGTATCTTTCTGTTTTAGGTCAGGTATCATATAACAATCTGGTTTTAGCGGACAGTTTGTCGCTTTCCGGAAAAGGCAGATTATATCCTTTCGGCGGTGCGTTTTATCTTGAGGCAGGGCTTGGTTATTCAAACGGGTATAATATCACCGAAGAAAGCATCGAAATTATGGCTGATATTTTAATGGGAATGATAACCTTAGGTCTTTGGTACCTATCCGATGAATATAAGGAAAAAAGTTATGGTGAAGCCGGACGCCAGAATGGTTTTTTGGTTCAGGCAGGTCTTGGATGGAATATTGATATCGGTAAAAAGAATCATTTTTTACTGCCTATCAGCATGGGATTAGATATTCGAATCTGTGATAAATCAGCGTTTCTTCCGTATTTTAGAATCGGACTTGGATACGCGTTCTAACGTTCTGATTTTTTTTCAAAGTGAGAGAATTCTAAACTAAAACTGGCGCGTCCCTGTGTCGCGCTTCGCAAGCTAGTCATAAAGCCAAACATTTTTTCCATAGGCGCCTGAGCCTTAACCTCGTCTGTATCTGTTTTAGAATTCATGTTGAGGATCTGACCGCCGCGCTGAGTTACAAGACTCATAACTTCTCCTACAAATTCATGTGGACAAAGAAGGTCTACGGCCATTATCGGTTCCAGTAAAATCGGATTCGCGCTGCGGCAGGCTTCGTCAAACGCCATACTCGCGCATGCTTCAAACGCAAACTCCGATCCTGTAAGTTCCGAGTACTGTATATTAATTACTGTCACTGTTATATCAATACAAGGGTATCCCATCACAATACCGGATGAAAACGAGCCTGTTACGCCGCGTTCAACAGCGTCAAGCATTTCTTTAGGCATTTCGCTTCTTGCCGATGTAATCTTCGCCGCGTTTATATATTTGTTTCCCTGTCCTCTGCCTGCAGGTTCAACCCGCAGTGTAAGAGAAGCCGCGTTTTCTTTTCCTGCGATAATTTTTGAAAAATTCATCGATTTTTCATTGGCTTTGCTAATCGATTCGCGGTACGTTACCTGAGGGTTGCCGATTTTAGCGCCGATTTTATATTCCTTAAGCATTCTGGTCACGAGAACATCAAGATGAAGTTCGCCCATTCCCGAAATAATTAATTGGCCTGTTTCTTCATTCTCTCTGATTGTAAATGTCGGATCTTCCCTTGAAAGAAGCGCCAAAGCATCTTTTAATTTATCCTGATCCGAAATTGTTTTCGGCTCTATAGAAATTGACATGACAGGTTCAGGAAACTGCATTTTTTCCAATAGAACAGGCCAGCCTTCGCTTCCGATAGTGTCTCCCGTCTGCGCCAGCTTCATCCCGATTATTACGCCGATGTCTCCTGCTTTTAAGACATCTACAGGTTCGGATTTATTGGAATGCATTCTTAAAATTCTATTAGCGCGTTCCCGTTTTTTCTTTCCGATATTGTATACCGCACAACCCGATTTAAATGAGCCTGAATAAACTCTGACATAGCATAAAGAGCCAGCTTCACGATCATTTTGAATCTTAAAAACCAGCGCAAGCGGCTGGCCTGAAACATCGCAGGGAATATTTATTTCTTCCTCTTTTTTTAAATGTATTCCTGTCGCGGGCGCTATCTCATCCGGAGAGGGAAGATAATCTACAATAGCGTCTATCAGCGGCTGGACGCCGATATTGCGTCTTGAAGCGCCTGCAAGCAAGGGAAGAAGGCTGCGGTTTATAACGGCTTTGCGTAATTCATTTTTTATTAACAAGACATCAATTTCAGCGCCGGCAAGATATTTTTCCGTGATTAAATCCGAAGCTCTTGATAATGAATCGATCATTTTATCGCGCCAGAGGTCTGCTTCTTTTTTCCGCTCCTGCGGTATTTCGGAAAAAGATAATTCATCGCCGTTACTGTTCCAGCGGATTTCCTTCATTTCTATTAAATCAATTACGCCTTCAAAATTATTTTCTTTTCCGATAGGAATTTGCAGGGCAATAGTATCTATTTTTAATTTATTTTTTACATCGCTGTTTACAAAGAAAAAATCTGCTCCCATACGATCCATTTTATTTACATATCCTACGCAGGGAACATTGTACCTTTTTGCTTGTTTCCATACAGTCTCAGTCTGAGGTTCAACTCCGCGAACAGCGTCAAAAATGGCGATAGCGCCGTCAAGAACGCGAAGCGATCGCTCGACCTCCGCGGTAAAATCAACATGCCCAGGGGTGTCAATTATATTAATTTGATGATCTTTCCAATAAGTGGTTGTAGCGGCGCTTTGTATGGTTATTCCGCGCTCCTGTTCCTGTTCCATCCAGTCCATTATCGCTTCACCGTCATCAACCTCGCCAATGCGGTGGCTTTTACCTGTGTAAAAAAGAATTCTTTCTGTGGTTGTAGTTTTACCGGCATCAATGTGCGCCATGATCCCGATATTACGCATTTTTGAAAGCATAATTCATTTTATACAGGAAGCGTTTTTTATTCAATGATCAGGCAAGTCCTCGTCATTTCGCGTAAAATAATACCTGTTGCTTAAAATATTTCATTATTGTAATATAACCAATATGAGTAAAGGTTTATCTTATGTTCTTGTAACGCCTTATACAATCGGAAAAAGCAGAACAGGCGGCGTTCTTTCAAGACTTCTTTCCAGAACAGATTTGGAACTGGTAGGCGCTCAGATAATCGCGCCTGATAAAAAATTGGCGGATGATTATGCGTTCAGCCTACGCGAAAGAGCTCCTTCAAACCAGCTTGTGCTGCTCGCAGATTACGCGGAAAAACATTTATCTCCTTCAGGCGGGAGATCGCACAGAACATTGATTCTTCTTTTTAAGGGAGAAAATCCCTGCGGGCAATTATTGAATATTTGCGGGCATATATACACGAAGCATGTTGAGGTTGACGCTCTTTCGGGTGAGACAATCCGCGACACATATTCCGATCTTATTTTTTCTGATATTAATCAAGATGAAGTGCGCTACTTTGAACCTGCTGTTTTTACGCCAAGGTCCCAGGAAGAAGCAGATAAAGATTTATTAATGTTCGCTGACTTTATAGAAGGCAAAGAAAATCTTGTTCAAAATGTTGAATATTCCGATCCTTCAAAAATTGAAAAAACGCTTGTTATTATAAAACCGGATAACTGGAAGCACTCGTCTTCGCGCCCCGGCGCAATTATCGATATGTTTTCGCGCACAGGACTGCGTATCATAGGCATAAAAGTACACCGTTTTTCACTCGCCGAAGCGCTCGATTTTTACGGCCCGGTTGAATCAATATTAAAAGAAAAACTTGCAAACAGTTTCGGGCAGAAAGCGATTGAATTGTTAGAAAAAGAATTTCATTTTAAGATAAGCAAGGATTTATCAGAACTGCTCGGCGCGGGTTTTGGAACAGAATGCGCAAGGGATCAATTTCATCAAATAGTCGAATTTATGTCAGGAAAACGCCCCGGCTGTTACACTGCCGACGAGATCCAGAAACCCGGCGATGTAAAATGTATGATTTTAATTTACGAAGGCGAAAACGCGATAAATAAAATACGCGATGTGCTTGGCTCAACAGATCCGAACAAAGCAGCCAATGGAACAGTCCGCCGCGAGTTTGGAAGCAATGTAATGGTTAACACAGCGCACGCTTCCGATTCATTGGAAAGTTACGAACGCGAAAAAAAAATTGTGCGCATAAATCATAACTCCCTAGTTTCGATCATCAGGGAGAATTTAAAAAATTAAGATAGGCCCCTTCGTCTATCGGTTAGGACATGAGATTCTCAATCTTAAAAGAGGGGTTCGATTCCCCTAGGGGCTATTTGTTATGTTACTTTGGCTAAAATAAAAATATATATAATTATTCTATGAAATCATAATATACATATACTAACATAGTGTTTCAATTGGGAAGGCTGCTGTAACTCTATATCCTGTAAGGAATTACGTTAATACCATTAAAAATTCATATAGTAAAAAAATTATAATAAAAAGTTGCAAAATTCCGTTATGTCTCTGATAATTATAAATGATTTAGGAGGTGTTCAATGAAATATCTTTCTTTGATTATTTTATTGGGTATAATTATGTTTTTTGCAAATTCTTATTTTAATATTATTCCGGATACCGAAGATGAATTACACGGTGAAATATCAGGGAATGTTATTGATGTTCAGGATGTGCCTTTTATTTCCGATTTGGCGGATGTGCAGATAATCGCTGCGTCTTTTCTGCCGCCGCAAATATCTTTTTCCGGGAATAACCTGTCGGCTTCAGGAGTGAGTGATGCCGGCATTCATAATCCCAAGGATGTTTTATCTTATATAAAAGAACAGTGCTACACTACGGGAGTAGATTTTAATTTTGCTGTTTCATTGCTTCAGGAAGAAAACTCGTCCTTTTTTAAATTGCTGGAGGGATTGTCTCATCATGAGCTTGCTTATGAAGCCCGCGGCAATAATGATTACGGTTCTGTTTGTTACGGATTATGGCAGTTAAACGGAAATTCTTTATGGGAAAATTACCTTCCGAATTTCTGGCATAATTTAACGGAATTTGACTGGAAAAATCCTTTTCATAATACTTATGTTGCTATCCGTTACATTAAATCTCTGTATACATCGCTTCAGCATCTTCATACCGAGATCGGTATTCCGCAGCTTGCGAACTCTATATACTGGGAAACAGCAATGGCTTACAATTCCGGCCTTGACAATATTCAAAGCAGAAGTTTTTCAAACGGGACGCTTGATTATGCCGCGAGAATATTTGAAAGAGTCAAATACTAGATTATTCGCTCTGATAATTTAATAAAGTAGTTACGGGAGTAGGGTCAAGGAATCTGTTATAATTTAAAAATGGAAGGCCTACTATTCCGAATATTTCAGGAACTTCGGCGCCGCCTTCGACAAGAATTGAACGAGCGGCGTTTAAAGTGCCTCCTGTCGCGATTAAATCGTCGGTTAAAAGAACGCGCTTGCCTTTTGGGACATCTGCTTTATGCACTTCAATTTCGGCTGTAGCGTATTCAAGCGCGTATTTTCTAGCGAGGGTAACACCGGGCAGTTTTCCTTTTTTCCTGATGGGAATTATCGGAATATTCATGCAGTAAGCAAAAGAAGCGGCAAATAAAAATCCTCTTGCTTCAATCGCCGCCACAGCGTCAATGCGGCTGTCTTTATATAATTCCACCATTTTATCAATACAGTATTTATAAGCTACAGGGGAAGCAAGAATGCTTGTTATATCATAAAAAAGGATGCCCAGTTTCGGAAAATCAGGCACCTTTCTTACATAATCATCCAAATTAAAATCTGCCATTTTTTTCTCCACGGAATTTTAAATCATACTTTTAAGCCATTTTTTTAATTCTGTTTTTTTTATTTCTCCGTTTAAAGCCAGCAAAGGCTCTGATAATTTAGCCTCGCAATCTTTTACAATTCCGCATAAATATTTTAAGGATTTTTCTTTTATCGAATAGATACCGCATTTTCTTGACACAAGATTAATATGAGAAAGCAATTCTTTTAGATATGTAAAAGACGGCGGATCGGGATTTTCACAGCCAATTATAAATGTGTCAGATGGAAGAAGATCGTTTCCCGCGAAAATGTCCACAGGACAAATACGGACTTTATAATCTGTCATTGTTTCTGATATTAAACCTGCAATCTTTTGAATCTGCTCTGTTCCGTCAGTAATGATAATGGCGGACTTTTTTGATGTTTTACTGCTCACTTTTGTTATCCTATCCAATAAAAATATCGATGTCAATCGTTAGAAACATTTCCCATAGGAAGAACCGAATAATTTACTATTACCCAGAAATCCTGCTGTTTCTCAAGAAAATATGTATATTGCCTGAGTTCTGTATAATTAAGATACCTGAATCTTTGTAATACTATTACTGTTCCTTCATCTGCAGAATATACAGTTCTTAATATTTCAAATGATGTGGGAATCATTAATATGTCATCATCTATTACTGAACTCATCATATTCAACCTGTAATCGGCGGCTAATTGCCTGCGTCCCGCTTCGTTTTCGTTTAAGTATCTTCGCTTGAGCGCCGCGTCGTGCTGAAGCATTGTTTCAATATCAAGATATAAAAAGAATCTTTCCCATTGTGATTGCTGGCGGGCTGTGAGCATATATGTTACAACCTGATCGGGAGACAAATTCTGGCGGACTAATACAGCTCCTGTCGCGATATCCATTTCAAGGGGAATTCCGTCAGGGCCGGGAATGAGGGACGGACGCAGCGTTAGATTTAAATAATTAGATTCGATTGAAGACGCTAATACCGAGCGGAATAATTCAGGATAAATAACAGCGTGTACCCTGAATGAACCGCTTTGTTCAAAACTTACATAATCACGCAGGTCTTCCACAAAGGAAAATGACTCGCCGCTTTCAATTATTATCTCACGGAAAAATACGCTGCTTGACTGCGTTCTTTTGCGCGTAATTAAATCTGACTGGGGAAGCTGTCTGTTTGTCATTGTTCTGATATCAAAATCAATTGAAAAGGCGCGGTCATCTGCGAGCTTAAATCTGTACGGATAGGGACTGTTATTTGTTATTGTAATTTGCACATAGATAGGATTTGACTGAACATAATAAATTTGCCTGTCAAAGAAACGAATGTTAAATTCAACCTGTCCTCTGATCATAGTATCAAAAGGATTTTCGAACGCGTTTAAATCAGGAAGAATGGCGAAACTTAAAAAGCCTGATATTATCAAAAAAAATATTGCCGTAAGTCGATAATTATTTTTCATAGTACTTCCCTTAACTCATTTTTTATCAGCCGCTTAATTTATTCTATTTGATAATCCTGCATATTATCAAACGCCTATAAACATACCGGCAGAATGGGTATTCAAAATGAACACACTTCTATAATATAGTAATCGGTAAATTTTCATGAAATCCTTATCATTTATTGAGCTTTTAAATAAAATCCGCGCCTGCAGCTCTTTTTCATTGCTTAGCAAGGCTGTTAAAGATCTAAGCTTTCCGATTGATATAGAAGGCTGCGAGGGTTCTCTTGCCTCGTTTCTTACAGCGGATATCTGCCTTGAAAGAGATCCTTCTTTAAAATCAAAAACAGGCTGGACAGGAAGCGGTATAAAATCAATTAATCAAATTTTCATTATTGTACCGCATGAAGAAGCGGCAGATGATTTAATGAATGATCTTGCGTCATTAAAAAATATATCGTGCATTAAATTTCCATGGTGGGGAACGGCGCCTTACCGTGAGTTGACTCCTCAGGCGGCTATTTTCGGCGAAAGAATGAAGGTAATATCGGCTCTCGCTCTTGGAAAATCGGGAAGCACAGACGATGTTCCCAGCGTAGTGATTATTCCGCAGCGCTCTCTTTTATCGCCTGTACCTCCGGGCGGTTATATTAAAAACCTGCTTGTCACATTAACATCCGAAGATTTTATAAATACAACAGAACTTTCTAAAACGCTTATTTCATACGGTTATACAAGAGTTCCGCGGGTTCAAGTACAAGGCGAATATGCGCTGCGCGGGGAAGTATTGGATATTTTCATGGGCGGCGATGAACATGCGTACAGGGTTCTTTTTGATTTTGATAAAATCGAGTCAATAAAACAATTTGATCCAATAATGCAAATGACTAAAAAAGACAAATTAAAAGAGATTATTATAAGGCCGATGAAAGAAGTTATCTGGACAGATGATCGGATAAAAATACTTAAAAAAAATTTATCGTCTTATAAAGAATTTCCCGATGGAGGAATTTCTTTAACAGAAGAACTTACAGTTAAACGTTTTATTAAAGGCGAGGAGATGTTTTTTCCTCTTGCGTTTGAAGAACCGGGATGTCTTCTTGATTACTTGTCGGATAATAATTCATACCTTGATATTTTAATGCTGATTGACAGAGAAAGAATTGAAAATACTTACGAAAGCGTCATGCGCGATTATCAGGGATTGTACTCAAGAATGATGAGGGAAAAAAAGCAGCGCGATTCTTCCGCGTCAGCAGAAAATGATATTAATTATCCTCTGCCTGAACGGCTTGTCTTGAATTTTGAACAGATACTGGGTAATTTTATTAAAAGATCGTCTAACGTTTTATCCCTTAGGTCGATAAAAGGCCAGCCTAAACCTGATGTTTGTCATGTTGAGCTTGTATGCGAGCCTGCCCGCAGCTTTTTTGGAAACATTAAATATTTAAAAGACGAGTTAGACGCACTGCTTGCAAACGGCTGGAATATTGTTGTAACCGCTGAATCGGAAGTTCAAGCGGACAGAATCAGCGTGATTTTAGAAGCTCACAAATCGCTTTTTATTATGGCAGTTCCCCTTGCAGCGGGTTTTTCGCTTCCTGATATAAAATTAATGGTTATTCAGGAAAACGAAATTTTCGGAAGAAGGAAAAGACCCGCGCGATCTTTAAAAACTGTACGCTCAAGTCCCATAGATACATTTGTAGAAATAAATCCCGGCGATTATATTGTTCATGTTAATCACGGGATAGGTTTATTTAAAGGAATCGAAAGGCTTAGCTCTCTTGGACATGAAAGAGATTATATTAAAATTGAATACGCGGGCGAAGAAACGGTTTTTGTTCCTGTCGAGCAGTTAAATCTTGTTCAGCGTTATATAGGTCATGAAGGGCACAGTCCGCGCCTTGATACAATAGGCTCAAAAAGCTGGGAGAGCCGCAAGAACAAAGTAAAAAAATCCGTAGAAGATATCGCCGATAAACTTATTGAACTTTATTCAAAAAGAAAACAGGCGCAAGGGTACGCGTTCTCAAAAGATTCGCAATGGCAGACAATGTTCGAAGCCGCTTTCGCGTTTGATGAAACCGAGGATCAGCTTCACTGCATTGAAGAAATTAAAAAGGATATGGAAAGCGCCTGCGTGATGGACAGGCTTATATGCGGCGATGTAGGTTACGGAAAAACGGAAGTTGCTCTTCGCGCCTGTTTTAAAGCAGTGATGGACGGCAAGCAGTCGGTGTTTCTCGCTCCTACTACAATTCTTGTTGAACAGCATTATGAAAATATTAAAGAGCGCTTCTCTCAATTTCCTGTAAACATCGCAATGCTTTCCCGTTTTGTGGACAGAAGGAAAACTCGCCTTATTTTAGAAAAACTTAAAAGCGGAGATATCGATCTTGTAGTAGGAACGCATCGTGTTATTCAAAAAGACGTTTTATTTAAAAATCTGGGCTTGATCGTAATTGACGAAGAGCAGCGGTTCGGGGTTAAAGACAAGGAAAGACTAAAGGAATTAAAAACCAATGTCGACTGCCTTACATTATCTGCAACTCCTATTCCGCGCACGCTTCACATGAGCCTTGTTAAAATCCGCGACATGAGTCTTCTTGCGACCGCTCCTCCCGGCCGCCGTCCGATAGAAACTTTTGTAGAAGAATATGACAATTATCTAATCGCAAAGGCGGTTCGCCGCGAGACAGAGAGGGGAGGGCAGGTTTTCTTTTTACATAACCGCATTGATTCATTAAAAGATACCCGTCTTAAGCTTGAACGCCTGCTTCCGGAAATTTTAATTGATACCGCTCACGGACAGATGGACGCTTATGAACTTGAAGATGTTATGCGCCGTTTTATTCATGGGGCGTTTCATGTGCTTGTATCAACTACAATTATCGAAAACGGAATTGATATTCCGAATGTAAACACAATAATTATAGACAGGGCGGATATGTACGGCGTATCGCAGCTTTATCAGCTTCGGGGAAGGGTAGGAAGATCCGATCGTGTTGCTTACGCCTATCTTTTGTATCCCGAGCAAAAAGCGTTATCTGAAATCGCGATGAAGCGTCTTCAGACAATTTCGGATTTTACCGAGCTTGGAAGCGGCTTTAAAATCGCCATGAAGGATATGGAAATAAGGGGAGCGGGAAATCTGCTTGGCAGAGAACAGTCAGGCGATATTTATTCTGTCGGCTTTGATCTTTATGTTAAGCTTCTTGAAGATGCCGTAAGACGTCTTGAAGAATCTGATTATGAAGCGGAAACAGAAACTCTTCTTGAACTTGAATATTCAGGCTTTATTCCCGATTCTTATATTGATTCGCCTCAATCTAAGATGGAAGTATACAAGATGATCGCCGCAATCCGCGATAAGGATGATTTGGAACGGGCATGGGTTGAGCTTTTAGATCGTTTCGGACCATTACCTGATGAAGCAGCTTCCCTTCTTTCACTTGCGGAAATCAGGATTATATGTCGCGAGCTTTCAGTTTCATCTCTTAAAGAAAGAAACGGTGTTGTTCGCGTTGAACTGGCTAAAGTAGCCTGCGTAAAAGTTGAAAGATTAATACGTTTAATGCAGGAATCCGCCGGTAAGGTAAAACTCGATCCTAAAAAACCAAATATTTTAATTTTAACAACCGGTAACATTGGTTTAAAAGAAAAAAGCGAGTTTATACGCGAAAAGTTATCGGTTTTAACCAATTAATGAGAAAAATGTTATATTGATTTATATTTTTAATTATGATAGATTATCAAAATGCCAAAAGAATCAAAAACTGAAATTTCTCATCATGGCATGACTAATTACAGGAAATTAGGCGGGGATAATACTCCTGACTTTTTTGACCGAATTCAATTAGTTACAGAAAAAATCCTCTCACGTCGCGTTAAAATTCGGCGCATTAAAAAAGAGAAGCGAAAAAAAAAGAACCTTGTACTGGATTGGGTTGAAGCGTTTTTATGGGCTGCATGCATGGTGCTGCTTATCAATCAATATCTGGTACAGGCATACAGAATTCCTTCCGGTTCAATGATTAATACTCTTAATATCGGCGATCATGTTTTTGTAAATAAAATTGTTTACGGGCCTGAACTGCTTCCCGGTTTGTTAAAGCTTCCAAGTACAATTCAGCCTAAAAGAAATGATATAATAATTTTTGAAAGCCCTGCGTATATTTCCCGCGGCACAGTTTTTGATATCGCGCAGAGGGTGCTTTATATGCTTACATTGTCATTGGTTGATATTGACAGGGACGAAAGAGGCGAACAGAGAGTTCATTTTCTTATTAAACGTGCGGTAGGACATTCAGGCGATCGCTTTAAGATTGAAAACGGCGAGATGCAGATTCTATTCGCCGGAGAGGAACGCTGGGTAAATGAAAGAGATTATAACGTTAAGCGCGGATGGAATCATAATATCTCGCGTCTTTTAACACAGGATCAATATCCGGCCCTTACCGCGGCGGGAAAAGCGCGCGGCTGGTCGGACTCAGGATACCCGATATCTGATAATCTATATACTCAGGCGTCGTTAATTGATAATATGCAGTATGGCGACAGTTTCGCGTTCCACAAAGCAAGACTTGAGACGCAGAGAAAAGCCGCGGTAGCGGACAGGCGTTACGCGATGCTTCATGCAAGGGAACACTCGCTTGGCTGGTATGTGCCGGAAGGAAGAATCCTGCCGCTTGGCGATAACCGCGACAGCTCGCATGACGGAAGAAATTTCGGGCCTGTAAGTACATCTAAAGTGCTTGGAAGCGGAATGATTATTTATTGGCCATTCTGGAGATGGGGAACAATTAATTAAATTGTATAAGGGAAATTATGTTTAACAGGTGGTCGCAATATTCATACAGAACGCAGAAGAAAAACCGTTTTAGAGTTTTAAAATTTTTTATCGGTTTTTTAATTCTTTATATAATTTATAATTGTTTAACTGCTTTTTTCTTTTCTGTTTGGGTAGTTGATAATAATACAATGCAGCCGGGATTAACAAAAGGCGACAGGCTGATATTTAATTCATTTAACCCGCCTTGGAACAGAGACAATCCGTTCCCGTTTACAAGAGGCAGTATCGTTCTTGTTGATATGAGGCACGAAAACAGCCAGAATTTATTCCTGCGTATTCTTGACGGCATTGTCAGATTTTTTACCGCGCAAAGAATAAGCATTTTTTCAAGTTCAGGGCAGTATTATATTAAAAGAGTAATCGCTTTACCAGGCGATGAAATTTCGATGCAAAATTATGTGTTCAGGGTGAAACCTGCTGGGAGTTCGTACGCTCTTACAGAATACGAGCTTTCAAAAGAGCCGTACTATCCGGCAATTCCGCAGGTTTCATCTTTATGGAACGAAGCTCTCCCGTTTTCAGGCAGCATGGACACAATTATTCTGGGACCTGATGAATGTTTTGTAATTTCAGATGATCGCAGCAACACAAATGATTCACGCACATGGGGTTCTGTTAAACCGTCATTGATAAAAGCAAGAGCCGTCCTGCGTTTTTGGCCGTTAAATAAAATTGGATCTTTTTAATAATTTAACCGGCGGGTGCAGAGAGATATCTTTTTTTCGCGCAGATAAAAAATCGGACAGTAGAACCGCAAGCCTATACATTCATATTCCGTTTTGTGAATCTCTTTGCGATTACTGTGATTTTTTTTCTGTATTAATGAATAATGTTAATGATGAATATATTGATATTTATATTAATTCTTTAATTAAAAATATTCAAAGTTTGATACAAAATTTTAACATTAAAGAAATTCCGTCTGTTTACATAGGAGGAGGAACCCCGTCTGTACTGAAGAATAAAATTAAAATCCTTTTAAAAGCGCTTAATCAACTGCCAAATTTTTCTCCCAAGGAATTTACAATAGAGGCAAATCCCGAATCAATCACAGGCGAGTTTCTTACCGTCTGCCGCGGAGAGGGCGTTAACAGGCTTAGTCTTGGAATACAGACATTCAACATGGAAAGCCGCCTTGCAGTTAACAGAAAAGGAGATGCCTCCGATTTGGATGATCGTCTTTCTCTTGCTTCTGAATTTTTTAAAGGTATGCTGTCAGTTGATTTAATAACCGGTCTACCATATCAAAACGCCGAAATTGTTTTAAATGATATAAAGCGGGTCCTTTCATTTGAGGTTTCGCATATTTCTCTTTACAGTCTTACCATAGAAAACGGCACTCCGTTAAATGAAAAAATAAAAAATAAAAAAAATTTTCTTCCTGACAATGAATTAAGCGATTCATTGTGGCTTACAGGACGCGGCGCACTTTTAGACGCTGGTTTTGATCATTACGAAGTATCAAATTTCGCAGCTAATGGAAAGCAAAGCCTTCATAATATCCGTTACTGGCAAATGCAAAACTGGGTAGGAGCCGGCCCTTCAGCTTCAGGCACAATTTTTAATGATGAATCCGCAGCAGCCTTACGCTATACTTATCCTGATAATGTTGAGAAGTATCTTAAAATAATAAAAGATGAAAATTCAAACTGGAAATCCGGTGATTTAATAAATATAAATACAGAGTTTTTGAATAAAGATATTTTGTTACGTGAAAGTCTGCTTATGGGGTTTCGATATAAAGAAGGCCCGGATAAACAATTATTTCAAAAACGGTTTGGTAAAACAATCGAAGAATATATTCCAAAAACGCTTGAAAAATGGAAGGGTAAAGATAAATTACTATTTTTAAACGGGTTTTTATACGACGCTTTTTCCGAACTTGATAAACAAAAAACAGCCGATTAATTATCCGAAAGAGAATCGAAAATATCCCTGAAATCATCTGTAATATTATGAAATACTTCGATTAAATTAGGATCAAAGTGACTGTTTGTGCCTTCAAGTATTTTTTCTATAGAGACTTCATGGCTTAATGCCGGTTTATAGCTGCGTTCCATGCGAAGGGCGTCATAAACATCGGCGATTGTAACTATCCGTGCAGCCAATGGGATCATGTCTCCTTCGAGCCGGAAGGGATATCCTGTGCCGTTCCATTTTTCGTGATGTGAAAGGGCGATTTCTTTTGCCATCGGATTAGGATAAGTTGATAAAATAAACGCGCCGTTTTTGGTATGTTCGCGCATTACCGCCCATTCCCAGTCGGACAGCGGGCCTTGTTTATTTAAAATATCGTCCGGTGTTCCGATTTTGCCTACATCATGCATCGCGGCAAGAAAACCGATGTTATCAATAAAATCAGCATCAATCCGCTTGTAAGATTCTCCACCGATTTTAAAAAGCTCCTGCGAAAAGCGTCTTGAGTACTCATTAACGCGGGTTATATGTTTACCGGTGTCATTATCCTTTAATTTTGAAGCTTCAAGCAGCGAAAGGAAGACTGAACGAAGCAGTTTTTTATTTTCTTCTGTAAAATCGTCAAACATTACAACAAAATCGCTTGGAGCGTTTAAATCCATTTCCAGCGGAAAAATATATACTCTAATCTGAACAGATACTGTATCGCGTGTTTTTACATGAGCGGTACCTTTCCATGTAAAGCC
>JGI24695J34938_10001690_pt1 | contig 18262 bp, 16 predicted proteins | sample TergutCo191P3_FD_34938 | JGI IMG/M metagenome (IMG submission 34938)
ACATTGGCAGATTTTTATCATAATACTTTCTCAGGAAACTTATGGGATGTGTATTTTGCCGCAGGCGGCGGCGCTGGGACTTATACCACGGCTAATCCGGGTCCAAAGTATCAACCTGGTTGGCAGCCGTGGTGGTGGGATCCGGTTTGGATGAAGCAGTAGAGTTTTTATTTGAGCTGTCCGGTGTAAAAATCGGACAGTTATTATGGTAAGGAGTACAGTTTTGAAAAATAACGAAATTTATAATGAACAAAATAAAGAAAGAAATAAAGTTGTTTTAGATATAATTACCAAAGGAGCATCTTTAATATTAATTGTTATCTCAATTGTTATTTATGTTGCAGGTCCTTTTGTTTCTTATTTATTTCAGGGAGCGTTATCTCATGAAGAACTTTTTAAAATAACCAGTATCAGTGCGATAATTATTTTAATTTTTGCCGTGATACTTTATTGTATGGGTACAATGAAAAAGTTTCGCGAGCTTGCATTGTGTGATAATATTATAGAACTAAATGAATTATCAACTATGTTAAATAATAATTTAGAAACAAGTGATAAATTAGCAAGTCATATTCGAAAGTGTTTGAATACAACAAATGAAAATCTGGTTATAGAATCTTATATTATTTATAAAATTAGCGATTATTACATTCGTCTAAAAAAGGTAAGAGAAGATACTGAAGATCATAGAAGCATTAGATTGATGAATTTTTCTACACTTCCTGCCAGTAGAAATAAAAGCTATACAAAAGATGAAATCAGTGTTAAAAAATATTTTAACAAAGAATTGATGTTTTGTAAAAATAAACCAGAATCTAATGTATATAAAATTGTAACAATTCATACAAAGGAAAAACTGGAAGAATGTAGAAATTTAGTAAATGGTGCTAATAAAATGAAACTTCATAATTTTCACTTGGCTTATTTAAATATTGATAAATTCAACAATGATCTTCCTGAATTAATTGGTGCAGATATTATTGGAGACGAAGTTTTTCTTATGAATCCAAAATATGCTAGAATCACACCAAAATCTAATTGGGCAGCCATATATATGAAGAGTCCGATAATTGCTGAAAAATTAGGAGAATATCATCATGCCTTATGGGAAGAAATTACTGATGGTCGAGGATATATTTTATATGATGGAGAAAAGGATATAATTAATCCTGATATTGAAGATTATTGGAAAAAAATAGAAAAACGATTAGTAAACAATTCTAATGATGAAAATGGTTATTCAGATAATAATAAAATAGCTCATAAAAAAGAAATTAAAATAATATCATGGATCAAGTCATTGTTTTTACAAAAGAAATAACCATTTATTCAGTTCCAGTCGCCATTTTTCATTTTGCTGCAGTACATGAATTTGACGGCTGTATGAGTCACGGTGATACTTACTCAGAAGCGTATGAAAATATACAAAAATCCATGAGAGGTTGGATTAAAACAAACCATGTACTATTTTCTAATTGAATAAAAACAGATAAAAGTAAAGAAAATCCGCGCTCCGAGATGCCTCAAAAGAAAATCTAGCCGAAAAAAGTGTGCCTCAAAAGTAGAAAATCTAGCCGAAAGTTTCTATGAAACTTTTACAGAAGGTATGCTAACCTCAATCACAGAAAGTTTAAAGAAGCGTTCTCTGGCTTTATCCATTTGCTGTTTTAACTGAATAGGATTTAAAAGAGAAGCCCCGCAATGGAACTCTGCTTTGCATTCATCGCTGATATGAACAGATTCAAGGAGCCGTGGTTTACGCAATGGTGACAGGAACCACTTTTTCATAGTGTCATCGCGCGTAACAGATACACCACCAGTAGCGGTGGTGACTGTCATAATGGTGGAGTATCACCCTAACGCATGCTAAATAACCCACAATTGGTGAGGCTGACTGCGGCTGCGCAGGCAGGCAAAACCATTTTTGCTGCTCCTCGCGCAGACTGCGCAAAAACTAATTTTTTTCTTCGAAAAATGCTTCAAAAGTTTTGTTTTTGCTGTTTATTCGTAATTAATTACATAAAAAAAATCGCTTTAAAGAGTTTTTGCGCAGTCTGCGCGAAAGAAACTCAGCGCAACAGAAAATTAGCATAATTGTTTATAAAGAAAAAAATCATAAGAAATCCTGAGGTTCTGTAGCGAATTCTTAGCAAATTGGTTTTGCATGCATGCATGCGCAGCCGCAGTCAGCCTCACCAGTTACGGTAGAATATAAGATTCATCTCTGAGCTTTCTTGGGTTTAAGAATAAGATATCGGACAAAAAGTTCGCGGTGTTAGTGTGGCTAGTGGTAAATTCTTATCATCTTGTTTTATCTTAATTTACAAATTCTTATAAAAATCCTGCATAACGTAAAAAGCTAGTTTGCGTGTTTTGCGGTTTGCGTCTATCAAACCTTTTCTGTTAAAGCCTTCCTGATAACGGTTTAAACGGCGCGGGCAGCGGAAGTCGTAAAAAATCCACGGCGTAGTGCCTGCGATGTACGGGCAATTTTTTAAAATCTCCGCCTGTTTTTCGTAAACGTCTTTTTGTTTATCCTCTGTCCAAAGATCGTCGGCAGTGCCGCGGTTTCCGAGCCGCGCGTCTGCGCCGAATTCGCAGATAACTACAGGTTTATCGGGGCTTGAATTAGCAAGCAGTTTGGGAAGTTTTTCAAAATCGGGATCATACCAGCCGAAATATTCATTGACGCCGATTACATCAAGAAATTCCTCCAGGCGATCTTCGATTTTTAATTTATCGTGCTTGATTAAACAAGCCGCGGAAACAAAGCGCGAATCGTCAAGCTGTTTGGCTTTTTTCGCAAGGCGCGACATAAAATCAAGGCGCGATTTGGTGTCGGCGTTTTCGTTTCCGACAGACCAGATGATTACGCTCGCGCGGTTTCGATCCCTCAAAATTAACTCAGAAAGTTGATTTTCGGCGTCTCTGTAAGTATCGGGGTTGTTAAACGCAACCGACCAGTAAACGGGAACTTCTTCCCAAAGCAGCACGCCTTCTTCATCGGCGATTCGCGCAAAGAGTCCGTCATGCGGATAATGCGCCAAGCGCAGGTAACAGCCGTTCATCTCTTTTAAATCACGGATCGTGGCGCGGATGATTTCTTCATTGGTGGTTTTGCCTAACGCGAAATGATCCTCATGAACGCATACGCCTTTTAAAAATATTTTTTTGCCGTTTAAAAATATTTCCTGACCCTTTGTTGTTATCGATCTGAAACCGATGCGGTCGGTTACTTTATCCTTGCCCGAATCAAAACTAAATGTCACATCGTAAAGTTTTGGAACTTCAGTCGACCAAAGCTGCGGTTTTGCGGGGAGTTTAATTTCGCCTTTTCCGTTTTTAACGGCGATTTTTTTTTTTATTCCAAGTTCATGGATTTCGATGGTAACAGGTTCATCGGAATTTTCTGTATAAACATCTGCCAGAATAGATAAATTATCTTTTGGATCGAGGCGGACAAACCAGTCCTTGATATAAGCAGGCGGAAGACGGACAAGATTGATATCGCGGTAAATGCCGCCGTAATTGAACCAGTCTGTATTTTCCATCGGCAGGCGAAGAGGGCTTCGGCGGGCATCAACGGAGATTACGATGCGGTTATCGGTTTTGACTGTATTTGTAATATCAATATTAAAGGGAGTCGAAGCGCCGTCGTGCGTACCAATAAATTTTTCGTTTAAAAAAACTGTGGTTCTGTATGCCGAGCCTTCAAAACGGAGCAGCAGACGCTCGCCGTTTTGCTTTGGAAAATATCTGAAAGTTCGCGTGTAGACCCCGAACCCTTCATAATAATGAAGCTCGGGTTTTTGCATATTCCAGCAGGAAGGAACTCTTATCTCCTCCCAATTTTCCCAGTTAAAATCCAGAGGCATCTCGCGCCCCTCGGCGTTGCACCGCTCCTGCTTGTACCAGTGAGTGCGACGGCATGTATCGTAAAGATCGATCCCAAAATTCCACATACCGTTCAGGGATTCGGTTTTTCGTCCGGAAATATTGACTAATGCCGAAGCGTCAATGCGGATTTGCAGAAAGTCTTCTTCGTATTCATTATCATGAATACCTTCTAAAATATTTTCTTCTTTTTGTCTCATATCTGATTATAACATCAAACAGAGGCGGCTGTCACTTTTTTTAAAAATTCTATTGACAAAATAGTTTTAGTGTATTAGTGTTATAGTACACATATGGGGGTATCAATATGTATGAAAAATGGAGATTTGAATTTGACGACCGGAGCCCTATTTACCGTCAGATAATTCTTCAGTTCAGCCGCGCGTTTGTACGGGGAGATATCGCTCCGGGCGAACGTATACCTTCCATCCGCGAAATCTCGGCGCTGTTGAAAGTAAACGCAAATACGATGCAGCGCGTGTACCAGGAGATGGAACGGGAAGAATTGATAAACAGTAAAAGGGGCACAGGTTATTTTTTTACGGAGGATCAGCAAATGATAAAAAAAACCCGACGCGAGCTTGCGGCGGCATCGCAAAGCAGGTTTACCGAAGAAATGCGCGCGCTTGGCTGCGCGGATAAGGAAATTCTTGATGAACTTGAAAAATTTATGAAAGGAGGAAAAAAACATGGAACCAATTGATGAGACGAACATATTGCGCATAACAAGATTGACAAAAAAATTTTACGGATGCGAAGCGCTGCAGGGCGTCGATATGACTATCTCCGCAGGTCAAATTACGGGGCTTCTCGGTCCGAACGCATCGGGAAAAACAACGCTGTTAAAAACAATTGCAGGGCTTCTTCAGCCTGACGCGGGGAGGATTTTATATTATAAAAATGCCTCGCCGGGACCCGAATCAAGAAAGACAATCAGTTTTTGTCCCGATACGCTTGTTTTCCCGAACTGGATGCGTTCCCGCGACGGATTTATTTTTTACAGCGAGATGTACAGCGATTATTCGCAAAGCCGCGCGGATGAATTAATAAAAATTTTGGATTTGGAAAAAATTCAAAATACGTATATTAATAAATTATCCAAGGGAATGAAAGAAAGGCTGGCGCTTGCATTGACATTTTCCAGAAACACTAATTTGTATTTGCTTGACGAACCGCTTGACGGAATCGATCCTGTCGGAAAAACAAAAGTTATTGACGCGATTCTGGCGATGCAGCCGGAAGGTGCGTCAACACTTGTGTCAACGCATTTGGTAAAAGATATCGAGCGTATTTTCGACAGCGTATATTTTTTATCGAAAGGAAAAATTGTTTTTAACGGCAGCTGCGACGCGATACGCGAAGAACGCGGGCAGACTGTTGAACAGGTTTATTTGGAGGTATTTAATGAAAGCGCAGTTTAAATACGCGTTAAGAGCGGGACTTTATTTCAGAGGACCCGCATTCGCTGTAATTTTTATAATGAATACAATATTTATTATTATGGGATCGCTGTTATCGCTTCCGAATCCTGCGCATATTACCGCAGTATCCTTGTGCGGCGTATCAATCGCAGTGATGCTTGCAGCTAACATAGGAGGAGATGTCGCAATCGCGCGCAGGATGTTTTCCGCTCCGGGCGCGTATCTTGATATGTTAACTCCTGTTCCGCGCCGGAAGATTCTTCTTGCCAGCGTATTAACAATGGCGGCGATGGATATTATTACGTTTACGTATGTCATCATCGCTCAGGTTTGGCTTTCGTTTAACATGATAGGAAGCGGAATGCATAAAATGTTTTGGGATAATGTCAGGATGAACAGCTCTTATATACCCATGATAATCTGGGCGGTAATTTTCGCGATAGCGTTTTATTTATTAATACTGATGATAATACTGTTTTGCGTAACAGTAAAAAAATCAATATTTTTTAAACTGCCGGCTTCGGGATTACTTGCGGTGCTTCTCGCCTTCGCCTGTTTTTACATTGTAAACCTGCTGCAGCTTTTATTAGTTCCGTTCAGCGAAGTTCAGCGTCATTTATTTATGATTTATTTGTCGTTTAAAACTCCCGCCGCCGCTGTGTTTTATATATTGCTGACATTGCTGGAAGCGGCAGGTTTATTTATCTTAACATCAAAACTGCTCGAAAGGAGAATTAATTTATGAAAAGAAGTATTAAATTTGCGTTTCGCATAACACTCGTTGTTTTTACCGTAATCATTTTAAACAGCTGCATTATCGTTAATCCGTTTGATTATAATACAGTGTCAGGAAAAGGCAGTCCTGAAAATTATGAAATTAAAACAGGGCAATTCGACGGAATCAATGTAAAAGGATTCTGCGATATCCGGTATTACGCGGCATCTTCGGATACCGTTACTTTGTCTGTCCAGCCTAATTTGCGGGAGTTTTTTATTATCGAAGTTGTAAACGGAGACTTAGTCGTTAACACAACAAAAAGGATCAATTTTAAACCAGGCTTTAATCCTGTGCTGACTGTATCCGCTCCGGTATTAAACCGGCTTACAATCGAAGGCGCATGTAACTTTACAGCTTATGAAAAAATCGTTTCTGATTCGCTGACAATTACATTTAACGGAGCGGGCGAAAGTAAAACCGAAATCGATACTGAAAATCTTTTGGTAAATATATCAGGAGCAGGAAAAATGAATTTATCGGGTAATGCGAAAAAGGCGGAATTTAACATGTCAGGCGCGGGAGAAGTAGCGGCGTTATCATTGTCAACAGTAGAAACGAATGTATCTTTTTCCGGCGCAGGCTCTCTTACAATCAGCTGTTCTGATAAATTAAACATCGACGCAAGCGGCGTAGGTTCTGTTGCGTACCGCGGAAATCCGGTTGTAAACATCAATAAAAACGGCTTGGTTGATATAAAACGCGTAAATTGATATTAATTGTATCATGACAAAATTATCGGAGTTTAATGTAAAAACAGGCGGCGCAGCTGACTGGATCAACATAACAAACGAAGTGCAAAAGATTGTCGCCGCTTCGGGTGTGAGCGAAGGGATATGCGTGGTTTTTATTCCGCACACGACAGCGGCGGTAACAATCAACGAAAACGCTGATCCCGATGTGCCGCGCGATGTAACTCTCGCGCTTAATTTAATTTCTCCCGATCGCCGCGAGTTCAGACACAGCGAGGGTAATTCCGCGGCGCATACCAAGACAAGTCTTGTCGGACCATCGCTGACAATTATTGTTACAGGCGGCAAATTGCTCCTCGGCACATGGCAGGGAATTTGGTTTAACGAATATGACGGACCGCGCACACGGAAAGTTCATGTGCGCGTAATGGGCGAGTGAATCTCTACCAAACCTGCGAAGGACTTCTTACAACCCTAAAACCTACAACCCAGTTGGCGGAGTCAGGTGTGCTGCTGTTGCGCACAACGCTCCGGACATTACCTGCGGTATTGCTCCAGCCTCCTCCGCGTCTTACACGCTCAGTTCCTGAAGGAGGACCTATCGGATTGCTGCCGGCTGCGGAGGTAGTATAATAGCTGTCCTTGTACGAAGCGAACCAGTCCCAGCACCATTCAGAAACATTTCCGCTCATGTCGTAGATACCCAGAGAGTTCGGCTGTTTGGTTCCTGCCGGTTGAGTTGCCTGACCGCCGGTCGTCACCGACTGAACTGTAAGATTGTACCATGCCACTGCATCGGCATTATTGCTTCCCGAGTAAGTGAAATTTCCCGGTGAGCCGTTTCCACCTCTTGCGGCGTACTCCCATTCAGCTTCTGTTGGCAGGCGGTAACCGGTTCTGCCTATCAATGTTTGCGTTACAGATGCATTGGTTATCGATAGTATACCGGGACTTCCGGTTCCTGATATTGGCGCCCTTGTTATACCGCTCATCGAATACACCTGGCTAAGCCCGGCGGCGGCGCTAAGCTTCATGCAGTAATCAACCGCGTCAAACCATGATACCCTCTCTACAGGGCGGTTAGTGTTCTTTGAAAATTGGCTTGGGTTGGTTCCCATTACAGCCGCGTAACTTCTGATCGTATTGTTCGGGGAATTAACTTCTGTTACTTCAAACTTGCTTATGTAGAAACCGTCTACCTTAACGCGCCGCGTCGGATAAGCGTGGTACGCCGCGGGACTGCCCGAAACTGAGGAATCGCCCATAGTAAAACTTCCGCGCGGAACCCATACCATGTCCGGCACAGGCGGAACCCACCTTGCATAAAGATTAAAAACTTGGACACCGCCATCTGTATAAGTATTATTATTTTGTACAAGCGTATTAAAATTATAGGGATGAAGATTATCTTCACGCCATGCGCTGGTAGCAGAATTAACTGTAACCACATTGCCTGAAGAAGCAGGAAAAGAAGGATAGGTATACCACCCTAAAAATGACCAGCTTGTCGTATCATTTCCGGGCAGAGCGGGCATATAAGGTTCAATTATCCTGTCCCCGCTTTTATAATACTCTTCATGATACGGCTGTCCCGCCGGCGTACCAAATTGAGGAATATGATTCGCGGCATCTCCTACGCCTGTGCCTAAGTGGAACCGGACAAGATACTGCGCAACATCCCATTTGGCATACAACGATGTATTAGATGTAATCGTATTATTATCAAAGTCCCATGCACCGGTATAATTTGAATTCCTATACCAGCCGTTCAGAGTATGACCGGGATTGCTTACAACCGGTTTCTGCGCTCTTTCGCCATGAATAACGGATTGAGTCAGACTTGTGTCTGCAATTCCATCGATATAAAACGTAACAGTGTGAGGGTTCATAGTCCACTTGGCGTATAGATACATGGGGTCTTCGCCTGCTGTATTATCAGGCTGTGTAATAGGGGTATCAAAGTCCCACGAAACGGTACATTCAGGGTCTGTAAACCAGCCGCCGAATGTAAAACCTTCTCTGTTCAATGTACCGGGATTAATAATTTTTCCGCTAGGAACAAATATTGTCCGGTTTGGAAGGAAATCCATACCGCCCGATGTAGTGCCGCCGTTTACCTGAAAATGCACGGTACGCGTCTGCATTACATATCTTGCGTATAACGTCATTGTGGTAGTAACAGGATTATCAAAGTTCCATTGTTTTATAAAAGTTTCTTCGGTGTACCAGCCGGCAAAACCCCGTCCGTCACCGATCTGCGGATCATCCGGCTTAATTATCGTATCGCCATGAGCCACTTTTTGCTGAGGAGGCGCTTCGGATGCGGAAGGAGTAATCACAAAATTAACATTGTAAATATTTTTGACCCACCTTGCATACAAGGTTAGCGGGTTTACCTGCGGGACAGAATCGACAACTGAAGGAGCATCGGAGTCTGTTATTTTTTTATTAAAATTCCATGGCAATCCTGTAAAAGCCGGATCTTCCATATACCAGCCGCCGAATGAAAAACCTTCCCTTACAAGCGGACCGGGATCCTGAACAAGCCCGTAACTTAAAGAAACGGTAAATTCATGCGTCAGTTGCGTGATGCCGTCAGGGCGCGTTCCGCCGTTTGCTTCGAAGACTATGGTGCATGTGTTCGATTCCCACTTGGCGTAAAGAGTAACGTTAGTCGAAACCGGAAGATTAAAGTCCCATAAAGACTGATATGATTCGCTTGTATACCATCCTGCAAAACCGCGGTTATCGGGAGCGGGAAGTGCGGGAGGTTCGACAGGAGGAACCGCGTATCCGCCCGGAGCCACATATTGAACAGGTATTGTAATCGCGTTGGAAGGCGCAGCCGAAACGCTCGAACCGGGGTATGGTTCGAATTTTACGGTATAAATGGGAGGAGTGCTCACCCACCTGACTGTCAGAGTTATAAAGCCGTCGCCGTCAACATCGTCGGCTTGTGTTACAGCACGCGTTTCGACATTCCATGAATTACCGTTTTCGTCAAACCATCCCAAGAAGCCGTCGACTCCGCGGTTTATGGGGCGAAGTCTTCCGACCACGCTGCCCCAGGCAATTTTCAAACCTTTGGGCTGCGGACTTCCTCCGTCTGTATTAAAAATGACAACGCCGAAATTATCGCCGCTTCCGCCGCTTAATTCATCGGGAACTGTGCAGTCACATTCGCTTTTTCTTCCGTCATCATCATCCCACCATGATCCCATCACTGAATTTTTACAAGCGGTAAAAAAAAGGCTTATTAACATTATAAAAATTAAGATTAGAGGTTTTTCTAAAACTTTAATTCCCGGAAAAGCCGACTTAGATTTACAAGAAAAATCGTCGTTTAAAACGGTTTTTTTAAAGCCTTCTCCGAAACTACCCGAGTTTTGAAAAAGACTAATTACTTTGAAATTTTTCATTTTTCCATCCTAAACGAAATTCTTAGCTCACCATAAATTATATTATATTTTTTAGCAAAGTCAAAGATATTGTAAATATACGAAAAAATTCTTAAAATAATATAATTATTCTAAAAATGAGCAGTATAGATAAATTGATGTTAATTCAACTATAATGATAAAAATGGAGAATGATTATGAAAAAAAGGCTAATTTGGTTTGTTTTTATTGCACAGGTTCTTTTTACGCAGGTTGTTTTCGCGCAGGAAGATAATATCGAGATGTCAAGCGAACTGCTTTTACAGTTATCGACTCTGCCGGAAGCTAAACTTAATTTTACGCAAAGTTTTATTTTTCCGGTTTTGCAGGGCGGCAGTCCGTTAACGGAAGGCAATAATTTAAAGCTTAACCTTGGCGCGGAGATTTCGCCTGTTTCACTTAACGGAATAATTAAAGCCGAACTGACGCCTATTGCGTTTCTTGTTTTTTCGCTCGGCGGAAGAATCGGCGCCGGCTGGCAGTTAAATCTTTTCGGCGGAGACATTTACGGCACAGGTTTTAATTTAATCGGCGCGGACAGAGAGGAGCAATATGACGGCAGCGCGTTTGACGCTCTTCTTTACAAAGCGCACGCGGGCGGAACTTTTCAGTTTGATTTGGCGGCTTTAATTCCCGGGGACTGGAATCATGTTGTAGTGCAGACTTACCACGAAATTAACATCCACGGAAACACCCGCGCTAAAAACAACGAAGCCTGGTTCTTTGAAAATGACGACGGCGAAAACCGCAACGGCTGGAATTATTACGGCAATTTTGTACTCGGTTATCAAATGCCGATTTTTCTTAACATGATTGCTTTTATGGGAGAGATGGAGCTTTTTCTTTATGACGGCGTTCAAAGCCAAAGCGGAAACAACCGCAGTGACTGGGGCGATGATTTAATCCGCTGGACACTTTCCGGTATTTTAAATTTTCAGATAACAAATCAATTCAGCGTAGCGCTTATAAGCCAGTTCAGAACGCGCAGGAATTATATTAATAACACGGAAAACCTGCATTATCAGGAGCGTGAGATAAACAAATCCGAACCGCAGCGGCTTGAATTTTTCCGTGTAGCGGCGATGGTGCAGTACAAGTTTTAACCGGAGAAGAATTACAAAAAAAAATCCCCGGCGGAAACCGCCGGGGTTAAAAATTAAAAACTTTTTATTTAGATTCCAGATTCAAATACCATATAACTGTAACAAATCATAAGCGACGGGCGTACCCTTGTTGTATTTCTTAAACCTGCTTCCACAAAATCCATATCCGAATAAAGTTCATAAATACCGGTATTAGCCGGAGCAGCGCCGTCTTTGATTCCAGCATTGCCCATCGGACTGTAAATAAAACCCGGTGTGTTCGCAGGTATTTTAGCAGCCATATAATTGTCTATAGCGTCTCGAAGTTCTTTAAAATCATTAATATTGTTAAGCATGGTAAAGACCTCACTCATGGTTTTATTAATAAAATCAGATTCCGGTCTACCCGATATTGCGCTTAGAACTGCCGAAAATGCGGTGTCAATAGACACAACTTGAGGTCCTTCAGGTAGTCCTCCATGATCACCTCCTTTATGTCCATCCTCCATTAAATGATTAAAAGCTAATGCTTCATCAAAAGAATATGATTCACTTTCCCAAGAATCGGAGTCTTTAAAAAGCCATGATGACCTTATTCCCATCATAGAATCTTTCTCGATTAAATATCTTTTGAATAAGGGTCTAAACACTACATTGTTTCTTAATAAAAACATTTCATAATATGCATCACTGGTTACATGGCGTTGGAATTTCCACATATATTCGTAAAAAACCAAGCCCTTGGCATTTTGGATTGCTTCATAATCCGATCGTGTTAAACCGTCTCTCCATATCCTATAATTGCGTGATTGAAAACTCCAATCCCAGCCGACTACATAGTCTACACTGTTTGCAGTATGAAGTTTTCCTTCCGCCTTCATTTGATTATAACAATCTTCTGCGTTCCACCCCTCAACAGCCCAAGGATTAAACGGATCATTTTGCCATTCCTCTTCTTCTGTGATCCAATCATCCCATAATCGTACAGAAACTATATTCGGGGTAACCCACCATACGCCCCAACCCGCAGCAATTTGGGTTTGAGTGCGAGCCGCAAGAGCGGCTGTAATAGCGGAAACATTTTTATTAAATTCGTCTTTTGCAAGATCGGGAAATACATCTGTTATGTAATATGTATATAAATCAGTTGGTGTTTTACCGGGAAAATTATCCTGCATAAACGCATTATGTACTATACCGTCCCATAAAGAATCGGTATTAAAAGCCGCTAACAATGATTCCGGTGTCGGCTCGTTATGCGCAATAACTACTTTTGCCTGATCATCGTTTACCGCTTCCATATGTACGATGTTCCAGCGGTTTCCTTCTTCCAGATAACCTAGTTCCGGATCAAGTATATATTCAGCTATTGCCGCGGGCGAAACCATAGTCCATCTTCTATAACCTTCATCTTCTTTAAAATACGGAATATATTGATCGACGTGCGCTAATCCCGAAGGAACGCCGCTAATTCCGAGCGAATAACCTGTGTCCTGCATTGTAATCGCCGGAGCAGGATCAACAAGACTCAATTTCATCTGCCATCCGTCAGAATGTCTTCTGGAAACTGTAATTTCGGCAAAATCAAAGTCGCCGTTATGATCCAATGTTCCAAAGAGCGCGTATGCGCAGTCGTCATCTTTTGCGGAAAGAAGGAATCCATTGTAAATCGGATCATAAACGCCTTCCAAGCGTAAAAGTTTACCGTCATGATCAATATTATTATGCCGGAAATGAACGGTATCGATCTTGCAAAACAAATGCGCGCCGCCGGTTTTAAAGGCAAAATTGTTTTTCTTACCACATCCAAAGAATACGGAGTTGAGTCTTATCAGGTAAAAGCTTACAGCTATTTATTAAAACCGATTAAAGCGGCGGATGTTGTTAAATTATTTAACGAGATGAAAAAAAACCCGGCTGCCGCCGATACTGCGGGAATAAAAATCGAAACAAGAAATATTACGAGGTTTATTTATTTTTACGAAATATCTTTTGTCGAAGTTATAAATAAAAATGTTTATTTTCGTTTGTTAGACGGAAACGAAATAGTGATATTCGCTTCGTTAAGCGAACTTCTGCCGCAGCTTACCGCCGACGAACGTTTCGCGCAAAGCCACAGGTCTTATGTTGTTAATATGGATTCTGTCTCGCAGATTCAAGGCAAAGAAATAATTTTTAAATGCGGCAGAAAAGCGCCGATCTCCAGAAGCTTTAAAAGTTTTTGTGATTTATATTTGAAACACGGAATGAACTGACAATCTATAGAGGAAAAATATAATGAGCGGGATTTTATATGGAAGTAAAAAAAAAATTTAAGACATTGCGGGGAAGCCCGGTATGTTCATGCCGTCTGTCATTGTACCGACTTCGCCGCCTATTTTTTCTTTAATTTTTGCCATAGCGTCAGTGAAAGCCGCTGTGATTAAATCCTGCAGCATTTCGACATCGCCGCCGTCAATCATTACAGGCGATATGCGGACAGCGAGCACTTCCATTTTGCCGTTAATGTCGATTTCTACCATGCCGCCTGCGGCTGCTCCTGTGGCAATGATCGCTCCCAATTTTTCCTGAAAGCTGTTCATTTGTTCCTGGATTTTTGACGCATTCTTTAGCAAATCAAACGGATTTATATTCATATATTCTCCACAAAATTGTTCAGGAAACTATTGTTCCCGGTATAACAGATAAAACATTTTCCACCTGAACCGGAATTGAATTATCTTTTTCTGTTCTGCGCACAGAGCTGTCCCACAGCGGGACATCATCGTCGTTTCCTGTTTCTTTCGCGGCAATCATGCGCTCCAATTCATTGGAAAGAGACCTTCCGCTGTCCGCCGGCGGTATAACCGCTTCGATCTTTTTTTGCGGCGTTATAGGCGCGCTGCCTGTGTTACCCGAAACTAGAATGCTGCGGGCAGCGTCAATTGATTCTTTAAGCTCGGCGGGAGACACCCACTTTGTCAGCCATGTCAATTTTGAAACAGCGGTTTCCAATTCAAAGCGCGGAGAGACAGAGTATCGGATGTTACGGTAACAATCAAGAAGAATGTCGAGCGCTTGTTCAAAACGGACAGAATCGTAAATTCCTGTTACCTTCGCGGAAAAAAGAGCCGGGCGGTAACCGAGCAGCGATTCGCGGGTTATGCCGTTTTTTAAAAGCAGCATACTCCGGTAGTAGCCGGTCAGATCAATTACAAATTGCTCGAGAGCTACGCCGCCTGAGAGAATTTCATCGGTAAGCGCGAAAGAAAGCGAAGCGTTATTTTCGGCGCAGGCTTCCGCCAGAGCGTTAAGTTTATCAAGACCGATAATGCCGAGTTTTTCACGGATAAGATCGCTTCGTATATTTCCGTCAGAAAAAGAAACAACCTGATCAAAAAGAGTAAAAGCGTCTCTCATGCTGCCTGTTGATTCTCTTGCTATCCAGAAAAGCGCGTCATCTTCGGCTTTAATTTTATTTTCCGCGCAGATTTTTTTTAATATCTCCTGAATCGTCTCGACAGGTATCAGCCTGAAATTAAACTGCTGACATCGGCTCTTTATTGTCGCCGGAACTTTATGCAATTCCGTCGTCGCGAAAATAAAACAAATAAAAGGCGGCGGTTCTTCGATAGTTTTTAAAAGAGCGTTAAATGCGCTCCCCGACAGCATATGCACTTCGTCGATAATATAAACTTTATAACTGCCCGACTGCGGCGGAAAAAGAACTTCGTCTTTAATCTGCCGCACATCATTTACGGAATTATTTGAAGCTCCGTCAATTTCGATCACATCCATACTGGCGCCGCGGCTGATAGCGAGGCAGTTATCGCATTCTCCGCAGGGTCCCGCTTCCGAGCCTTTTTCGCAGTTAAGCGAACGCGCTAAAATACGCGCCGCGCTTGTTTTGCCGCATCCCCTCGGTCCTGAAAAAAGATAGGCATGAGCCACAGCTTTATTTTTTAAGGAATTTTTAATTGTAGAAACAACAAACTCCTGCCCCGCTAACTCATCAAAAGTTCTGGGGCGGTATTTTGTAGCGGTAACTTCATATTTAGCTGCCATGTTTGTAGAATATATTTAATGTAGAAAAATTTCCAGTAGTGTAATTTTTTTTACTTTTAAAAAAGCGCTCTGAGTCAGGGCGGCCGCGGCGCAGCAGACCTTCGCTTACCGTTGCTTCCTTCCGGACCTGGCGGGGTTGGGCGGCGTCTGCTCGCACGGTTCCTGACACAGAGCAATTACAATGGTATTACGCAAAGTAAAACCAAGTCAATACTAAAAAAACCCCCCAGGAAAAGGAGGTGAGGAAACCTGGAGGGCACTGAAGTACGTCAGCGTTTAACGAGCTGCCGAAATTTACGGACAATAGATAAAATATCTTTATCCGTACCGTACATCAGTCAATTTTAAACATAGTAATAAAGCAGACAGCGGTCAAGTACTTTCTTGCTCATTATCATTTTTTATGACATACTTTTGATATGAATGACATATTCAAGACCTTTCACTCCGGCCGGGCTGTTTTTTTTATAATGGTTTTTATTTGCTGTGTTATCGCGGTAACTGTATTAAAACTCGCCGCGACCGTTATTCTTCCTTTCATGATTGCTGCATTATTGGCGTTTGTTATGTTTCCTCTGATAAAAGGTCTCGATAAAATCCGTATTCCGAGGGTTTTATCAATTTTGCTTGTAATTTCGATAATTGTGGCGGGTTTATACCTTTTTGGAATTGTGGCTTTTTCGTCGGGAAGAATGATTGCGCTTAGAATGCCCAATTACGAAATGAGATTTCAGGAAATTTACAATTATATTGCGATGGTTTTTGAACTTCCCAACGACGAACATCTGAGTATTTGGCAAAATTTGTGGGGGCAGGAAGGTATCCGCACTTTTGTGCGTAATTTCACGATTACTTCGTCAAATACATTTCTGCGGTTTCTTTCTACTGCAGTTCTTGTTGTGTTATTTGTTGTGTTTATTTTATTCGAAGCGGCGATTTTTAAGAAAAAACTTACAACCGCGTTTGAAGATCGCATAGAACGAATCGAAAATATGGGCAACGAAATTATTTCGCAGGTTTCGCGTTATCTGACGGCGAAATTTTTAATTTCTCTTGCGAACGGGATTATATTCGCTGTTGGTTTTTCGCTGGTCGGGCTTGAATTCGCGGTTGTATGGGGTGTTATTCAATTTCTTTTAAATTTTATCCCGACATTAGGCAGTATCGCGGCAGGCGTAATGATTTCGCTTTTCGCTTTGATTCAGTTCTGGCCCGAACCCGGTCCTGTTATCATAATTATCGCGATCATATTGGGCGTTAACCTTCTTTGTAATATTTTTGATCCGAAAATAATCGGCGATCATGTCGGAATTTCGCCGCTTATAATTTTAGTTTCGCTGTCGCTTTGGGGTTATATATGGGGATTTGCGGGTATGGTTTTAGCGGTTCCGATGACCGTAATAATCAAAATTATCTGCGAAAATGTACCGATGATGGAGCCTGTTTCTATATTGATTGGATCGAGAAAATCTGTCCTTGCAAAAAAAGCGGCGGCTGAAAAAGCAGAAAGTTAAAATATGTCCGCACTCTCACCGGCTGTACCATGTTATCCCGAATTCGCCTCATTAAGCATTGAGCACAAAGAAGCGCTCCATCCAAGACTTTCCCTTACTTTTGACGGCGTATCGGAATTTACCTTCGCCGGTCTTTATCTGTTTAAAAACTGGTACGATTACCGGATTTCGCGTAACGGCGATGACGGAGTTTTTTTGATTTCCGGCACGCAGCACACAGGCGAACACAAAGGCAAAAAATTTTTTATGACGCCGTGCGGCGCTCCGCAATGGGAAGTGCTGGAATCACTTTTTGCGTCTCACGATTATTGGAAAAATATTTCGCAGTCGGTTCTTTCCCCGGTAAAGGACGATCTTGAAAAACGCGGCGTGGTTTTTACCGAAGACAGGAATAATTTTGATTATCTTTACGATCGCAAAGAGCTTGCGGAGTTAGCCGGAAAAAAATTTCATAAAAAGAAAACCCATGTTAATAATTTTCTTGCTGCTTATCCAGATTACAAGCAGCTTCGGATGACTGCAGATTTAATTCCCGCGGCTCTCGAAATTTTAGAGCGATGGAAGGAAGATTTATTCCGCCGCAACGGAAGCGAAGGCGATTATAAATCAACAAAAGAAGCTGTGGAATTATTCGGATCGCTTGCGTTAAGAGGTTCTGTTTTTTTTATAAATGAAAAACCCGCCGCTTTTTGTCTTGGAGAAAGCATAGCAAGGGGACGAATGTTCGCCATTCATTTTGAAAAAGGCATAGAAGAGTACAGGGGAATTTATCAATTTGTAAATCAGGCGTTCGCGGCGTCTCTTCCCGGATTTTTTACGCAGCTTAACCGCGAACAGGATTTGGGAAACGAAGGATTAAGGCAGGCGAAGATGACTTACCGCCCCTGCGGTTTTGTGCAAAAATACACGGCTGTTTTGAATAAATGAGCCTTATCCAAAACTCGTAATTCAGAGGTAATCATGATATATCTTACCGGTTTTCACGCAATCGAAGAGAGAATAAAATCCGGACGTCCCTGCGGACCGCTGTTAGTCGCAAAAGCCGGACCGCGCGCAAAAGAAATTGTCACACTCGCGGTAAATAACAAAATTCGTTTGGAAAGAACAGGCACTTTCGATCTTGAAGGAATCGCGCCTGACAACCGCGGCATAGCGTTACAAGTATCGGAACAAATTTCCGGGGATGATTCGGGCAGCCCCGACATTAGTCTTGAAAATTTTCTTGCCGATTTACAAAACGAAGAAACCCGTGACGCATTGGTTCTAATTCTCGATGATATTACAGACCCGCATAACTACGGCGCGATTTTGCGCTGCTGCGATCAATTCGGCGTTGACCTTGTGATCAGCAGAAACCGCCGTAACGCGAAACACGCGGGCATTATTTCGCAGACATCGGCAGG
>JGI24695J34938_10001693_pt1 | contig 18256 bp, 10 predicted proteins | sample TergutCo191P3_FD_34938 | JGI IMG/M metagenome (IMG submission 34938)
CAGGCTTGTTCAAGGCTGGAGAGATTTGATTAATACAAGATAATTCGTATTTTAGGGGGGGGGGAAATGAATGAATTCTTAAGAAAGGTGCTGTCAAGGGTAACAGGCCTGTGGGCCGGATGGTCGCCCAGACAGCGGATCATGGCGGGCGTGATAGCCGCCGCGGTAATCGGCGTTGTTATCTCGCTGTTCTGGGTTTCAGGATCGCCTGTGCTTTATTCTGTTATTGACGCGCCAATCAGGGATGAAGCCGCGCGTGACAGGATCGTTGTGCGTTTAAATCAGGAGAACGTTAAAGTTTCTGTTACGTCAACCGGCCTTATCCAGGTGGCGGATGAAGCTACCGCGAGGAGAATGAGAACCATTCTTATCAGCGAGGATATGATTCCGACAGGGATAGACCCCTGGGCGGTGTTTGACAGGGAGAGGTGGACGATAACGGACTTTGAGCGCAACACCAATTTCCGGCGCGCTCAGCAGGCGATGATAGAAGAGCACATCAGGGCAATGGAAGATATTGACGCTGTAAGCATACAGATTGTCTGGCCTGAGCGGCAGCTTTTCCGCTCGATGCAGAATCCGGTAAGCGTCAGTGTGCGCATAACGCCAAGGCCGGGAAGCGATATAACAGTATCGCCGCAAAACCGCAAAAAAATTGAAGGTATACAAAAACTTCTTCAGTTCGCGATAGAAGGGCTGCAGACCGAGTATATTGTCATAACGGATCATACGGGCGTTATACTAAATGATTTTGAAGGCATGGCGGCGGCGGACAGGCTTGCTCTTATCGAACAGGAAAATAAAATAATCAGACGGCTTGAGGTTCAATACAGGGACGCTATTCTGTCTTCTCTTCAGGGCATTTTCTCAAATGACCGCGTAAGGGATCTTAACATTAAAATTGATATGGACATGTCTAAAGTTTCTGTTGATTCAACCGAAGTCTACCCGATTACCATTAAGCCAAGAACACCTGATCTCGCGTACGATGACTCGCAGATTGTTCCGTCAGTGACAATCTCCGAATCAGTTTCAGAGACAACGTGGAAGGGAACAGGGTTTGTTCCCGAAGGGCCTACCGGAGTGGAAGGCCATGTAACGCCCGCGTTCAGGGATATGAGCAACCTTTACGGTGAAGTCAGCCAGATCACAAGGACGAACAATCAGGAGATAAACCAGCGCAGCATTCAGGAAGAGCGCAGCCCTCAGATTGATCGCGTAACAGTCTCAGTTAACATAGACGGCGTATGGAAAAAGAAATACGACGAGAAAGGCGGCCCTGTTATTCTTCCCGATAAATCGATTGAAAGGGAGTATACTCCTGTCTCAGCGGACATAATGCGTTACGCGGAAAATTTAATCCGCGGGGCTGTCGGCTATAATTCCGCGAGGGGAGACAGTGTAACTGTTACTAACATACCGGTTGATCGCAGCGCGGAATTCAAAGCCGAAGACGACGCGTACTTCAGGCAGAGACAGATACAGACAACAGTAATAGTTTTTATTATAGGTTTGACATTATTACTGTTTGGTTTTATGCTGTTTAGGATGATCTCCCGCGAGATGGAAAGACGCAGGCGTCTTGCCGAGGAAGAGCGGGCGCGCCGTGAGCAGATGCTGCGCGAGAGCGCGATGGCTGAAGCTGAACAGGAAGGAATGGACGTTTCTATTTCACTGGAAGAGCGCAACAGAATGGAATTGATGGAGAGCGCCGTCAATATGGCGAAAGAGCATCCTGAAGACGCGGCTCAGTTAATCAGAACATGGCTTATAGAGGAATAATCATGAAACATAGTTTTCTGTTTAATTTAATTATCCGGCAATCATATAGAGGTTAATATGGCAAAAGCAGCAATGCCCGGAGCCGCGGTCGGCGGCTCAAAGAAAAAGGGCGTAAAAGAATATACGGGACGCCAGAAAGCGGCGATTTTCCTTGTAACAATCGGTTCTGAAATTTCTTCGGAAATTTTCAAATATCTGCGGGAAGATGAAATCGAGACTCTCACATTTGAAATAGCGCGGCTTGAGACAATTGACGCGGAGCAGAAGGACGCGATCCTGAATGAATTTCAGGAGTTGATGCAGGCAAGCCAGTTTATCTCAACAGGCGGCATAGATTACGCGAGAGAGCTTCTGGAAAAATCTTTAGGAAGCCAGAAGGCAATTGATATAATCAACAGGCTTACTTCAAGCCTTCAGGTGCGTCCTTTCGATTTCATCCGCCGCACAGACCCGGCGCATCTTCTCAACTTTATACAGCAGGAACATCCGCAGACAATAGCGCTGATACTCGCGTATCTTGAACCTAACAAAGCGTCTGTAATTTTACAGAATCTGCAGAATGACGTGCAAAGCGATGTAGCGCGGCGTATCGCGACAATGGACAGAACCTCGCCTGAAGTGTTACGTGAAGTAGAGCGCGTTCTAGAAAAGAAGCTCTCTTCATTATCAAGCGAAGACTACACAGCGGCAGGCGGCGTTGAAAGCATCGTGGAGATTTTAAACCTTGTTGACCGCGCTTCCGAAAAACAGATCATTGAGGCTCTGGAAGATGAAGACCCCGAGCTTGCAGAAGAGATCAAGAAAAGAATGTTCGTGTTCGAAGACATTGTTATGCTCGACGACCGCGCCATTCAAAAAGTTATGCGCGAAGTCGACTCGCAGGAACTCGCGAAAGCGCTCAAGAGCGTCGACTCGGAAGTTCAGGACAAGATATTCAAGAACATGTCAAAACGCGCCGCGAGCATGTTAAAAGAGGACATGGAGTATATGGGGCCTGTGCGCTTAAAAGATGTTGAGGAAGCTCAACAAAAAATAGTCTCGATTATTAGGCACTTGGAAGACACAGGCGAAATTGTTGTCGCGCGCGCCGGAGAGGACGAGCTTGTCGTATAAGGCTTTTCTTCAGGCTTCAAAGCGATCCCGCTCCATCGAAGCGAACGTCAGCGTTCGCGCCGGTGGCGCGGGAGTCTGCCGCTGAGGTTTCAGTATTTCTTAAATGAGGTTGACTAATGCTTAAAGCTGTTTTCAGACCGAATGAGCTGATCGCTGTTCAGGATAGAATCATTATAGAGTCCCCGACATCATTTCCTGAAATGGCGCATTTAGCGCCCGAGGAAGAGCCTGAAGAAGCAAAGGATGAAGCGGAGAAATACACAGGGCCGACAGCCGAGGATTTGAAAAGAGAGGCTGACACCTTTAAATTTCACTGGGAAATCGAAAAGAAAAAAATGATGGCGTCAGCTAAAGCAGAGTCGGAAAAAATTATTTTGACCGCTCAGAAGGACGCGGAGATTGAGTCAAAGAAATTAACTGAAGAAGGCCTTTCGTTAAAACAAAAAGCGGAAGAAGAAGCGCAGAAAATAATTAAAGACGCGGGGTTAAAAGCGAAAGAAATTGAGACTCAGACAAGGCAGTCTCTTGATGGGGAGCGCAAAGAATCAAAAGAACAGGGGCTGCTTGAGGGAAGGCAGGAAGGGTACGCTGAGGGAAAAGCGGAAGTAGAGAGGCTTATTGAAAGAGCGCGGATAGTACTGGAACGCGCGCAGGAAAAGAGGGGAGATATTCTTCTTGAAACAGAAAAAGAAATTGTGGACCTTGTTCTTCTTATCTCGAGGAAAATAATCAAAGTAATTACAGAAAGCCAGCGCGATGTTATCATTTCCAATGTTATTGAAGCGTTGCGCAAAGTGAAATCGAAAGGGAGTGTTAATATCAGGCTCAATCTCGCGGATGTTGATATTATAACAGAGCATAAACAGGAATTCATCAATATGCTTGAGAGCGCGAGTACAATTAACGTTATGGAAGACAGTTCTGTAGACAAAGGCGGCTGCGTCATCGAAACTGATTTCGGCGAGATTGACGCGCGTATCGCGAGCCAGCTCGCGGAACTGGAAAACCGGATTCTGGAAATTTCCCCGATAAGATCGCGTATTAAAGAAAATACTCCGCCGCCTGTAATAAGAACCGCTAATCTCAGCACAGAGTTAGCCGCGACTTCATCACTGGCGGGAGCGTCAAAGAAATCAGGTTAGCTGAAATTTTAAAAATTCCTGAAGAGGGAGAGGCTTCATGGATGCGACAGTAATTGAGAAATACATTGAATCCGCGCGAAGGACAGACCCGATAAAATACACAGGCAGAGTCTGTAAAGTTCAGGGGCTGTTAATAGAAAGCAGGGGACCGCTCGCTATTATCGGCGAGATTTGCAGGATTGTAGCGCCCAAGGGCAGAGGGAGCGTACGGGCTGAGGTTGTCGGGCTTAAGGACGACATTGTGCAGCTAATGGCATATGAGGATACAGACGGCATAGAAATCGGCGATCGCGTTATTGGACTCGGCTCGCGGCTTGAAGTTCCTGTTTCAGATAAACTGCGCGGGCGCGTGCTTGACGCTCTTGGAAATCCGATTGACGGCAAGGGGGATATTTCTTCCGCCTGTGTATACCCCGCTCTCGCGAGCCCTCCTGATCCGCTTAAAAGAAAACGCGTTACAGAGCGCGTAACGACCGGAGTCAGGGCTATTGACGGCCTTCTCGCTGTCGGCAAGGGACAGCGGCTCGGGATATTTTCCGGCTCAGGGGTGGGCAAGTCCACGCTTTTGGGGATGATCGCGCGTAACACAACCGCTGATATAAATGTCGTCGCCCTTATCGGGGAGCGCGGGCGCGAAGTGAACGACTTTATAGAAAACGATCTTGGCCCGGAAGGACTTGAGCGCAGCGTTCTTGTTGTAACGCCTTCAAATTCTCCGCCGCTTACTCGCCTTCGCGGGGCTTATGTAGCGACAGCGATAGCGGAGTACTTCCGCGATCAGGGAAATGACGTAATGCTGCTATTTGATTCTGTTACGCGGTTTGCCCGCGCCATGAGAGAAATCGGTTTAGCTTCGGGCGAGCCTCCGGCGCAAAGAGGCTATCCTCCGAGCATGTTCGATACAATGCCTAAGCTGCTTGAAAGGTCGGGGACTTCCGACAAGGGAAGCATCACAGGTTTTTACACTGTTCTTGTTGACGGAGACGATATGGACGAGCCTGTAGCGGATACTGTCCGGGGAATACTGGACGGGCATATCGTTCTGTCGCGCGATCTGGCTCAGGGTTATCATTATCCGGCGATTGACATTCTGCAGAGCGTCTCCCGTCTCGCGCCGAGTGTATCCGGCGGGTGCAGCAGGAAAGCCGCGGGCGTTATGCGAAAGAATATAGCCGCTTACGCGAAAGCGGAATACTTAATTAATGTCGGAGCGTACCGTCAGGGCTCAAACCCGGAAATAGATCAGGCTGTATTAAAACACGGGCCGATAGAGGAATTTCTTATACAGAGCGTTGATGAACCGTCTCCTCTTGAGCAGACGCTGGAGAGCATGTCCCTGATAACCGGCATTGAGATACCAGTTGAGGAAATGGCGGATAACAACGCGAAACTTGTTTTCGCGGGGCGTACTGTAATAAAAGAAAAACAACAAAAAGAGATTCCATCTTCCGGCGAAGACGCGAGAATGGCGTTAAACAGCGTCGCCGCGTTATTCTCCTCAATTCCGGGAATGAGCGATGACAGTTTAATATGAAAAGATTTAAATTCAATCTTGAAAAAGTCCTTGAATTAAGGCAGTTTAAAGAAGAAGAATGTAAACTGGCGCTTGGGCAGGCAGTCAGCGCTTTAAATATGATTGAGAATAAAATAAAAGATACCGCGTATAAGCGTCATAGCGCGGCTATGGAACGCTTTAACAATCCGGCTGATATCGCGTCATGGGATATGTTTATATTACGTCTGGAACAGGAGGCGCGGAAGCTTGAGGAGCAGGCGGCGCAGGCGCAAATTGTAGTTGATCAAAAACGGGAACTGTATCTTGAAGCGTCCAAAGATTTAAAGGCAATGGAAAAACTGAAGGAGAAAGAGCTGAAGGAATACCGGAAGGAGATGTTTATCTCGCAGATGAACGAAGTTGATGACATAACAGCCGCGAGGTTTATAACAGCGGCGGGACAATAACGCGGCGGGCGGGCAAAATTTTTTTTGTGGAAATGTAAATTATGGAAATTTTAGAAGTAACTGAAAATAAGGAGCAATACGCTGATTTACTGTTTACAGGCGGTGAACAGGAAAGCGCGGTTTCCGGGTATCTCGATAAAGGAAAACTGTTCGCTTTATATGATGATTTCGATTTAAAAACCGCCGCTGTTGTTGTTAAAGAAGGTAAGGATACATGTGAGATAAAAATTCTCGCGACCTATAAGATGTATCAGGGCAAAGGATACGCGAGCAGTCTTGTCAGGCATATAATTCAATATTATAAGGAAAAATGCGAATATTTGGCCGCCTGCGTCCGCGAGAATGAAAAAATTTTAATGTTTTATGAGGGATTAGGTTTTAAATACTCTCACGCGGTAAATGATATGATTTATTTAAAATTGAGTATGAAATAGAAATTAAATTCTTCTCGACCAAAATATAAAAATATTGTATAATTCGGTTATGAAAAAGATATCAATTTTTATCTGTTTGTTTTTATGTGTTATTACGCTGCACGCGAGAGCGATCCGTGAAGAACAAGGAAGAGCCGGCGAAAGAGAGCAGGGGACAGTCGGTGTTGTTGAATACCCGGGGCTTGGAAGAAGTACTGACAGTATTCCTTTTACAGACCGCGCCTTGACAGGAACGCTTCCAAACGGGCTTCGTTATTTTATTATGGAAAACAGTTTTCCTGAAAACAGGGCGCATCTCGCGCTGATTGTAAACGCCGGCTCTGTTGTGGAAAAGGACGATGAGAGGGGATTCGCTCATTTTGTGGAACATCTCGCGTTTAACGGTACGGCGCGCTTTCCAGAATACGAGTTAATAGATTATCTGCGTTCCCTTGGAATGCGCTTTGGCGCTGACGCGAACGCGTACACTTCCTACGATGAAACTGTTTATCATTTTGATGTACCTGTCGAAGTCTCAGGCGGCGTTAAACGCGTTCCAGAAAGAGCGCTCGCGATTTTGGACGACTGGACTTACGCTGTTAATTTTAACCCGCAGGATGTCGCCGATGAAAGCCTTGTCGTTCTTGAGGAGTTACGCGCGAGGTTAGGCGCAATGGACAGGGCGCGGAAGATACTGCTTCCCGCGCTGTTCAAAGGTTCCGCCTATGAAGACAGGGATGTTATAGGTCTTTCGCGTATACTTGAGAACGCGACATCCGCGCAGTTAAGGGAGTTTTATAACCGGTGGTACAGAAGCGATAATATGGCTTTGGTTTTTGTCGGCGATTTTGACGGCAAGTATCTCGAAGAGCGGCTTGCCGGACATTTTAATATGCCGAAAGCGGCGCAAAGCGTAAACAGGCCGCTCTATGAACTGCCGCCTCCTGTGGACGGAAATTTCCATGTGGAAATCATCGCGGATCCTGAACTTACGTCTTCTGTTTTTGATATCTATTATAAACAAAAACAAGGCCCGCAAAGGGGCACGATAGAATATTACCGCGAGAGTGTTATTAATTATTTAATCGATTACATGCTTTCAACGCGCTTTAATGAAGCCGCGACAGATCCGAGTTCCGCGGCTAATTATTCCTGGGGCGGTATCTGGAACTGGTCGACTAAATCGCGTTTTTATAACATAGGGACATCGCCGAAAACCGGAAGCGCTGAAGAAGCTCTAAAAGAACTGCTTCTTGAAATTGAATCCATACGCCGGTTCGGTTTTACGGAGAGCGAGTTATCACGCGCGAAAATATCAATTGTCTCAACTGTAGAAAAGATGGTCTCGGAAAAGGACAAAAGGGATTCGCGGGATTTTATCAGCGAGTTTACCAGTTTTTTCCTGCACGGAGAGGCAATGCCCGATATTGAGTGGGAGGCGTACGCGATAAACGCGCTGCTTCCGGGTATTGGCATGAATGATATCGCCGCTGCCGCCTCAGCGTATTTCGCGGCTAACGATATTAATTTGTTTATACTTACCCCTCAGCAGGAAGCGGCAAGCCTTCCGTCCGCGGAGAGGATTCGCGCGCTATTCACAGAGACAAAGAACGCCCAAATATCGCCCAGACAGGATGTAGTGTTTACAGGAGATCTGCTTGATAAAACGCCGGAGCCCGGAAAAATAATTTATCAGCAGATCGACGCGGATACAGGTTCGTATATTATTACGCTGTCAAACGGAGCGACTGTTATATTAAAGGAAACAACGAACAGAAATAATGAGATTATAATGCACGCGGCGGCAAAGGGAGGAACTGTCAACGCGGGGGTGGACTCGGTTATTTCCGCGAAGCTCCTTCAGGAAATGATTAACTTCTCCGGCCTTGGACCGTATTCGCGCGCGGAGCTTGTTAATAAATTGACAGGCAAACAGGTAACATTCGGTTTCTCAGCGGGCGATTACTACCGCTCGATTCAAGGGTCATCCACTACTCAGGATATAAATACGTTATTCGAAATGATTCATCTCTTTTTTACGCAGCCGCGCCTTGATGAAAGAGCGGTAGCCGCGATGATCGATCAATACAGGACAGCGCTTATTCATCAAAGCGAGGATCCTCAGACAGTATTTTTTATGGAGCTGAGTAAAATCATAAATAACAGCCATCCGCTTTTTATGCCTCTTGAGTTAGCTGATATGGACAGAGTGTCGATAGCGAGGGCCCGGGAATTCCTTGGGCAGTGCGTTAATATAAGCGATTATACTTTTGTTTTCGCGGGGAATTTTGATTTTGATTTGATACGGGAAGCGGCGGCGCTCTACATCGGCTCAATTCCAAACGCGTATTCCATGAACAACTGGGTTAACCCAAATAAGACCCGCCCCGCGGAAGGCAGAAGGGAAATTTTTAAAGGAGTGGACGAGCGCAGTTTTGTTTATGTTACATGGCTTTCGCCAGCGCCCTCGTTTTTTAACGAACAGCAGAATCAGACAGCTGCAGTGTTAACTGAGTATCTTAATATAATGTTAAACGACGAGATAAGGGAAAAACTTGGAGGAGTGTACTCAATTCAAAGCTCAGCCTCAATTTCCACAATTCCTTCAGGCCAGTATGAGCTGTTCGCGTTTTTCATCTGTAATCCGCGGCGGGTTGACGAGCTTGTCAGCGCGGTCTCGCGGAGCATTGCAGGCGTTGTTAATAATCCGCTTAACATGGATACTTTTAATCAGGCGAAGGAAGCGCTGCTTATGGGGCATGAAAGATCGATGCAGCAGAATTCTCATATAACGCAAAGTTACGTAAACTCATTCGCGCTTTACAACACTCTGCTTAACAGGCTGAACCTGCGCCCTCAGGCGATAAGGGCTGTCACGGCGGAAGACGTTCAGGCGCTCTGCGGCTCAATGCTTTCTACCGGAGCGGTAGAGCTGATCCTGTATCCCGAGGGATGGCAGTAAATTTTAATATCAGATGATAAATGGAAGATGAGAGACAGCCTGCCGCGGTTTCTCATCTTGTTTATAATTCCGTTTCAAGTTAAAATTCTTTTTAAATGACCGGCTTCATTCATCTTCACGTTCACTCCGATTATTCACTCGCGGACGCTTCTGTATCAATTAAAGCGCTTGTTGATAAAGCCGAGGAAATGGGTATGACGCACCTCGCTTTAACCGATCACGGTAACATGTTCGGCGCGATGGAATTTATCAAGACATGTAAAAAAACGGTTGTCGAGGAAATTGACGGAAAAAAAACAGAGAAGCAGATATACAGGGTTAAGCCGATTATCGGATGCGAGGCGTATGTCTCGCCGGGATCGCGTTTTGATAAAAAAGGCGCTGAGCATGAAAATAAATATTATCACATGGTTCTTCTCGCGGCGAACCGTGAGGGCTACTTTAACCTTGTTAAGATATGCTCTTACGCTTACACGCAGGGGTTTTATTACAGGCCGCGTATTGACGATGAGCTTTTATCGGAATATCACAATGGGTTGATCGCTCTTTCCGCCTGCGCGTCAGGAGAAATCCCGCGCCTCATTCAAGCCGGAAAAAACGCGGAAGCGGAGAAAAAAGCTCTTTTTTACCGCGATCTTTTCGGATATGACGGCGGGAATCCGAACTTTTATCTTGAGGTTCAGGATCACGGAATTCCTTCGGGAGGCTTAAGAGGAACAAGCCTCTCGCAGAATGACATTAACATTCATATCGCTGAAATTTCGCGTAACACAGGCATCCCTATGGTTGCTACAAATGATGTACACTATCTTGAAAGAGACGACTATGTCGCCCATGATGTTCTTCTCTGCATAGGAACGGGAAAAAAAAGAGCGGAGGAAGCGCGTAAAAAATATTATGGGGATCAGTTTTATTTTAAGTCAGGCGATGAGATGGCGTCTTTATTTTTCGGGTATCCGCAGGCTGTTCAGAATTCTCTCTTAATAGCTCAAAGATGCGAGACCAATGTTCCGAATGTCGGCGTTAAGGAGCTGATTCAATATTTGCCGCATTTTGACATTCCAAAAGGTTTCGCTGGCGCGGATTTGTATCTGCGCCATCTCGCGGGTGAGGGGCTCGCCGCGCGTTATCCGAAAGAATCGGAGAGCGCGGGCGCTGAATGGGAGGATATAAAAAAGAGATCAGAATATGAGCTTGATACAATTATCAGCATGGGTTTTACAGGGTATTTTTTAATAGTCGCGGACTTTATCAATTTCGCGAAAGAGCGGGGAATTCCAGTAGGTCCAGGGCGGGGATCAGGAGCAGGTTCCATCGTCGCTTTTTCTCTTCGCATAACAGATATCGATCCATTAAAATATAATCTTCTTTTTGAGCGTTTTTTAAATCCTGAGCGCATATCAATGCCCGATTTTGATATTGATTTCGCCAATTACGGAAGGGAAGAAGTTATTAAGTACGTTACGGACAAATACGGGAATGAAAAGGTCGGGCAGATTATAACCTTTAATACATTAAAAACAAAAGCGGTTATTAAAGATGTCGCCCGCGTTCTGGATATATCCATTTCCGAATCCGACATGATTACCAAACTAATACCAGAGACGAAAAACCAGGAACCTCTTACATTAAAATACGCGTTTGAGAATGAGCCGAGACTGAAGGAGATAGAAGAGGATCCCCGCTATACGGAGCTCTTTCATCTAGCGCGTAAGCTTGAAGGATTAAACCGGCACACGTCAATTCATCCCGCTGGCATTGTAATCGGCAATCAGCCGCTGATTAATTTTGTCCCGCTTTATCAGGAACGCGATGACTCTAAAACCGGAAAACCGGGAGCGGTCGCCACGCAGTATGTTATGGACTACCTTGAATCGTGCGGTCTTGTTAAAATGGATTTTCTAGGCATTAAAACACTGGATGTAATTAAGCATACAGAGGAACTGATTCGCCTGCGGGGCGGGAAATATTCAGCTTTCAGCGTTAAAGAAGCAAGCGAGAATGATGAAAAAACATTCCAGATGTTAGGCGAAGGAAACAGCTTTGAGGTGTTTCAGTTTGAGTCTGACGGAATGCAGAATATTTTAAGGCAGACTAAGCCGAATTCAATTGCCGATTTAACAGCGTTAAACGCCATGTTCCGTCCGGGACCGAGGGTAAATATTCCCCTGTTTATCGCGTCAAAAAACGGCAAAAAAGAGATAACGTATCCGCATCCTGATCTTGAGAAAATCCTGAAAGAAACTTACGGAGTTATAGTTTATCAGGAGCAGGTAATGGAAGTCGCGAGAATCATAGCGGGTTACAGTATCGCGAACGCCGATCTGCTGCGCCGAGCGATGGGAAAAAAGAAAAAAGAAATTCTGGACGCTGAAAAAATTCCCTTTCTTAAAGGCGCTGTATCGCAGGGTTATTCAGAATCGAAAGCCGAGGCGATCTACGACATGCTTGTTCCGTTCGCCGGTTACGGCTTTAATAAAAGCCATTCAGCCGCGTACTCGATATTAGCGTATCATACCGCCTACCTTAAAGCGAATTTTCCCGCTGAGTTTATGGCAGCTAACCTTACGAACGAGATTCACAGCGTGGATAAAGATAAACTTTCCAAGTGTATAGACGAAGCCAGAAGAATGGATATTACAGTTGATCCGCCTGATATAAATAAATCAGATAAATATTTTACAGTAGTGGATGGAAAGATCGTTTACGGTTTATTGGGAATAAAAGGAATCGGGGAATCTCCGGCGGATGAAATTGTCCGCGGCAGAAAGGAAGGGAAGTATAAAAGTTTTATTGATTTTCTTGACAGAGTTGATATTAAAGCCGCAGGAAAAAAAGTGATTGAGCTTTTAATTCTGACAGGCGCGTTTGATAATTTCGGGATATCAAGAGAGACGCTTAAAGGCAATCTGGATAAAGCGGCGGATTACGCGTTAAAAAAGAAAGAAGATAAGGAGCTCGGACAGTCAAGTCTTTTTGATGACGCGGGTAATGACGATTTTCCAGAATTTAAATTTGAGGAGGTTCCGCCTGTCAGCAGAACTGAAAGGCTAAATCTTGAGAAACAGCTTATAGGGTTTTATTTTTCCGGTCACCCTATGGATGAGTATAAGGAAATATGGCGGAAAACAGTCAATGTAAATTTAGGGCAAGCGGAAAATTTAAAAACAGGAAGCTGTGTTCTTACAGGAATAATAAAAAACATAAAGCCTGTAATTAATTCCAAAGGAGCGAAAATCGCTTTCGCGACGTTAGCTGATTATAACGGCGAAATTGAAGTTACCTTTTTTTCAGGTCCCTGGGAAAGATGCCAGAATATTATCAAGGAGGATACGGTATTTATTTTAAGAGGGAAGATCGATTATCTGAAAGACAGGAACAAATACAGTTTTAAGGCGGAAAGCATCGTAAGCAGGCATGAAGTAGACGCCGTTATAAAAGAAACACAGGAACAGGAAGAAAAAGAGAAGATGCACCGCGTTACATGGAGCTATATGGCGGATTTGCGAAGCTCATTTATTAAAAGCGCGAAAAAAGGCAATTATACAATTATTGGTTATTTAAAATCGTTACGCGATTATAAGGACAAGAATAATAAAGATATGGCATTCGCTTCTTTGCGGGATTTTGAGGGAGAGATTGATATTATCTTTTTTGAGAAAGTGTACGCCGAATGCAGGCATCTACTTAAATTAGACGAGATTTACGCTTTTAAGGGGAGCGTTAATCCTGAAAACGAGCGCAATCCTGAAAAAATCAGTTTTAAAGTTACCAGTATAGCGGATTTTCCGCAGTTAAGCCGTAGCGCGGCGAAAAAAGCGGCGGCAGGCGAGAAGCCGTTAAATTTTACGCGGGACTCAGCGGATGGTTTGGAAAACTTTTCCTTTCGTGATTTACCGAAAACTCAGGCTGAGCGTAAGGCGGGAAAAAGCGCGGAAGATAACGCGCGGGGATTTCACATAATGCTGAAAGACAGAGCTTCAAACAACAATAAGGAACTTGACAAACTGCGCGTTTTTCTCGCGGATAACAGCGGCATGACCCCTCTTTACATTCACATACCTGTAATAAACGGCGAAAAAAAAGTACTCGCGAATACAGGTCTGGAAATAAAAGCGGATTATGATATTATCGAAGATATAAAAAAAATTAACTGCGTCAAGGACGCGTGGAGGCAGTAATGCGTTTTATTTTCGGGATTCTGGCGGCTTTAACAGGCGTCTATTCGCTATTGATATTTTTAAGGATCATTTTTTCGTGGGTTAAGGGACTCGTGCCGCGAAAGCCGATGGACATAATCGGAAAAGTCACAGACCCGTATCTTGACTGGTGGAAAGGAAAATTAAAACTTCAGATCGCCAGTATGGATTTTTCTGTTCTCGCCGCGGTTATGTTCCTGTACCTTATTCAGAACATTTTCAGAATGCTTTCCTCCGCGCAAATAATCTCAATTGGTATAATTCTCGCGATGATTCTGGTTTCATTATGGTCTGTAATTTCATTTATAGGTATTTTTTTTATTGTAGTTATAATACTGCGTATAATCGCCTATCTCGCGAACCGAAATACTCAAAGTTCTTTCTGGATGGCTATAGACTCAATTTCCAAGCCTGTAATATATCAATTTAACAGAATTATATTCGGGAAAAAAATTGTTCACTATCTTATCTCAATGATAGTTCCTGTCATTATTATCGCCGCGGCGCTTCTCGCGGGAAGAATATTAATTAATACGCTCGCGGTTATTCTTGAAAGATTACCAGTATAATGTTTCTAAGGTTATTGAATGCTTCTGTAAATAAATTTATCAATAATAATGACGATCTACCGCGAAAACTTGAGCGGCTTGGAATTGCCGAAATTGCTGATGTTCTGACGTTTTATCCGCGCGGCTGGGAAAACCGCGGTCTTTCAGTTCCGCTGAAAAACTATAAAAACAGTACCGTTTGCGCTAATGTCACTGTTTTAGCGCGTGAGTTTATGGGTTACGGCCCTACAAGAGCGATGAAGGTCTATATCGAGGATGATACAGATCAGGCAGTCCTTTTATGTTTTAATCTTTCAAAGCGCCCGTGGCTTGAGAAAACGCTTACAACAGGCTCAAAACATTTAGTTTATGGGAAATTTGAAATAAAAAAAGGCGAGCTTCAATCAAGTTCTTTTAAAACTACAGCCGCGACGCGCGCGGAGAATTCATGTAAAATATTTCCTGTTTATCCTCTGACAGCGGGTTTAAAACAAAACCATATAAGAAATCTATCTTCCGCTGTTATAAAAAAATATTTTAATGATATAGAGGATGAACTGCCTGCCGGTATAATTGAGAAATACAAACTGTTTTCCAAGAAGCAGGCGATAAAAGAAATTCATTACCCTTCTGTCATGGAAAACGCGGAAATAGCGAGGAATACGCTGATTTACGAAGAGCTTTTTTATCTTGAAGTGATGGTTATTAAACGCGTTATGGAGAGAAAGAAACGGATGATAGGCGTGTCATCACTAAAAAATAATTCCGGGGAAATTACCTGTCTTCAGAAGCAGCTTCTTGAAAGGCTGCCGTTTTCACTGACAGCGGGGCAGAGGGAAGCCGTTACGCGAATTAACAGCGATATGTCATCTGACGCTCCTATGGCGAGGCTTTTACAGGGTGATGTAGGTTCAGGTAAAACGCTTGTGTCCTTTCTGGCGGCGTTAAACGCTGTTGAGCGGAACGGGCAGGCGGCGATTATGGCGCCGACTGAGCTGCTCGCGCGCCAGCACGCGGAAAACGCGGCTCGTCTTCTTGAACCGGTTGGAATCAAAATCGCTTTTCTCACCGGTAATATAAAAACGCAGGGCAGGCGCGAGCTGTTGAAAAACCTTGAGTCAGGGATGATTGACATTGTCATCGGTACGCACGCTCTTTTTTCAGGTGATGTCACGTATAAAAACCTGAAACTTGCCGTGATAGACGAGCAGCACCGTTTTGGCGTAACACAGCGTTCGCTCATTATGGAAAAGGGAAAGGACGCGGGGCTTCTGATGATGAGCGCGACGCCAATCCCGCGCACATTATCACTGACAGTTTTTGGAGATATGGACATATCGGTTATTAACGGTATGCCGCCGGGGAGAAAACCTGTTATCACTCACCTCGCTAAAAAATCAAATGAAAAAAAAGTTTATGATTTCGCCCGCGGGGAGTTACAGAAGGGAAGGCAGGCCTACTTCGTCTATCCGCTGATTGACCCCGCCGCGGACTCTGAAAACACTGGTGAGATTAAAGACGCGGTATCTATGGCGAAGCGGCTCTCAAATGAAATATTCCCGGAATACAGGACAGCTGTTATTCATTCAAAACTTTATGAAGATGAAAAAAAACAGACAATGGATGATTTTAGAAAGGGCGATATAAAAATCCTTGCCGCGACAAGCGTTGTGGAAGTCGGCGTTGATGTCCCGAACGCGACATGTATGGTGATTGAGCAGGCGGAGCGTTTTGGCCTTTCCGCGCTGCATCAGCTCCGCGGGCGGGTAGGGCGGGGGCAGGAGCAGTCCTACTGCTTTCTGGTTTACAGTGAAACGCTGACCGATGACGGTAAAACGCGTTTAAAGGTAATGCTGGAAAGCAATGACGGCTTTGTAATCGCGGAAGAGGATCTCCGCCTCCGCGGCCCCGGGCACATTACGGGAACTGAGCAGTCAGGATATTTTGTTTTGGGAATCGCTGACCCTATACGCGACATGGAGATTCTTGAGCGCGCCCGCGAGGACGCGATTTCAATTTTGGAAAGCGATCCCGGCTTGTTACTCGAAAATAACCGCGTCATAGCGAGAGTGCTCGAACAGGCTCCGCCGTTCAAAGAGATCGCTTTTTAGTAATGAAGATAAAAATTAGCGGAAATAGAATTTACCTCGTTTTAGTTTCTGTTTAAAATTGCCCTCATCTGCGCGATATAATCTTTCGCTTGTTTATCATCCGCCGTGTCGTCTTCCTTGACATGGATATTTAAAAGTTCTTTCGGGATTTCTTCGAGGAATTGAGAAGGCGAGCAGTCTTTGGCACTCTGCAAATAACGGCGTTTGCGGCAGCTTGTGATAAAAAGTTTTTCCCGCGCTCTTGTTATCGCGACATAGAAAAGACGGCGCTCTTCCTCGATACTGCCAGCTTCTTCCTCGTTTTCTTCATTTTCATCACGGATGCTTTTTTCATGGGGAATAAGTCCCTGTTCGGCTCCCGCGATAAAAACCACAGGGAATTCAAGTCCTTTCGCCGCGTGAATTGTCATAAGGCTGACTTTTCCCTCATTATCATCTTCGCCGTCATCGCGGGTAATAAGGCTTATTCTGTTAAGCCACGCGTACAATCCGGTGTCAAGGTTATCAGGATCGTTTTCCCAATTTTCTATCATGCGGATAAAATATTCTATGTTACTGTTTTTCCATTTAGCTTTTTTCTCATCTTTGCCGTGTTCCGCTACAAGATAACCCCAGTAATTAATTTCATCAATGAGATTTTTCACGCACCGCGACAGTTTCCATGGTTTTCCGCCTTCATTCTTTCTCTCAAGGATGAGGCTTTGATACCCGCTGAGCAGCGAGGTAAAATCATCAAGATCGTTAGCTGATCTTTGATCCTGAAAAAGCCCCTGTTCCTTTTTATGATTAAGGCGTGAAACAGCGTTCCAGACGCTGATCCTGTTTTTTCTTGAAATTTCATTTAACGCCGATATTGTGGTTTTTCCTATGCCGCGCCTTGGGGTGTTGATGATCCGCAAAAGGCTTACATCATCGTCCGTGTTCGCGATTACCCGAAGGTAAGATATAATGTCTTTTATTTCCTTGCGCTGGAAAAAACTTGTTCCCCCAGATACCCTGTAAGGAATATTTTGAGACAGAAAAGATTCTTCTATATTACGCGCGAGAGAGTTTGTTCTTGTTAGCACTCCAAAATCATGGTATTTACGCCTTTCGCTAATCATTAAATACCTTATCTGATTCGCGATAAAGTCAGACTCTTCGGTTTCGTTTTCAGGATATGAAAGCTCTACCGGTTTTCCGCCTTCCTTTTCCGCCCAGAGTTTCTTTTTTTTTCTTCCGGCGTTATGCGAAATAAGGCCGTTAGCCGCGTTTAATATAGCGGATGTGGAACGGTAATTCTGCTCAAGTTTAATTTCCATGCGTGAGGGGAAATCTTTTTCAAACATAAGCAGGTTTTCGTAGTTCGCTCCTCTCCAGGAATATATTGACTGATCATCATCTCCTACAACGCATATATTTGCGCTCTGACAGGAATCCCCGTTTTTACCGACCGCCAGGAGCTTTAAAATTTTATACTGTATAAGGCTTGTATCCTGAAACTCATCAACAAGTATATAACGGTATTTTTGCCTGTATTTTGACAGCACATCGCTGTGATTTTTTAGCAATTCAAGAGGAATGACAAGAAGATCGTCAAAATCAACAGAGTTATATGTTTTTAACATCTGCTGGTATTCCTCATATACTGGCCGCATTGTGATGTCTTCTGTCCATTGAGCGAGGCCTGTTTTAATTTTTGAGAAAAGCTGGCTTAACGCGTAAAGATCAGCTTTATAAGTAAACATTTTACATTCTCTAAGCGATTCCTTTATAAGCGACATTTTATCAGTTTCGTCATAAACTGAAAAATTACTCTTATAGCCTATAAGCTCGCAGTTTTCTCTGATGATTTTTAAGCCGAATGAGTGGAAGGTGCTTAATGTAAGGCTTTGCAGTTTTTTTCCTGTCAGCTCTTTAACACGGGTTTCCATTTCACGCGCTGCCTTGTTTGTAAAAGTCAGAGCCAGAACCGCGGATTGCGGAATTCCTTTATCAAGCATACGCGCGATACGGTAAGTGATCACTCTTGTTTTGCCTGAACC
>JGI24695J34938_10001694_pt1 | contig 18246 bp, 14 predicted proteins | sample TergutCo191P3_FD_34938 | JGI IMG/M metagenome (IMG submission 34938)
TATAGCTCCCAAGTATTTAGTCTGAAGAACATATGAATAATCAACTCCGTTAGGGGTGAGTAAGCTGAACCATGGGAAAAACAAACCTTCGTAGCTTTTTTCTTTTACAAGAGCTACTATTCGCTTTTGCATATCTTTTGGGATTTTACGAAGTTGTTCTAAAGTAGAAAGTTCAAAATCTGCATATTTTGCAAGTTTAAAAGGTCTAATAACTTTTTTTCTGATAAGCACATCTGCTTTTCCTGTTAATTCTGTGTTATCCATACTGTCCGACAATTTTTTTATTTCGTCAGCTATATCATTATATCCCATTATTTCTAGCCATGTGTACAACTTTGAATTCTTATTTCGCAGCAAAGGAATGATAGATTCCGGCGCGTTCTCCAATAAAAAAGAAAGTTCATCAAGATTATGAAATTTAAAACCATTATTAATATTCAATGGCAAAGCGGGATTCAAAAGATAAGCAACTTTTATTATTCCATTATCAAGATCGTTGTTAGCAGAACATTCTTCCACAGTTTGTTCAATTTTTTTTGACAGATCAGAATAATCATCTTCAAGAAAGGAAGTAAGAAGACCTTTGAATATATACCTTTTTGAAGCTTCTGGATTATTTATTATTGCGCTTCCTAAATCCTCAATACTAGTACATTCAATATTTTCAATAGAAAAAGTCCACTTCTTTTTTGCTTTCTGAAAAACTTCGACATTCTCACCTGCCAGATGACGCTTAACCTCATTTAAACCCCAACGATACTGCGGATCTACAACAAGAAGACCGCGAATAAGTCGTTCCATTTTTTGACTCAGTCTTGGTTCCTTGCTTAGAATATCGTTTGCAATTCTTCCTTCGATTGTATCTCTTATTAAATGAGCATCATTACGCCTTTTGCCATTATCTAAAATAAAAGGATCCTTGCTTGTAAGAAGTTCCCAAAGAGTAATTCCAAGAGCATAATAATCCATCTTGTAACTTATAATGCCTGATAGCACCTCAGGAGCAGCATAACCTGTAGTTCGTGAACCTGTTCGTGTTTTATGAAGCTCCTCTATTTCATCTGAAATACTGGAAATACCAAAATCTGCGATAACAATATCGTTAGCTTTGTATATTTTCTTTATTACATCTTCGGTTTTAATTTCTTCAATCAGCAATGTTCGATAATAAATATTCGCAGGTTTAATATCACGATGAATAATACCGTTTTCGTGACAGGTTTTAAAAGAGTTAACAATTTCCTCACATATACCTTCAACTTCTTTTTCAGAAAGAGGAAGATAACGATAAGAACCATCTGCTTCGCGGGTATCTAAGGAACCACCTTCAGCATATTCCATTATTTCATAAAAACGTTCGTTGTAATAACCAAAATCAAATAAATTAACAATATCAGGATGGTTAAGGTTTTTGAGTTTTTCTAAGATTTCAATTTTTGGCTTTGTAATACTTCTATAATACTTAACAATACTTTTTTGATCATCTTTTTCTGCAACATATATATCTGCTTCTCCTGAAATGGTACTGAGTTTACTTATTATTTCCCAGCCTGCAATCTGCTCATGAATTTGCAAAAGACCACCAGTGAAATTTAAACCTGTTTCTGTAGTGGAGCCACCTGCAATTTGAGTTACAGATCCGTCTGTAATAATCTGTGTGCCGTTATTCAAATCTATAATTTGCGTTTCCATTTTGCTCCTTCCTTCTAGCGTTTATAAAAAACAACCGGTACGCCTTCACTGTACTTATACCATTGACCAGTCAATACAGTTCCCGAATCATTTGTGTATCCATTATAATTCTCAACCAAATTATATTCCCGAAAACTGCAATAATCCCCATACTTCTGCCCTCCAACCAATGATATTCCATCGCCATTAATTGAAACCCTATAGTTTACTGTAGCACTTCCGCAGACGGAACATCTATATTGACATACAGCTCTGTTACCATCAATTCTAAGACTTGCTGTCAACATACCATTATGACTTGAATGATAATAAATACCCTGGAAACGTCTTTGCTGCCGTTCCTCTTCAAGCCGCCGCCGTTCAATTTCTATTTGCCGTTGACGTTCAGCTTCACGACGCGCTTCCTCTTCTTTGCGTCTTCGCTCTTCTTCAATGCGGCGACGCTCCTCTTCAAGGCGTCGGCGTTCCTCTTCAAGACGTTTACGCTCCTCTTCTATATGGAAATTCTCAACCTCGCTGTTAACATTTACTAAAGCATCGTTAAATTTGCGTTCAATTTCTGCACGATTCTTCTCTATTTCTGCCAGTCTGGCATCTTCGGCGGTGGTATCTGTATCAATTGATGCCGAAGGAGGAAACAATCGATTCAATTCATCTTCTATTGCTTTTTCCTCTCGTTTAATTACAGCTTTTTCCAATGCTTCATAAATTTTCATTCTATATGCTTCTTCTTCAGGGTCAGGTAATTCCATTGTAAATGGCTGACTTCCAAAAACCTTGATAATGCGCTTTTCGCGTTTGTTAAAATAATCCCGTTCTTCAAGTAAAATCTGGCGTTCTATCAATTTTTTTTGAAAAGCTTTAAACTCGGCGCTTTCATCCATAGCTTTGAATTCACTTTCTATTTGAGCAGCTTCCTGAGCGCTCATTTGAGCAGGTTCCTCTGTTATTTCCTGACTAAGCAGCGCTTTAAGAGCAGAGTTTAAAATCGCACCGCAGTTTTCGCAGGCATCATAAATTGATTTTGCTCCGCAATTTGAACAGGTTAAAGGTACTACTCGTCTGCCGCAGTGCGGACAAAATTCTTTGGATGTTTTAGTTTTACAAAATTCACATTGAATTTCATCACCTGCAATTTTTTCACCACAAGTAGTACAAAAAGGAAAATTAGGTTCTAAGGCAGCACCACAGTACTTGCATAGAGCTCCTGTACCTTTTATGGTGGAACCTTTTGCTTGTTCCTGGGCTGCCGATGACTGTCCTTGCTGTTGTTTTAACTGTTCATTTTCTACCATTTCTTACTCCTCTATTTTCACTATCATGGCTGTACAGTTATCATTAGAATCATTTGAAATAGCAGTTTCTACAATTTGTTTTGCCCCTTCCTGTAAGTTATTTTTTTCAATTAATAATTTTTCTAAATCACCATCACTTATAAAACCATGAACTCCATCGCTGCATATTAAAAAATAATCCTTGGCAACCGCGAAATTAGGCGAAAAACGACATGAAAGTTTAAAATCCTGTAAGCCTGCACCTATAGCATTGGTTATAATATTTTTTGCAGCTTCCGGCATTATACTTGAAAGTGAATCGTCACGGCTTAGCTGTTGAATAAAACTATTACGCATACGGTAAACACGGCTGTCTCCCGCATTTAAAAAAGCGCAAGGAGCATCTTTTTGCAATAAGATTCCGGTAAGAGTTGTTCCCATTTTTGGCGTTCCTCGTTCTTTACCGTTTTTTAATAAATCCACATGTATAGTTTTTATTAATGTTTCAAGTGTATCTTCATTATAAACATACTTTTTCTCAACTGCTGCTTTAGAAGCATTGTACATATTTTCTATAACAAAGGCACTGGCAGCATCTCCGCAGTCATGCCCGCCCATACCATCTGCAACAAGAAAAAAAAGCGGAGTTTCAATTGAACCTGAAAATTCCGCGCCGTCGTTTTCTATACCACAGCCTTGCTCTAAAGCGCACAGAAAAGAGTCTTCATTTTGATGGCGAACTGAACCTTTGCTAGTATAGACACCGGCTGTTACTCTCATGCTTCCCTCACTGTAAAAGTAACATTAGCAAGAATAACAACATCATTCTGTTTAATTTTTGCCGGAATATTCGGTTCCAACATTGCATTGTTAATATAAGTCTTATTTGTAGATTTTAAGTCTGTTATAAACCATTCGTTATTTACAAGCGTAATTTTCGCATGGTTCGAGGAAATCACGGAATATTTACCTAATTGCGAGGTAAAAGGACCATTCGTTCTGCCAAGAATATCACCATTTGAAATTTTGATATTCCAACCATCTGGATGACATAAAAATATATTTTCTGCGGGAAGATTGACAACAACAGTTGCGGCGGATACAGGAGCAACGGGATCTTGCATTACAGGGGTGTTTGCAGCAGAATTTCCGATAACAGACGGTTCAATTGCGGACATTGAACCTCCGCAAGAACCGCAAAATTTACCAGTACCCACAAAATTGCATTTTTTGCATGAAAGCAATTGAACACCGCATTGATCGCAGAAACAAGAATCGTCTGGGATTTCTTGTGCGCATATTTTATTGGGACATATCATGCCTTATCTCCTCTAACCGGAATATCACAAGCTTCGATAATTTTTAATTTATCAGATCTCTCTTCTCTTGAAAGAGTCGAAAGTCTTGTTGCAAGTTTGCTGGTTGTTTTTTCAAAGAATACGCGAATTTCTCCAGCATTTCCAAAATTAGGTCCTTTATTTTTGAACATATCGGTGATGGCAGCTTTAGCAGCTTCGCTTGCTTCAAGTGTTAAAGTGTAACCTGGTTTTTTTAACATCGATTTAAATATTTCAAAAAGTTCATCTGCAGTGTAATCAGATAATTTTAAATAATGTTTGAAACGTCTTCTCATTCCAGGATTTACAGTGTCAAGAAGAATTTCCATTTCTTTTTCATAACCTGCCACAACACCAACAAATCTTGATCTGTCATTCTCCAAACGGGTCATTAAAATTTCCACAGCTTCACGCGCATACTGATCAGCTGCTCCGCCGCGCTGGGTATCTGCCAGTACATATGCTTCATCCACAAAAAGGATACCGCCCATTGCTTCATCGCACTTCTCATTAACCTTGTCTTTTGATTGTCCAAGATATGATCCTTTAAGATCGTTTCCGTTTACTTCTATAACAGTTTCAGTTTTAAGAAGTCCAATGGCTTTAAACAATGCGCCCAGCGTCCTGACAATTGTTGTTTTACCGGTACCAGGATTGCCCATAATAACAATATTATTACCTTCACCGGCACTTTTTTTACCGTCTTTTTCTTCCTGTTCTTTCTGTATTTGAATCTTGTTGGCAATTTCACGAACTGTTCTTTTAATATCCGTCATACCAATCATTGCGTCAAGTTCAGCAAGAACTTCGTCTATTGAGAGCTCCTCTTTTTTCTCAAATGGGAAGTCTATCTCAGTAATGGTAGACAAAGCTTCAACAGAACGCTCTTCTTGTGTAAGGGTTGCCAGACGTTCGGGCATTCTTCGAATTGTATCATCAAGGAGGTTACGCATTGTCCGTCCATTTGCAAAATCGTTCTTTCTTGTATTATATATTTCTGTAATAACTTCTTTTGCTCGTTTTTCTCCATTAGAAGATAAATTATAATTATTTGATTTTGCCATAGATGTAAAAATTGCAAATAACTCATCCGGGTTGTAATCTTCAAGTTCAAGAAAATGTGTAAACCGGCTTCTAAAACCTGTATTAGCTTGAAGGAAATCGTCCATTTCTTTACGATACCCAGCTGCAATAACAACAAACTTGCCGCGATCATCTTCCATACGTTTTAAGAGTTGAGTTACAGCTTCATTTCCAAAAGAATCATACGTATCACGGCATATATCATAAGCCTCATCTATAAATAGAATACCTCCTAATGCCTTATCACATACGCCGTTCACCTGTTGAGCTGTTTGTCCAACATAACCTGCTATCATATCTGTTCTGGTTACTTCCACCATGTTATCTGTAGGTAAAAGTCCCATCGTCTGGAACAGCGATCCAAGTTTTCTTGCAACAGTAGTTTTTCCTGTACCAGGATTTCCGTAAAAACATAAATGAATAGCTTGCATATTCGCGGTACCGCCGCCTTTTGCTTCGCGCTCTTTTTGCATGCTAATAGTTTCAATAAGCTGTCGAACTGCTGTTTTAACCTTGGCTAAGCCTATCATACCATCAAGTTCAGAAAGAATTTCTTCCACACCTTTAACTTTCTGAACTTCATAAGTAATATCCGCTTCAGTAATAGTGGAAAGAGTCTCTACATCACGCTGTGTTTCTGGTATCTTTTCAATACGACCTGACATTTTTCGTATTGTATCATCAAGCAAGTTTCGCATGGTTCTGCCATTTGCAAAATCCCTGCTTTTTTTCTTGTGAATATCTGCAATTGCCTCTTTTGCCAATACAGAAGCATTATCTGATAATTTATAATCTTTACTAAGTGACATAGAAGAAAAAATTGCATAAAGTTCATCTGATGTATAATCATCAAGTTCAAGTTCATGGGTAAAACGGCTTTTTAGTCCGGGATTTGCCTGAATAAAACTCTGCATTTCATTTTTGTAACCTGCTGCAATAACAACAAATTTACCTCTATCATCTTCCATTCGTTTAAGAAGCGCGTCTATAGCTTCTTTTCCAAAACTGTCATTGCCGCTGCTTAACGTATACGCTTCGTCAATAAAAAGAATACCACCCATCGCTTTATCACACATCTCATTTACTTTTGGGGCTGTTTGTCCGACATAACCTGCTACAAGACCGCTGCGATCTGTTTCGACAAGACGGTTACTTGGAAGAAGTTCCATTGCTTGAAATAAATCTCCTAGTTTACGTGCAACTGTAGTCTTTCCTGTTCCGGGATTTCCATAAAAACAAAGATGAATTGCCTGGATTTCTGATTTTCCTCCGCCTTTTGCTTCCCGTTCTTTTTGTAATTTTATTGTTTGAGCTACTTCGCGTACCGCATTTTTTACCTTAGCAAGTCCTATCATGCTGTCAAGTTCAGCAAGGATCTCTTCAACTGTCTTAGGTTTATTTTTAAGCGGCATATCCTCAATTTTAATTGTTTTAAAATCATCATCTGTTAGTGTGGAGCTATCAAGCTTTTCAAGCCTTACCTGTTGATTTTTATCTATTGAAGGAATAATATCTTTTTCAATCAGCCATCCGTTTTTATATTCACAAGCAGGATCGTTTTGTCGTTCACGAATATAAGATGTAACATGTTTTTCCTGCTTAAAATCAAAAAGCATACCACGTTCGTTAAGTTTTTTTGTCAAGATAAGAGCAAGATCGTCATGTGAAAGATCCTTAAAGTCAAAATCATAGGTAATACGCTGCCTATCTTCAATATTTTTCTTGAAAAACTCCTCAAATCCTTCACTGTTACCAATGATAATACAAATACATTCTTCTGTAGATTTACTAATTGCAAGAATGATCTCATGAATATAAGCAGGATTTTCGGTAGCATTATCTACAACCAAAGCTGCAGGTTTAGAATCGGTAAGATACTTAGTAATAGCAAACTCATCGTTGTATATTTTTTCTAATTCCCGAGCTTCTTTACTGGTTACCATGTCAGAAGAAAGACAGTTTTCCCGACGGAGTTCATCAATAAAATGTTTAGCAACAAGAGTTTTACCCGTTCCTGTTTTTCCTCTGAAGATAATTAATTTAGAACTTATAGTGCTTCCTACTCCTACACTTTGTCTCTTTTTCTGGAATTTAATATCACTTTTTATTTTTTCCAAATCTTTGCGAATTTTATCATGTCCAACATAATCAAATGGAACTGTAACAGCAGCATTTGATGCCAATTCTGACATCTGCAACGACTTTGGCGATGAAACCGGTGTGTTCGAAGGTGAAACAGTTGTTTGCGGTATAATTTTACCGCAGAAACGGCAATATTTCGCAATGCTTCTATTCTCCCTGTTGCAAATAGTGCAGTTCATTGCTGCCATTTTAAAACTCCTTTATATTATTTAAGTCGTTGCGCTTCAGCGCTGTCTGCATCTGCTTTGTCTTTCATACCTAATGAATTGTAACAATAAGACCTTTTCTCCAAAGCAGAAATTCTTTCTGTTTTAGACAACGATTCACCTTTCATCTCCAATGCTATATTAAAGCAGGCAATAGCTTCGTTATACTTGCCATTTTTATATAAGCAATCTCCTTTCCATTTTAAATACATTGACCTATTGGGAACAATTTCATTTGCTTTTTCAAAACAATTAATTGCCTTATTAAGATTACTTATATCCGTGTAAAAGAGTGATATCCCATATTTATAATTATATGAATTCCCTTCTTTATCCAGACCAAAAGGATTAAGCGATAACGCTTCTTCAAAATATGGAAATGATTCATTGTAAGATGATTCAATACTATAAAGAGAGCCAATCTGATAACGATAAAAATCATAAGATAAAGATAAACCTTCCATACTGTCTTTGCTAATTAACAGCAAAAGTTTACGCGCCAATTCATATTTTCTTTCAGATACATATTTTTCCCAAAAAACCTCTATTAACCTATTCATATCAATAAAATTATTATTTCTTTGCAAACTTACTGCTATATCCATAATTGGCAAAGAAGAACCTAATCCTATAAGCAATTCAATCTCACCATCTATTAATTCATATCGTGAGCTTTTTTCGCATGTATAAATATTAAAATAAAATAAATTCTCGCCGTCAAAAACGGCAATATTTCCTTCTCCGTCTAAAAACGGCAACTCAGAAAAACCATTCGCATCATATCCTTTAGCAACATTAATAGCGTAAGTACCGTTGAATGCAATTAAACCTTCTTTCTTTTTTAATACAAAACGTTTATTTTCAACTTCCAAACCAAAGAGTAATTCTCCGCGGCTCGAATTAGCCTGTCTGTTAAAGAAGCCTTTTGTACTGCCCTTTTCATATAGGATAATATCACCGTTCCTTTGAATCCTGTCATAATCATTAAAACCTTGTAAAAATAATACGAAATATTCAAACGAACCCCATTGCGTAATTTTTTCTTTATTATTTGTAATTAATTGCAGCCAGTTATCAATATTCCTGCCAGTAATATTTTCTATCCATGCAGGAAGTAAACCATAGTTACGCTCAATAAAAATTATAACTCTTTCTTTTAAATAATCAGGTAAAACATACAAATCCTCTATAGAGGTAAGCTGGATTCCATTGTTAAGTCCATCCATAAAAGGAGTAATAACATTACCCTGAAATGCGGCGATAATCTTTGATATTAGTTTTGAATCACCAGTAGTAGAATTAACAATTTCCTTTACTTTTTTACCTTGCTCTCCAAGATCTGCAGCTTCAAGATAAGCATAAAATCCTTTTTTTTCATCCCGCAGAAACGGTAAAATTACTTCGGGGGCTGTCTCAAGAACTGTAAAAAGCTCAGAAAGATCACTTATTGAAATACCATGGGCCAGAGGGAATGGCATATTTGGGCAAAGCCTATAAGCAACAAAAACAATGCACTCATCCTGTCTTTTTTCTGCACTGTAATTTTCTATTAAAATTGTCAATTGATCTGTAATTTTTTGATCTATCTTGATAAGATATCTAAGTAGTGTTCCTCCAAAAATAATTTTTTTACTTTCTTCAGGATATTTAATAATAGCTTGAGCGATTTCCTGATACGATGAGCAGCTTTCCCCGCCAATTTCAATAATTTGAAGAGTTGACACTTCTTTATAAATATCTACATTTTCACCTGCTAAATGGCGCATAACTTCATTGTGCTTCCAACGTTTATCATGTTGTACAATTAATAATCCTCTAATAAGTTTTTGCATAAATGTACTAATATTAGGAGAACGAGAGAGTAAATCCTCTATTGTTTTACCTTGAATGGCATTCAGCATTATCTGTTGAGAATAAAGTGTATTTCCTTTTTCATTAACAAAGGGTTCCATTCCAGTAAGCAATACCCAGAGTGTAATCCCAAGTGAGTAATAATCTAGCTCTGAACCAATTACGCCTGAGTAAACCTCCGGCGCTGCATAACCTTCAGTACGCGCACCAGTCTCTGTCAAATGTTTGCTCATCCCTGCATCAACTTCAAAAATACTTGCAATTCCAAAATCGCCAACTAGTATACCACTGCCTTTTTGTTTTCCATCAGTAAGGTTAACAAAATTTTTATATAAAAGATTACCCGGTTTAATATCTCTGTGAATAATTCCGTTTTTATGACATACCTCAAAGGCATTTATAGTCTCTCGCACAACTTGCAAAGCATCATCTTCACTCATGGGTAGATACTTGAATGTACCATTTTCCATTTTATCATCTAGCGCTCCGCCTGAAGCGTACTCCAGTATAGTAAAAAACCTTCCCTTGTATTCACCATAATCCAATATTGAATTAATATTTTGATGCGAAAAAGACTTTATTTTAACTAATACCTCGAGATTTGGCTTTTTTGTGTAATAGTATTTTAAAATAAACCTTTCATTACCTTTTTTACAAAGGTAAATCTCTGCCTCGCCTCCGGAAGCAGATAGTTTCCCCTCAATCCGAAACTCACCTACTTCTTCGCCTGACTGCAGCATGCCACCTGTAAGCCCAAGAGCAAGGTTTACTTCAGACTCGTTATTTTTTTTTTGACCTGATGTTAATGTAATTACTTCCGTTTCCATGCTTTATTCCATACCTAGTTATTATACAAAAAATTGTTGAAATATTTCAAATGGTTATAAAACACTGCTTGGCGTCGGCATTCTACTTCTATATCGTGATCTTTATGTCCACTCAACGGAAATTTCCTCTTTTTTCATTATACTTAAATTATTGACAAAATACTACGCTATGCGTATTATATCAATACTTGGCGTGTTTATACTAGTCATTTAATATAGTATTTTATTTTGAAATATTGATAAATATTGTGTTTTTTAATGATTTTATGGAGGTAAATAAATGATATATTCAAATTGGTCTGAAGTATATGAGGAATCTGTATACAAATTATCATTTGATACATGGTTTAAAGGGATTTTTTCAGAAATTGAAAGAATAAGAATTTTTAATGGTTCTATTTTAGACGCAGGCTGTGGCACAGGAATAGGCTATGATGCTTTAAAAAATATTGGAAAATTCTCTTTTTTTGGTATAGATATATCAAATGAAATGTTAAATAAATCTAAAGGGAAATATGAAAATTTAACTTGTACTGATATTGCGGAATTTGATATATCTGAAAAAGTTGATATTATTGTTTCTGGCTTTGGCACATTAAACTATTTGAATAATTATCAATTACACTCTTTCTTTTTATCTGCATCAAATGTATTAAAAAATGATGGTTACATTATTTTTGATTATAATTCTCCAAAATATCTAGAATTTGATAGAAAATCAAATCAGTATGAACAAATCTTATCAAATTCAATCTTAAAATGGGATTATCATTATGATGATATTATGAAATGTAGCAAATTAAGATTATCAAATTATGTTAATAATGAAAAATGTTGGGAAGAAAATCATGCTCATTTTTCTTATTCTACTCATGATATATATAAGATAGCATGTGACTTTAATATTATAAAAGTAAGGAATTTAAATAGTGATACATTCACACCTAATGCAAATACACATGTTTATTTATTGAAAAAAAATAATTGAAAATAATTTAATAATTGGAGCAATTATTTTATGAACAGACAACAATACGCAGATAAATGTTTTGATACTATTATGGAATTACAAGGCGCTGACGAATTCAAGGGAATAGTTCAACGGCTGCGAACATTCCAACAAAATAAAGAAAAATATTCTGTACAGGATATAACCCTTCCCAATTATTTATGGTCTGCAAAACGCGGCGGAGGTATATCAACTTGTATAACTATGTTTTCAGAATATTTATATAATGCGAAAATTACTGAGTTTACTGGTATAGTAAAATATTTTGAATACAAGCTTGCTTATATCGCTCCTGATTTGTTTTTTTCTGAATTAACAAGGTTAAACAATACTATTTCGGAGATAGCCGGACACCATCGTTATTTCAGAGGATTGGCTTGTATTAATATTGATGACTGGATTGAGCATACAAATGAGAAATATTTCTATAAATTTCTTGATTATATAGCAAGTAAAAATGAGAAAATATTAACAATACTATATGTTCATAGTAATAGTAAACGAGTAATTGAAAGTATTGAATCATCTTTATCGTCACGTATTCGTTATGAAACTATTTCACTTAGATTTCCAGATGCCAATGAATTAATAAAATTTATAGAATCTAAATACTTTATAAAAAGAGGATTTAAATTAACCGATGATGCAAAATTATTACTTATTGATACAATTGAAGTATTAACAAACGGAAAACACTTCAATGGTTTTACAACTATTAAGCAATTAGCAAATGATATTTTATTTAATTTACTTACCTCAAATATAAATGATAATAATATTTCAGCGGAGATGATTTCAAGTTTTACCAAAGATTCATTGTATGTTAAAAGAATAAAAACATTAACAAGCGCCAGTAATATAATTGGTTTTGGCTCGCAATCTGAGGAATATTCAAAATGAAAAAAGAAAATTATAAATTTGGAAGATATATATCGAATGATAATAATACAAGATGGGCGGATTCTGATGAAAATAAAACGGCATCTACAATTAAACGCATAATTGTAGATGCTGATGCTTGCCCCGGCGGTGGTATTCCGATTATAAGCGATGGGCGAACTGTTTATGTTGATAACTCAGATACACATACCATTATTTATGGTTCGACAGGCTCTAAGAAAACCAGGCTTTTCGGATTACCTTTAATCAACATTCTGGCTATGGCAGGAGAATCATTTATAGCAACCGATCCGAAGGGTGAATTGTATAGTAAAACATCAGGTTTAGTCGCCGCTAAAGGATATAAAACATTTGTGATGAATTTCCGTGATTTAAAACAAAGCGATTATTGGAATCCGATTCTTTTACCATATTTATTTTATCATAACGGAAGGACAGAAGAAGCAATATCACTTATAAATGATTTTATAACCGCCCTTGCAGAACCTCAGAAAAAGAACACTAAAGGTACATATTTTATTGACTTGGCTTGTTCTCAAGCTCTTGCGAATATGTTATTTTTCATTGATACCGCTAAACCAGAAGAAGCGAATATTTTTAATTTTGCCAATTTTTTTCTTACAACATCAACACCTGAAAAAACTGAACAATTATCAAAATTTTCAATGGAAGGTTCAATTGCTTCTATTAACTATAAAAACATTCTAACAAATAAATGGGCAGAAAAAACATTTGCTAATGTTTCATCTTGTGTAGCAACTATGTTAAATCCTTTTATTACTAAAAAATCCTTATGTCAGGTATTATCTAAATGTTCTTTTGATATTCGAGGTATTGGAAAAACAAAAACAGCAATTTATATAATCGTTCCTGATGAAAAAACAACATTACATTTTCTGGTGACAGCATTTATAAAACAGACATACGAAGCCTTAATTAATGAAGCGCAGCAACTTAGTAATAATAAACTGCCTGTCAGAGTAAATTTTGTTTTAGATGAATTTTGTAATATTCCATCTATCCCTGATATGGCTTCAATGATCAGCGCAGCCAGGTCGCGTAATATGCGTTTTTTCCTTTTTGCCCAAAGTTTATTACAATTAAAACAAAAGTATAAAGATGATGCAGATACAATAAAAGGTAATTGTGATAATTGGGTATTTTTAACATCTCGTGAATACACCTTATTAAAAGAAATTAGTAATCTTTGCGGTGATACTTATTTCAGAGATTCTGACGGCAGTACAAAATCACGTCCCTTAATTTCAGTTTCAGAGTTACAGCGTTTAAAGAAAGATTACGGAGAGACTTTAATTCTTCACGGTCGAAATTATCCTTTTGTTACTGAATTACCGGATATTAGTGAATATAGATTCAGTATTTTTCCACAAATAAAAGTAGAGGAACGTCAACTTCCAAAAATTGTATTATATGATGTGGAGAAAGTCATAAAAGAAATTGTTGATCAAAAAAGGCATATACCATTTTCCATTGAAGTGAGTGGAAAGAAGATTTATTACTATGTAGTGGAAAAGAAACCGGAGAAAAAATAAAGATTAAATAAATCCACACTGGCTCATTTCTAGAAGTTTATTTTTACATAAAGAATCTGAATTCCGGCAGCAAGATGGGCAAAATTGAACTATTAGGTTATTCTTGTTGTTTTTTTTTAAGGTCTAAGAGCTTTTCTAAATGCGATAATGCGAAGTCCTGAAAATCGGGTGGAAGTTCGTTAAAAATACTGACTAATTGATTGATTTTTTCATCAGGACTCTTGTAAAACATCTCCCCTTCGCCGGTCTTTAACCAGTTTTCATTTATGCCAAATACCATAGAAGCAAGTTTTAATAGCCTGTCATTGGCTTTTCTGTATTCGTTTTCTAAGTCTGAAAGGAAACTACTAGACACGCATAAAGCCTTTGCAAAGTCCTTTTGAGCCATATTTAAGGCTTTTCTGGCTTCTTTTAAGCGTTGGTTTGCTTCCATAGAAGCTAGTTTAACAGAGAAAAATACGCATAGCAAGGTATTTTATTAATAAGTATATTGACAAAATACGCTATGCAAGTTATATTATGTCAATGCGTATTTGTAAAAATACAGAAATTGAAGAAAAAACCTTGAAATTATGTTCTGGATTTTCACTATTGGATGAAAAAGACCAAGAATATATGTTTGGCATTTTACAGGCTCTTCTTTTCGCTGTGTTAAAGATGGAAGCAGCTAATGATGTTTCAAGAAAGGACAAAAAATGAGCATTTTAGGAGATATATAAAAATTGAAGAACCTTTTTGATGCGCGGTTATCATTCTATTCAATTGGCTTAATAATTAGCTCTACAATTGAAAGACTAATTACCGCTGCAATAAATAGTTATGTAAATCTTGCTTCAGTTTATTATCACATGATTTCCTTAAGTATACTAATTGTTTTGTTTATTTTAACAAATTATTTTTTAAAACCATTTACCCAAAAAGAATTTATTACAGAAATTATTTTAGGTAAAAAATATATTGGCGGACGTTGGGTAGAAATATCTATAACTGAAGATGATGAAATATCACATATTACAAAAGTAGATATAACATATGATAATGATAAATTAATTATACATGGGGATTGTTATCATTATGCAGATTTAAAACAAAGAGGACAAAAAAAACATTCTTTTGATTCTGTTTGTGCTTCATTAGATAAGTATGATTTAACATATGTTTTTATTGCTCGTGAAGAATTAAGTTGGAATAGAGAAGAAAACCAAGTTAGAGAAGGTATTGGTCATTTGACCTTCGATCATACAAGAACGAAAAAATTAGATAAGTATAATGGTGGATATAAAGACAATGGAAAAGGATTTAAAATTGCAGGTATTTTAGAAATTGATAAATTAATAGTCAAACAAATGGATGATGATTTTATTGATACTGTAGAACATATTGTTTTACCTAAATTGAAAAAAATACATAAATTAAATGTTTCTCTCAGCATTACAAAAAACTCAAATGATGTAAATGATACACATTTTGCAATAGATAATTAAATTAAATATTTTTGGAGGTAAAGGAAATGGAGAAAATTGAAAAATTGAAGGAACTGGAAGAAAAAATCCAAAATTATGTTCCTTCCAAAAAACATGATGCTTTTGCGTTGGAAGCTATAAAAGAAGCCATAAGTGCAGCAAAAAGCGGAACATTTGGTATTGGAGCTGTCCTTGTAAACAATGAAACAAATGAAATCATGTATCGTGGGCGAAATAAAGTATTTTCAGAATTTAGAAGCGATCTACATGGTGAAATGGATTTGTTAAATAATTTTGAAACCAAAAACAAAGAAAATAGCAGAGAAATGATTAAAGGTTTCACAATGTATTCATCATTGGAATCATGTCCAATGTGTTTATGCAGAATAATTACATCAGGATTATCAGCGGTTTACCATGTAGCTGATGATACAGGTGGTGGAATGGTACATCTTTATAATCAATTACCGCCTGTCTGGAAAGATATATCTCAGGGAAGAATATTTAAAAAGGCTGAATGTTCAGCGGATTTAGCCGCAATTTCAGAACAGGTTTTTCTTTTAACTGTAGATTTGGATAATAAAATAAAAGAGCAAGATGATAAGAAGACACCATGGTGGCAAGATAAGATGTCATTGGGAGAGATGTATTCTTTAAAAAGCGACGGATTATCAAGAGTTTCACAATAAAACATATAGCCAGATTATTTTATTAAGAATGACATAATCTGGCATGTTTTTAATAATTGAGTATTTTTTATATTACGCATTTGACTTGATTAGTGAACAGAATTAATTTAAAATAAGATCGTTTGGAATATAGCGGCAACAGATAGATTAAGGAGTGAGTTCATGTTAACATTGAGTCAGAAAATTGAAAACGCAGTGTCTTTCATTCGTAAAAAAGTAATTGCGTCTCCAAAAGTCGGTCTTATATTAGGAAGCGGTCTGGGTGATTTTGTTAATAATTTAGAAAATTCTATAAATATACCTTACTGTGAAATTCCAGATTTTCCTTTATCTACTGTAGAAGGACATGACGGAGCATTTGTTTTTGGCAATTACAATGGGAAACCTATTGTCGCTCTTAGTGGCAGACTTCACTACTATGAAGGTTATCCTCAAAATGAAATCACAATACCCGTACGCATCATGAAAAAAATCGGAGTGGAAGCATTGATTTTAACAAATGCAGCAGGAGGTATAAATCTCGATTTTTCAGCAGGCGCATTAATGCTTATTACTGACCATATAAATTATTCCGGTTCTAATCCTCTTATTGGTGCAAATCTTGATGAATTTGGACCTCGTTTTCCTGATGTTTCTGATATTTATACAAAAGATTTACGTATAAAATTAAAAGATGCGGCATCACGCGAAGGAGTCGCTCTCAAAGAAGGTATTTATATTATGTATAGCGGACCAAATTACGAAACCCCTGCTGAGATACGCTTTTTTAGAGAAATAGGAGCTGATGCCGTTGGAATGTCTACTGTACCTGAAGCAATAGTTGCCGCACATTGCGGAATGAAAGTAATAGGCATTTCTTGTATTACAAATATGGCTGCTGGTGTATTTGATGTAAAGTTAAATCATCATGAAGTAATTGAATCAGCAAATAAGGTTAAAAATGATTTTACCAAATTGATACGTATCGCATTAAACCTTGTTGTATGATTTACTGGAATATTTATTAATTATTATTGGAGTAATATAAATGGAATTATTAAAAAAAAGAATTTTATCTGATGGAAAAATTGTAGATGGTAATGTAATTCAAGTAAGCAGTTTTTTAAATCATATGATAGATACTAAACTAATGTATGAAATTGGTAAAGAATTGGTCTCAATTTTCAAAGATTATACTCCTACAAAAATAATTACTATAGAAACATCAGGTATTCCAATTGCTGCTTTTTGTGCTTTGGAATTACAAATTCCTTTTATTATTGCTAAAAAGCATACTGCTTTAAATCTAACTGGAGATTTTTACACTGCTGATGTTTTTTCTTATACAAAACAATCAACATTTAATATCCGTATATCGAAAGAATATATCAATCAAAATGATAGAATATTAATTGTTGATGATTTTCTTGCTTGCGGTGGGGCTGTAGAAGGACTAATTCAGATAATTAATGAAGCGAATGCAATACTTATAGGTGTAGGGATTTGTATTGAAAAAACATTCCATAAAGGTGCGGAAAAATTAATTTCGCAGGGTGTTAATTTACATAGTTTGGTTAGGATAAAGTCCATTGAGAATGGGGTTATTTCGATTATCGATCAATAAATTGGCACGATTAATTTTTTTAAATATTATGGGTTTAAATGTCCGTGTGATACACAAGCAAGATACCATAGATACATAACAATTCACTATTTCTTAGGTTTTACTTTTTGATTATTTAACTTTTTCTTTTTTTCAATTTTTGGAGTTTTTGTTTTAACTAGTTTATTACTTACAAACCCCATTTCCTTTTCAATTTCCTCAATCGTTGGCAGGCTTGATTTAATCTCATCAGGAATTTCGGCGGTAAGCTGATTCTGCCAATCTGCAACGCCTATCGGATTGGTATAACCGGCAAGTGAGTATTCTACAATCGTACGATTTTTGCCTTTGACCAGCAATAACCCAATGGTTGGTTTATCATCAGGATGACGAAGAACATCATTAACAATATTTTGGTACATATTCAACTGGCTTGCGTCACCGGGTTTAAAATCGCGGACTTTCAATTCGACAACAACATAGCATCGAAGTTTCAAATGATAAAACAATAAATCTATATAAAAATCACTATCGCCAACTTCTAAATGCACCTGCCGCCCGACAAAGGCAAAACCTTGTCCAAGTTCCAACAAGAATTTTTCCATATGCTCAACTAGAGCTTTCTCGACTTCGCTTTC
>JGI24695J34938_10001698_pt1 | contig 18200 bp, 16 predicted proteins | sample TergutCo191P3_FD_34938 | JGI IMG/M metagenome (IMG submission 34938)
ATCGGCACTATTGATTCGGCTTTAAAAGTTGTATCAAAACAGCGTGCAGATCTGGGCGCTTATCAGAACCGTTTTGAAATCGCTGCTCATGGCGTAGCCATCGCAGCAGAAAACCTGCAGGCAGCAGAATCCCGCATAAGGGATACTAACATGGCGTCAAGGATGGTCGACTACACAAGAGACTCAATCCTTGCCCAGACCGGAACTGCAATGTTGGCACAAGCCAACCTTCGCACTCAGTCGGTACTGCAGCTGCTTTCATAGTTTTCAATTATTTAAAAATAACGAATTAAGAGACTTCTGGACGTCGTCTTTTTTTCGTAAACCGGTTAACGCCGGCAGAACAGTGGAGTTCGCGCCTCCACTGTTCAAATTTTCCCAACCAGGGATTGGCAGGGAAATGACTTGAGCTTTTGTTCACCTTTCAGTTTGGACGATTGTTCGGGTTTTTACATGGAGGTATATCATGTCTGTAGCAAGTGTGGGATTTCACGTCTCGCCGGTGCCGGTTGCAGAAATGGCGCAAGCGGCAAAACAGCAGCTTACTCAACCAGAACCAAAAGTAAAACCTCATATGATTCAATCTACGGCAGCGGATTTGGAGAGGATAGGTCTTGCTTTCAACAGGAAACTGCAATTCGAGGTAAAGCATGATTCGAATCAGGTGATTGTCAAGGTTATTGACAAAGAAACCGATAGGGTCATTAAGGAGCTTCCGCCTGAGGAACTGCAGAGGTTGCACAGTAACCTGAGAGAAGCTATCGGTCTTTTGTTTGATCAAATGGCCTAATTCGTAAAACCGAATGCAGTTTTACTGCGCATGCGGTTAAAGCCTGTTAAGAGGGAGATTCAGGTTAATGTCCGATATTTATGTACCGGGAGTAAGAAGCAGGTTTAACACCGATAAAATGGTCGATGACCTGATGAGACTTGAAAGAATTCCCAGAGACAGAGCGCAAAATAATGTTGATTCTCTTCAAACGCAAAAAAGCTACTGGCAGGAAGTAGGAAGACGCATTACCTCCCTTCGCGACAGCGCCAGAATGCTCTACTCTTTTCAAAATCCTTTTAACGAAAGATTGGGGCACAGTTCCGATGAATCCATAATTACCGCGTCTGCGACAAGGGAAGCGAGCGAACAGCAGTTTAATTTTACCGTAAAGCAAACCGCTCAGGCGGATCGTTTTCTTTCGCGCCCCCTCGAAGAAAAAACCAGAGTAGAAGCCGGCACATACACATTTGCCGTCGGCAATGATGAAATATCAATCAATTACCGCGGCGGCACTCTTAGAAATTTTGTTGAAATAATCAATAACCGCGGACGCGATAAAATTGGCGCATCCCTAATCGCGGTGCAGCCCGGCACCTTCTCTCTTATGATCGAATCAAAACTGACGGGTTCCGCAAACAGACTTAACTTTTCAAATGACGCGTCAAAACTTGCGCTTGAGTTCGGCATGACCGAAAGAAGCAACGACTCTTTACAAACTGTTGATTTAAGCGAGAACACAGTTAATAAAAGCGGATTGAATGCCGCAAATGTGACTGTTAACGACGGCGTATTAAAAGCCGCAGCTCTTTCTACGGTTTCAATCCCGATTAATATGCAGATAAATTCAGATTCCGCTCTTGTTATGCGTCTTCAAACCCAGACAAAAGTTGGAACTGATGGAACGATAAACATTCCCAAACCGCCGCCGGGTCCCAATGTCCCGTCAAGTTCTGTCACATACGGCGGAATAAAAATTGATAACCCGGCTTCCTCAGCGCCGATGCCTGATTTTACCCCGCCAGCGATTCCCCCGCGCAATGACGATATGAATGTGTTAAACCTTATTTTCACGGACGGCACAAGCCAAAAACTCCCTCCGATAAGCGACTCAAACTCTCCTGTTGCAAGACAGTACAACCTGGCGGAAATCGCGCGCGGAAGGACAATCGCGTCGCTTAACGTGGAAAACACAAACACGCACAGAGAAGTATCCGTAGGCAAAATCGAAATTTTAGACCCGTCTTCCTCAGGCGGTTTAAAACCTTTAAACGCAGTTACCACTTCGCGCGATGCTGTCATCCTTATGGAAGGCATCGAAATTACGCGTCCCACAAATAATATCGATGATCTTGTCCCGGGCGTCACGTTGAATTTACGCGGCGTTTCTGACAAACCTGTCGAATTAAAAATTACAGGCAACACTGAAGCCATAAAAGAAGCGATCATTTCGTTCGTAGGAAACTACAACAGATTGATGGCGGAAATAAATATATTAATAAGTTCAAGGGGCAACGCGACTCCCGATTTAAAAGCTCCCACAATTCGCGGAGACGAGCGTGTTGTCGAAGAATTAACATATCTTACTAGAGAAGAAGCGGAAGATATGAAAACCCGCCTTGGCGCGTTCGCGGGAGACTCAACCTTAAACACGCTAAAAAACAATCTTCAAAGAACAATTACGGCGCCCTACCCTACAAGCCTTGAAAGAGAATTAACTCTTCTGGCTCAAATCGGCGTCAGTTCCAACGCGGCAAGAAACACAGGCTACGATCCCGCGCGTTTCAGGGGTTATCTTGAAATCGATGAAAAAACCCTCGACGCGGCTTTGGAAACGAAAATTCCCGCTATCAAAGAACTCTTTGGAAACGATACGTCAGGCGACATGATCGCCGACACGGGTGTTGCGTTTAACGTAGAAACCCTTGTAAAACCGTTTATGGAACTCGGCGGAATTATTTCCCTAAAAACAAACACAATCGATTCGCGCATCAATCAGGATGAAAGACGCATCGCTAACCTTGACCGCCAGCTTGCCGCCAAGGAGCAGGATCTGCGCATTCAATACGCAAGAATGGAATCCGCTTATTCGCGGATGGAACAGATGTCCAATTCTCTGGATAATTTTAATCAACAAAACCGCGGCGGAAGATGATGATAATAAAAATTAACGAGCAGGCGCTTGAGTTTGCCCTTGATAACGAAAAAACGCTTGGAGAAGTTTTTACGGCTGTTGAACAGTGGCTTTTAAAAACAGCGCACCGAATCTCCCGCGTGCTTGTCAACGGGCAGGTTATTGGCGCTTCTATGCTGGAAGAAACTTTTAAAAAGGAAATAACGGGCGTAGAAACCCTTGATATTTATACAAATGTAGTCTCGGAGCTGACAGCTTCCTGCATTGTCAATCTTTTGGAAGATATTAACGAATACGAAAAAACGCCCTTTGAAGAAAAGGCAAAATTCTTTGAACGCTGGAAAGAAAGCGCATCCGCTCTTTTTATATACGAGCAGATGCCCGACCTTTATTCATATTTTTTTAATACTTTTTCATCTGGTGACATTTCAGCGCAGACGCTTCGTTCGATTACAGAGGAAATCCAGCGCGAAGTAAATGATCCGCCCGCCGAATTTGTAAAAGTTGAACCTGTTCTGGATGAAATATGCGCCCGCCTTACGGATCTTCCTCTTGATATTCAAACCGGAAAAGATCTCCGCGCCTCCCAGACACTGCAGCTTTTTTCCGCGGTAACGGAAAAAATAATCCGCATTTTTTATCAGCTCAATTCTCAAGGGTACCTGACGCGTGAGGATGAGATAAAAACAATCGCGCAGGGTTTCGCGGATTTTAAAGACGTAATAAAAGAGCTGCTTGAAGCCTATGAAAAGCATGATACAGTCATCGTGGGAGATTTGTCAGAATATGAAGCATCCCCAAGGTTAAAAGAACTTTATTCTAATATTTTAAAAAACTGTAAAGAAGCGGGCGCGAAAATATGAGTCTTTCAATCCTTTATCCGCTGCAGGTATCCGTCACTGATTTTAACATGGATTCTACCATTTCCCCGCGCGATCTTATTATAGGTATCGCTGTTTTAGCCTCTATAATTGCTTTTCTTGCCATTCTCAATTCCAGAAAAGGTCCTGTTTCAGGAGGTAAAAAAACAGGCGGCGCCGCCGCAAGCGGCGGCGGATTAAGCATAGCATCAATTTTTAAACTGAACGGTATAGCAAGAAGCCTCGGTCTTGGTCATGAACATACTAAAATGCTCAATTATGTATTCAGAATGGATTCGGTGCAGGACCCTGAAAAATCAATGTCCACCCCTGCCCTTTTGGACAGACATTTTAAAAAAGCATATAGAATTCTGGATCAGTCAGGTTCAAGTCCCGATATCCAGAGAAAAGTCGCTGTACTTTTTTCTCTTAGAAATTCGCTCGAAAACAGCGTTTTCGGAGCCATCACCAGCACCACTCAAATTAAGGATGATACAGTCTTTACAATTATCTCAGGTAAGGATAAAATGAATATAAATCTATTATCCGCTAGAGGAGATGCTCTTTTGGTGGAGGCTCCCAAGACAGTTCTTGGAAGTCAGGTTAATATTCAAAGAGGTACAAAACTTAACGTATTATTTTTTAATAAAAGCAATAAAGGGTTTGCCTTTGAAACCAAGGTCGTTGGTTATACAAGCAAGGATGGACGTTCTACAATGCAGCTCGCCCATTCCAACCGTTTAAGGTTCTTGTCGCAGAGACGTTACCGCAGACGGCAGACAGCGATACCGGGTGTATTGTTTTTGGTGCTTGTTGAAGGCAGCGGCAAAAAGCAGCGCCTGATTGTCGATAAACGCCAGTTTAAAGGAACCCTTGCCGACATTTCGGTTGGCGGCTGCTCTATTAAAATGTCGTCGCCTGTACAGGTCGGCGCGAGATTTAAAATTGAATGCATTGTGGGAGATTCGGATGTAGCGGCTTTAGGACAGGTTTTAAGAACTAACCGGACAGGTATGAATACGACTATTCATATTAAGTTCTTAAAACTCTCTCAGAAGTCTATGAATGCGATTAATTCGTATGTTTATGAGTATGCCAGAGAATAAAGCAAAAAGGAAAGAGAATGAAAGTTATAACGATTAAAGACATGATCAGAAAGGATGTCCCAATTTACTACAGATTGCTTTATACAGGCGTCGCTGTTATTGATTTCGGAAAAGGCGCGACCAATTATCGCATCGATATCTCAATCGAAGTAAAACCGACCGGGCAGAGAGACGTCAACGTAACCTTTATCGACGCGATTGATTATCCTTTGGTTCCTGTTTTAAAAGAATTAAAGCAGTATATTAATGAGCTTGATTCAGCCGGCGGAATGCCCTCTTAATTTCCTCTCCAACTCGCCTGAGGAAACTTTTAATTTAGGAAAACGGATTGCATTGTCTCTTTCAAATGGTTCTGTGCTTACGCTTGACGGCGTTCTTGGCTGCGGTAAAACCAGCCTCGCGAAAGGGATCGCCTCTGCGCTTGGAATAACAGAAAATCTTACAAGCCCGACATACACAATTATTAACGAATACGAAAGCGAAAATATTCCCGCGTTTTATCATATTGACGCTTACAGATTAAAAGATGAAAAAGAATTTGAAGAAATCGGCGGCGATGAAATTTTAAATTCCCGTGGGATTTGTTTAATCGAATGGAGCCTGAACATTATTAAATCCATACCTGAAAACGCGATTAAAGTTTTTATAAGCATAACCGGAAGCGAATCAAGAGAAATATCAGTTTTTGGATTGGACAGTATATGAAACTGCTTGCAATAGACACGTTCAGCTCCATCCTCTCTTTGGCTCTTTTAAACGACAATACAATGCATTATGCGCAATCAGAAACAGGAATGAAACATTCTGAACTTGTAATGCAGTTAACGGACAGCCTTTGTAAAGAAGCGGGAATTAAACCTTTTGATCTTGAAGGCGTTCTATGCATGGAAGGACCGGGCTCTTTTACAGGACTTCGCATTGGCTATTCAACCGCTAAAGGACTTGCTCTTTCGCTTTCCATTCCGTTCGCCGCAATTCCAACATTTGACTGTATTTCGCACAGTTACAAGGAAAGCGCTTTTCTTTTAACTCTTACAGACGCAAGAAAAAACGCGTGGTTTTACGCCTTCTTCCGCGATGGAAAGCGTCATTCCTGCGATTCAGACGGCGATATGCGCCAGATTGTAAACGACTTGAACGGTTTTAAAAAGGATATAAATGAAAAAATAATTCTTGCAGGCCCGGGCGCTCCTTCATTTTTTGAAGCGGTATTAAGCGGGCAGAAGGAAAACTTTATTTTTACCGGGGAAAAAGGCGGGTACGCCAAAGAGTTAATAAAAACTGCGCAGGAATTAAACATATTTGAAAATGACAATTCGCAATTTCTTATATCAGGTCCTAGTTATTTAAGAAAAAGCGACGCCGAGTTAAACTCTTAATTTTGCGCCGTCCAGTTCACAAAAAGCATCTGATAAAAAACTGTTTAAAAATAACATTTTATCCCTTCCTGAGTACTTTAATAGCGTATTTGGGATACACTGTTCAATTGTTCTATTAAAACGTCTTTTAAAAACCTCTGTGTCAGGACCCTTCCTGCAGCGAAATCCCATAAGCAAAGACTCTCTTAAAAATGTGTCTCTGTCCAAATTTTCACATAACGCATTTTCAATATCCGGCCTTTTAATATACGCATCCGCGTCATTTGCGTATGTAAAACGTTTTGCAGTTCCGTCATTTCCAATTACAGTCCCTGAAGCCGCGGCTCCCGCTCCAAGCCAGCTCTCCATCTGCCAATAACGCATATTGTGAACACATTCCCTGCCCTCTTTTGCGAAATTGGAAACTTCATAATGGTTATACCCTGCCTTTAATAAAGCATTTTTTGCGCAAAGCCAAAGGGAATCGGCGCAATCTTTGTCAGGGAGAGTTAACATTTTCGCTTCTAATTTTTCCTTTAGCGCAGTATCCTCTTCTACGCTCAGACTGTAAAGCGATATATGGGAGGGTTCATACTCAAGAAGGCTTTTTATATCGCAGATAATTGTTTCTTCGCTCTGACAAGGCAGCCCTGTTATAAGATCGAATGACAATTCGCCATTAAAATATTCACAAGCAAGTTCTATATTCTCTTTTATTGCTTTTATATCCCCTTTTCTGTTTACAATTTTTCGCGAAGGCTCATGCAGGGTTTGAACGCCAAGACTTAACCTGTTTATGCCGTTCTTCCGGCACGCTTCTAGAAAATTTTCTGTAAGCGATTCAGGATTCGCCTCAATTGTAAATTCGACAGGTTTAAAACCCGGCAGTTTGTAAAGTTCTTCAAGAAGAAAGCCGATTTTCCCTCCTAAAACTGAAGGCGTGCCGCCTCCAATGTAAGCTGTTGTAATACATTCCGCTGAAAAACGCGTTATCTGATTTTTTATATCGGTTAAAAGAGCGCATATATATTTGTCAATATAATCATGATCTTTTTTATCAGTTGTTATCGAATAGAAATCACAATAATCGCAGAAGGATTTACAGAAGGGAATGTGCATGTAGAGGGAAAAAGACGAATCCAATTTTTAAAACAGTTCCATTTTTAAAATAGGCCAGAATCTTAAAACAGCTCTTGCCGTTATTGAAGAGTAGTGCACGCTCCCCCATGTGCGCGAATCGTTTGTATTGCTGCGATCGTCAGAAACCACAAAACATTCGCCGGGACCCAGAACAAGGGGGTCCATGCTGCCGGAAAACGGCAGCTGATCGTTCCATAGATCCGAAGTCTGCGGTATGTTCGGAAGATATGGTTTTTCGGAGAGTTCATACTCTGTGAGGCTGTAGGAACTTCCTGCGGTTCTTACCCTAAACACATAATTGCTCATGGATATCTCGTCGCCGGGAAGACCGATTACCCTTTTTATATAGTACTGCCCTTCTCCCGAAAAAAGGCTTGCCTTTTGCGCGGTAAAAAATCTGACAACGCCGTCAAGAATTTTTAAGGGAACTTTCTTATCCTTTTGATGTCCCATGTCAACTAACACAATGCTGCCTCTTTTAAACGGCAGACTATTGTTATCGCTTTTATCGCGGAGATTCCAGGGCGGCGAAAAAGAAGTAAAAATCAGGCGATCCCCTGAATGAAGACCCGGCTGCATTGTATTGTTCTCTACAACCCATGAAGAGAAGAAAAAAGCGTTAAAACAGTTAAACACAACGTATAAAATTAAAAATACAAAAATATATTTTAACAGCTTATGCCGCTGTTTTTTTTGCTCCGCGTATGAATACTGCGTCCATTTATCAAACATACATTCCTACTTGATATTTCCGATTCTGGCAAGCGGCCAGTAAATTATTATTCCCCTGCCAAGAACCTTGGATACTTTTACGGGCCCAAAATAGCGCCCATCTCTTGAATTATCGCGATTGTCTCCCATCGGGAAAATTCTTCCTTCGCTCACATACCAGCCAAGGCGGTGCCTCGCGTAAAGAGCCGCGTAACGGCTGTCATGCACGGCAGCTTTTCGAAGCGTTTCAAGCCTCGTCTTTTCATGTGCGAGAAAATCAGGGAAACGCACGTCCCTCGCGCCTGACGCGCTCTCCATCAATTTATCCGAAGGAGTAAGCCCCATATCCATCCAGCCTGCCGCTTTCGCAGACGCGTTAAGAATTGAATATTCATTCTGCTTCATCAGCCTGTTTATGTTATGATTCCATCCCCTCGTTTTAATATATTCAGCTTCGTTAACCCATTCTGTATCACCTGCAAAACGAACTTTCATGTTTCCGTTTTCCATTACAAAATGATCTCCGCTTGTGCCGGCTGCTCTTTTAATCAAGAAATGAACTCTCGGATCTCCCGATTCATCTTTATCGATATCAACAAGGGTCAATGTAAGCATGTATATAATCCTCTGGGCTACGTCAAAAACAGTTCCCTTGGAAATATATGAAGGATTTTCAAAGATGATAATATCGTTCTTTTTGGGCTTAACAGGGCTTGGCAATTTTAAAAAACCGGGAAGCAATTCAGGACCGTAAACGATCTTGTTTACAAAAACATGGTCGCCGATATTAAGCGAATCGATCATTGAACCTGAAGGTATTCTGTATGCCTGAACAAGATATTGATTCGCGAGCAGAACCATGCAGGCAGCCCATAAAAAAGCGTCAAGCCAGTCTAAAATGGGATTTTTTGCCTTGCGTTTTTCCTTTTTTTTATGCCGAATCCGCGCTCTATGGGTTAAAAATCGTTCGGTAATCAGTTGAATTAGATCAAAAAAGCCTGTCTGCCCCTGAATATTTGACATTTGAGGAATACTAACATAAAATTACACTTTGTATCAATACGATTTTAATATATTCTGTCTGCACCGGAATTTTAGGAGTAACAGTTGAAACGCTCTCTTTTTGCAGCGTTATTAGTAATATTTCCTTTCAGTGTTTTTGCCCAGCAGGGAGCCGCGGCATTGCGCGATTATATTGGATTGATAAATCAGAGCTATCATCCCGGAATTGTTTCTTATTTCGAAAAAGCCAAAAAAGAATATGAAAAACAGGGCGAATCCAACAGCGCAAAAATAATCGACCTTATCTTAAAGGGAGCGTTCGGTTCCGGTTTTCTTTATTCAGATCGCGGCAATTTTTATGTGATTACAAATAACCATGTTGTAGCGCAGGCTCATACCGTATCAATTACTTTTGAACGGCAGGACGAAACAAAGATCAGGATCGACAACTTAAGAATTATCGCAGCTGATGAAGAGACAGATCTTGCCATTCTTGCATTTCCAGCGGACCAGAAACCTCCAGTCACTCAGGGGCTTACGCTTCTTTCAAGAGCCGTGGAAGAAGGCGAGGATGTTTTTTCCGCGGGATTCCCCGGTTTGGGAATGACTCCAATCTGGCAATTCGGACGCGGCATGATCTCAAACGCTTCCGTAAGATTTCCAAAAAATATTAACGATGAAACAATGATGGGACCTTTTATTCAACACACGGCGCAGGTTGACGACGGAAACTCAGGAGGGCCTCTTTTGGTTATTCAGCGCGGCGTTCCATCGGGCTACTCTGTCGCGGGAGTTAATACGTTAAGCGGCGCAAGAAGACAAGCCGCAAATTATTCTGTTCCGGTATCCACGCTTCAAAATTTTATAAATAACTCTTTAAATCCTCGTCCGCAAGAGTACAGGGCGGCTCTTGATGAACGTCTTAAAAAATTTATAGAAGGCTTAAGCGTTAATCAGGCTGTTTTTCCCCACATCAACTCCTTCCTCTCTTCTGAGTGCGTCGGGGAAAATGTAGAATACGCATTCGAGGAAATGCGCGCCAAAGCGCCCAGAACCGTTATCCGCACATTTATCGATCATAGCCGCGAAGATATTATAGGAGCGATGGGTCTTGCCGTCGCATGGACAATCGAAAACAGTATAAGATCATCGGGCGCCGTTAAAGCCGAAATAAAGGAAATAACAGGCGAAGACGAGGAATATACAGTTGTTTTTACAATCAACGGCAAGGATGTATCTTCGGTATGGATCCGCGAATACGGAAATTGGCGGATTAAAAGTTTTGGGAAAGCAGCTTCAGGGGATCATACGCTTATTCAAAAAAGGATTAACGAAAGGATAATCCCTGAAAACCTTCACGTAAACAACGTCCTTTATATTGAACTTGGACTTGCACTTTGTCCTGATAAACCTGCCGCGTTATACGCTTCTTTGGATATAGCGGGCGCCGCCGTTAATCTCTTCTATTCGGCTGACAGTTTCTGGAATGCCGGTTTCGCGTACAGCCTGCACATTCCGATTCCTTTGGGAAATTTAGGCGTTATGCCAAACTTTAAATTTGGAGCGGGCGTAACAAGATACATGGAAGACGAAACTGCGGATATTTTAAGAGGATTTTCCACATTGTTTCAGATTGGCATGAAGTTTACCACATCCTATGCGCCGGGTCTTTTCGCAGGAGCTTCTTTTCAGTATAACCTTAATATTTTTGACATCATGTCAGGCGGCGATTCAACAGGAAGAAAAAATCCATTCAGAACGGGTTTTATTTTTTCCGCAGGTTACGCATTTTAAATCACTAAAGAGGATAACTTTTCTCTAATGAATTCGCTCTTTTCTTTTAGTCCGATGCTTCCTGTCGCAAGAAGAATCACATTCGCTTTTTTAGGATCCAGTTTTACCTTGCCTGAGGATTCCTGCATAAGCCTTACAAGTTTTTCAACTTTTACGCGAGCGACTTTGGCAAACTCAATGCGCACAATGCCGGACCTTTCTTTGAGCGAAGATACCGCCAATTTTCTGCAGATTATTCTAATTTCCGCAAGGGCAAGCAATGAAGCAGCTTCATCGGGGAGGGGACCGAATCTGTCGATTAATTCTGAATACACTTTTTCCAAATCGTCATTTTCGCGTATGGCGGCGATCATTTTATAGACTTCCATTTTTTCCTGGGCGCTGTCGATGTAGATATCAGGAACAAAGCCTGAATATTCAAGTTCTAAAAGCGGTTCTGTTTCAGCTTCATAATTGGAATCTTCAAGGCGCCTTACGGCTTCATCCAGTAATTTTATGTAAAGATCAAAACCGACAGAGTAAATGTCTCCGGACTGCTCCCTTCCAAGCAGATTCCCAGCTCCTCTAATTTCCATGTCTTTCATCGCGATTTTAAAACCGGATCCCAGTTCCGTAAAATCGGAAATTGTCTGTAATCTTTTCATAGCAATCTCAGAAAGCGCTTTCTGCTGCGGATAAAAAAGATACGCGTAAGCTACCCTGTCCGATCTTCCTACCCTGCCCCTTAACTGGTACAACTGAGAAACCCCGTACATATCCGCGCGGTCAATTATAATCGTATTAACATTTGGAATATCAATTCCGTTTTCTATAATTGTTGTAGAAACTAAAACATGAAAACCGCCGTGGATAAAACGGCGCATAACATCTTCCAAATCCTGCGCGTCCATCTGACCGTGCGCCGTTTCAATCAGCAATTCAGGAACAAGGCGTTCCAGTTTCAGCCTTATATCGCGCAATGTTTCGATTCTGTTGTGAAGGAAAAAAACCTGCCCTCCCCTTTCCGCTTCGCGCCTTATCGCCCTTGCAATCAAAAAATCATCGTATTCGTCCACAAACGTTTCGATTGGATGTCTTCCCGGAGGCGCTGTCGCTAAAAGGCTCATGTCGCGTATTTTTACAAGACTCATATGGAGCGTGCGCGGAATCGGAGTCGCGGAAAGCGTAAGGCAGTCCACGTTGGTTTTTAATTCTTTAAGGCGTTCTTTATCTTTTACACCGAAACGCTGCTCTTCATCTATTACGATAAGCCCGAGATTTTTAAAGATTACGTCTTTTTGAATAATCCTGTGCGTGCCGATTAATAAATCGACCTCGCCTTTTTTTAGCTGCTCCAGAATTATCCGTCTCTTCTTTCTGTCTACAAAACGCGAAAGCATGGCGACATTCACCGGAAAACGCGAAAACCTCTCGATAAAATTTTCATAATGCTGCTCCGCAAGAATTGTCGTCGGCGCAAGAAACGCTGTTTGTTTGCCGCCCATTACAGCTTTAAAACACGCCCTGAGCGCGACTTCCGTTTTTCCATAACCAACGTCTCCGCAGACAAGCCTGTCCATGGGGGAAGCGCTTTCCATATCGTTTTTAATTTCCTGAATGCAGTTTAATTGATCTTCAGTTTCCTCAAAGGGGAAGGCAGCTTCAAACATTGTCTGCCATTCTGAGTCCTTTGGAAACGCGAACCCTTGAGCTTGTTTTCGCTTTGAATAAAGTTCTATCAATTTTTCCGCGATATCTTCTACGGATTTTTTAACCTTTCCTTTTCTGTTCTCCCAGCTCTTGGAACCAAGAGTATCCAAACGAGGAGGCTGCCCTTCGTTTCCAATGTATCTTTGCACAAGGTTTAACTGTTCAACGGGAACGAATACAGTTTCTTCACCGGCGTATTCAATCTTGATATAGTCTCTTTCATTTCCAAGAGCGTTTAACCGTTCAATCCCCTTAAAAAGACCGATACCGTGATTTACATGGACAATATAATCGCCGGGAGTTATCTCGACAAATGTGTCGATAGGTCTTGATCTTACAGTTTTTAAAGAATGCGGCGCTCTTTTACGTCTGCCGAAAATTTCATTTTCCTGCACAAGCATAAACTTGATGTCGGGAAGTGAAAAACCTGATGTCAGGGGATTTGCCATTATCGAAAGCGATTTGTCATGCGAGGCGCCGGGTTTTCCCGCTTTGGTTTTCTCTGCGGCAGGTTCCAGCATCATCTTAATCCTGTCCGCCTGCACTTCAGATTCCGCAGCTATTGTAATCTGCCAGCCGCTTGTAAGCAGAGAGGCAAACTCTTCTTTTAAGTAATTAATATTTCCAAAAAAACTGCGCGCAGGCTCGCATGGAAGTTCAAAATAAAATACGCCTTCTTTATCAGATATACTTTTTTTAATCGATCTCATCGAAATTATACGCGCGGATTTTTTTGAATAATCATCCAGTAAATTATTAAAATTAAGTAAAAGTTTTTCGGGCAGAGGATACTCGCATTTATCCCTTACAGCGCGCGAATATAATCCCTGATATTCGCGGACAAGACTTTCATAGGCATTATCAAGCCTTTCCCTGTCAAGTAAAAATAATGTTTTATTCCGCGAAGAAAGCGCGTATTCAATTAAACTTCCCTGAGTTTCAAACGCAAGAGGAAAAAACATCTCTTCGCCTTTTACGCAGCGGCGCAGATACAGCTCTTCTATTACTGCTTTTCCGCCGTCAGAAAATTCCCTGTGCGAGGAAAGATTTTTTTCTAATATTTTAATCCGATCATCTGTCCAGACAACTTCCTTCATGGGACGGATAACAAGTTCTTTTAATTTTTCGCTTCCTGTGTTCTGCATAACAGGATCAAAATGTTTGATATTTTCCACTGTGTCAAAATCGAATAATACCCTCTGCGCCTTTTCATCGCCGCCCATGAAAATATCAAGCACTTCACCGCGAAGCGCAAACTCACCGTGAACCGTAACGCGCGGCACCCTTGTATAACCGTATGAAACAAGCGTTTTCGCAAGTGATACGGTATCGATTTTTCCGCCGGGTTTTAAAGCGATAAAAAGCGATTTTAAATAATTGATCGGCGGCATTGGAGAAAGAAGCGCCCTTTGCGGAATAATCACAATGCCGCTGTGATTTTCCAAATCGCTTAACGCCTTTACCCTTTCGCCGAAAACCGCCGCCTGAGGAGTCAGTTCCCTGTAAGGCGCGCTCCCCCACCACGGGAATTTTATGCAGGAAATACCGGAACATTCCAAATCCAGCATCAGGCTGTCAGCCATATCTTCATGCGGGACAATTACAAAAATCTGACCTTCAGAAATTTTATAAATCTGAGCTATAATAAGAGCGTTAAGGGAGCCTTCGCTCCCTTCAATTTCTATGGGGAATTTACCGTTTTTTACAGCCAAATAAAGGGCACAAATAGCCTTAGAACAGCTGGTTTTCTGTAAAATTTCATGAAATGATAAGGTAATCATGGGTTTCTACCGATTACTATAGTATAGAAGTGTGTTCATTGTGAACACCCACAGAGGGAGTGAAAATGAAAAATTTAACAAGATTTCTAGCGTGTGTTCTTCTGGTTTTTGCGGGTCTGCCTTATTTATATTCCGCTGAAACAACAGCCGGAACAGTGGAATTTAACATTCGTTTTTTTGACAGGCGTATCTACTATGTTGAATCCGACCCGATTTTTATACAGATCACAATTACAAACAACAGCCCTTCCCCCTACCGTTTTAAACTTGCAGACGATCGCGCCTTCTCCATTGATTTTGATATAAGGTCGATGGCAAACAGGGTTCTTCCCATATCCGATTCTCTGCTTCGTAAAAGAACGCAAAACAGTCAGGTGTTTTTTCGCGAAATTGCCATTGAAAGCGGCGAATCATTTTCGTTTGTGGAAGACATCAGAGACTACGTTACCTTCGGTCAGAGCGGTTCCTTCAGGATTCGCGCCAAAGTATATCCTGAATTATTAAAAACTGTAAACGATCCTCTTCCACTTGAATCGAATTATTTAAGCTTGAACCTTCGTCCCCCCGTTATACGCGGACAGGACGGATTGCCGTTGGAGATGGACATTGCCACAGGAGCTGTTTTAACGCGTCAGAATCTTCCCCCAGACGAGGTAGTAACCTACATGCTTATAAGCCGACAACGTTCACAGTGGGAAAGGTTTTTCCTTTATCTTGACCTTGAATCGATGTTAAGGCGCGATCCGCTTCAAAGCCGAAAGTACAACGCAGAAAATGAAGAAGGACGCAGGCGCATGATCAGCGATTTAAGAAAGACCATTCAGACTACGGGGGATCCCCACGCTCCGGGAAACTCCTATGACAATATCCTTACAACTCCCACAAGTTTTGAAATCCTTAGAACTGAATATAACAGTAATGAAGGCACTGTAGTTGTTCTTCAGAAATACAGGATGCTGAATTTCACTGAATTGAGGCACTATACATATTTCCTTGAAAAACAGGATAATTTCTGGACAATCGTAAGTTATTCGGTTCAGGGCATGGGCACTACGGATAATGATTGACATTTGCAAATTTTTTATATAGGATGATACTGTGAGCAGGAAAGCGTTAATTATTACAGACGGCACTAAAACAATTGAATCTCTTGCAAAGCCCATAAAACAAGCTCTTGCCGGTTTTTCCGTAGATATTTACTCTGCCGATAAATTCGCCGGGAACGATCTTTTCCCTGTCGACATTTTCTTTCTTGGCGCGCAGGAACCCAATCCCGCTTCTTTTTCCTATCTTGAAGAAATGCTTGCTCATATAAATCTAGCTTCCAGAAAATGCGCAGTTTTCTCCACAAGCCAGAAAGCGCTTAAATATCTTGGCAAAATATTAAAAGACAGCGAAGCCGCCCAAGGAGATACCCTTTTATCTCTTGACGGCGGCTATCAGGAGTCCGATATTAACAAATGGGTAAAAGGATTATTAAAATAAATTGGCAGCGATTAATCTTGACGATTATATCAGAAAGGTCCCCGATTTCCCCAAAAAAGGCATTTTATTTTACGATATAACAAGCATCCTTTGCGCTCCCGCCGCGTTCAGATACTGCATTCACAAAATGGCGGAAATCTACAAAAATGAAAACATTGATGCTATTGCCGCAATCGAAGCGCGCGGTTTTCTATTCGCAGCCGCCTTCGCGTACGAAATGAACATCCCTGTAATTCCAATCAGAAAAAAAGGAAAACTCCCCGGCGTTACGCTCTCAAAAAAGTACGATCTTGAATACGCCCAAGCCGAAATCGAAGTGCATGTCGCTGACATCCCAAAAGGAAAACGCGTATTATTAACCGACGATCTTATCGCAACAGGCGGCACTTTAAACGCGGCGCGCTCTCTTATAACCGAAGGCGGCGCGGAAGTTCCCGGCATCTTCGGAGTTGTGGGACTGCCTTTTCTTAATTACAAAAAGATACTTGACCCGACGCCTGTTATCACGCTGATTGATTACCACGGTGAGTAATTTTCTTAATTTTCTATCTTTTCAATTTCTGCTTCTTGAGCTGCGGTTAAATACATTCCCATCCGTTTTTTCGCCAGCGTTTTAATATATTTCTATAGAGCTATACTTAATTCCCGTCCGTATACGTGCGCAATTTTTTCAAGGGTCTTTATTGTCGGGTTCGCTTTGCGCGGATTTTCAAGCCTTTGATATGATTGATACGATAACCCCAGCTTTTTTGCTATATCGGACTGGCTCTGTTCTCCGCGAAGCTCGCGAAGCCGCAGTGATAACGCAATATGGCTTGATACGGTAATCGGATAACCTTTTTTATATTCAGGCGGCGGTATCGGAAATCCCCTTGATATATCTGATTCAAGACAGCCGTCAAGAGCTTCTTTTGCCATTGCGAGAGCTTCTTCATGTGTATTACCATACGTTTGAATGTTTGTCATGTCCGGGAATTGCGCCCAAAAAAGGCTATCGTGCTTTTCAACCTTACAATAATAAACCATACAGCCTCCTTAAATTTTAATACCTGCTTCTTTTAAAATATCCTTCCCCTTAATTCCTAGGTCAATATTGCCATGAAACGGGACGGGGACAGGCCGGCAGCCGTCTTTAACGTAGATATGGTGAGAACCCCTTATCCTGTCAAGGTACCAGCCATTCTCTTTCAGTATTTTTACAATCTGCTTCGCTGTTATAATCAATACTACAGGATATAAGTTGTATAGTCAAGAGTAAAATAAAAGCTCCGAATCCGAGGATTATCTATCAAGTACTGTTTATAAATCATGTGCTGCTTTATACAAATTATTAATTTGGTCTGCTTAATTTATTATCGTTACTTTTATTTTCTTTAGCCCCTAGGGGAATCGAAGCTTCCAGTCGCAAACTTCCTTGTTTGCTCCTTCCAGCCCGCCTCGTGCCGCTGTCGGCGACATCCTGTCGCCTTTTCCTTCGGCGCGGCACTTGGGGTTCGATTCCGATTTATACAAATAATTAATTTGGTCTGCTTATTTAATTATTGTTACTTTTATTTTCTTTAGCCCCTAGGGGAATCGAACCCCTCTTTTAAGATTGAGAATCTCATGTCCTAACCGATAGACGAAGGGGCCGAGATATGAATAATATATCAATTTATAAATTGTGTGTCAATCTAAGGGGTTTTATATATCAAAATGTATGCCTTGAATACCTCATGCAGGTCGAACGCGAAATGCCCTGTGGGCTCCGGGTGGCTTGTTGGCTATTGCTCACGCGCTGCGCGCGGTTTATATCTAGCCAAGTCGCCCACAGGGCATTTCGCGTTCGACCTGTTTGTTTTTTTTAAAGCATATTTTTAATTTGGAAAAGGTTAATTTTTATACAAGTAATATATGACTTTAGCAAATTCTAATTAGCATAAATTTTATGTAGAAAACACTTTTATCAGAACTTATTATTGATAATTTATAACATATGTATGGTATAATCTCCTTGTAATGAGTGAATATATAGTTAATCTATCAGCTATAAATCCAAAAGAAGAACACCGTAATACACCGGCAGTTGAAGTAATGGTCGATACTGGATCCGAATTGTCATGGCTTCCTAGTGTCCTGTCAAAAACAAATTTCAACATGATTTAGCCTTATTAATTTTAACGAGAATCTCATCAGGCGTTTTTGTCCACTTGAAAGTGCGTTTTGATTTATTCCAGCTTTTAATATAATCTTTTATTGCTTTTTTTAATTGACCAACAGATTCATAACTTCCCCTGCGTATCTGTTTATTTGTTATCTCTGCAAACCACCTTTCAACCAGATTTAGCCATGACGAATGTGTCGGAATAAAATGCAGTACAAATCTTCCTGA
>JGI24695J34938_10001699_pt1 | contig 18200 bp, 15 predicted proteins | sample TergutCo191P3_FD_34938 | JGI IMG/M metagenome (IMG submission 34938)
AATTCTACACGGCGGGTCACTTCGCTTTCCATTACATTGCCCTTAAACGAAAAAGCGGGCGTACCTTCTCTTTTGGAAAAAGGAAAAACATGAATCCACGCAAAATCAAGCTGCCTGCAAATATTAAAAGTTTCTTCAAATTCTGCTTCTGTTTCGCCGGGAAAACCTGTGATAATATCGCAGGCAATAAACGGGTCGTTCTTTACACTTCGCAATAACTCAACGGCTTTTTTAACAGTTTCGCCTGAATAACCACGTCCCATTTTTTCAAGTATTTTATCGCTGCAAGATTGAACTGACAAATGAAAATGAGGACGAATCCTCGGATGCGATAAAACAGCGCAAAGTTTTTCATCGATACTCTCCGGCGCAAGTGAAGACAATCGAATCGCAATTTTTTCTGTACCTGCCAAAAGATAATCAAGAAGCTCACTTAAATAAAAAACATTCTTCTCTTCCTGTTCGTGTTGGTTCGTGGTAAAATTCTTCTCTCTTCTTTGGTCTTTATACTGCGAAATATTCACGCCTGTAAGCACAACCTCCGCGTGATTTTCCTCAAGAACGCGAAGACGTTTAAGAACTTCATCCGCTTCGAGGCTTACGCTTTTTCCGCGCGCGAGACGAATCTTGCAATAAGTGCAATTTTTATCGCAGCCATCCTGTATTTTAAGAAAACTGCGCGTGTGGCTGGAAAACCGTTTGGGATTGAACTGAAACTGGAGTCCGGAAGACGGGAGCGAAAAATCGAAAGATGGAAATTCATCATTTATAATTCCTGACTTTTTAATAAAATCAGGTAAGGAAAAAATATCTTTTTTATTTACAACATGAAGACGGTTTACCGCGCCGGTTTGTAATTTTAAAATATCGTCTTTATTTAACTCTGCGTAACAGCCGGTCACAATTACGGCGGCTTCTGGATAATCAATCAGCGCTTTTCTTATAATACGTCTCGCTTTTTGATCGGCTTTCGATGTAACAGTGCACGTATTAATTATAATAATTTTAGGCTCTGTCTTATTATTCTTTTTCTCTTTTATTTGTTCGTGAAGGAACTGTAAGTTCCATTTGTGGTAAAATTCTTCTTTAATTCTTAATTTTTCAAAACCTGCCTGCGTAAACGCGTCAGCAATTGCTTCGCTTTCAAGCTGATTGAGTTTACATCCCAGTGTCTGAATTAAGAAAAAAGGCATTAGTTACTTGTTAACGATCGTTAATCATCAGTTGCCGGCGCTCATTGTCTGTCTGATTCGATCTATTCCCCGCCTCGCGTCTGCCAATTGCGAATTGAGAGAAAGCGCACGTTCATACGCTTCTATAGCGCCGCTTAAATCTCCGGCGTTTTCACGCGTAAAGCCAAGCCTTACCCACCAGGCTGCGTTACCCGGAACCCAATGAACAGCAGTAGAGAGTGAAATATCAGCATGGCGGAATTTACCCTGACGGATAAAAATCTCTCCCATGAAATAGTAGACTTGATCTATTCTTGCTCCTTCGGGAGCCGCGCTTGCGTATTCCTGAAAAAATTGCAGGGCCTCGTTATTTCTGCCCTGAAAATAATGTATCTCTCCCAGGATTTGCGTAATCCTTACATCAAAACGGTGTATTGTTCTTCCGGCTCTGGCATAACGCAAGGCTTCATCAAAACGATTTAAACGGATTAATGACCAGCAGATAACAACATGCGCTTCCAAATTACCAGGATTCTCGGCGATTTCATCACGGCAAATCTGGACTGCGCGCTCAAAATTTCCGGCGCGATATTCCGCAAGAGCATCGGGAGGCCTATTTTGGGCATAAATATTTATTGATAAAAATAAAAGAAAACATAATAATAATGATTTTGTATATTTTTTCATTTAGTTTTTCCCAACCATGGTGCATCTGCCGTTAAACAGGCAGCCGGTTTCCATATAAATTTCAGGCGCTGTAACATTTCCTGACAGTTTGCCGGTAATTGTAACTTCCACTTTTTCTACTGCGGTAACATCGCCTTTTACCTGTCCGCGAATTAAAACTCTTAGCGCGTTTATGTTAGCGTTTACAACTGCATTTTCATCTATTACAAGTAAACCTGTAGCGTTAATCTCACCTGAAACCCTGCCTCTTATAAGAAAAGGTTTTTCGAAGCGTAAAGTACCGGTAAAATCGATATCAGAAGACAGGATTGTGTCGAAATCGGCATCTTCCATGAAATCGTTATAAACTTCTGTCATGGTCTCATTATATTAATTATTCATAATTTATGGAAGAGCTTGCAAATAGAAAGAATACTGAGCTTGTTCCAAAAACTGAAATTTTAGAAAAGCCTCTATTGATTTTCTTTTTAAAACCTTGCCTTATTGTTTTATTCAGAGTATCATATAATGATATTAATTTTATGGAGGAATTATGGATTTTGTATCAATTATGAAAGAAAAGGCCGCTTCTTCGCTAAAAAGGCTTGTTTTGCCCGAGGGTACGGAAGAACGGACTATCAGAGCGGCGAGAGTCCTTATTGATGAGAAATTAGCTTCTAGTGTTACCTTGCTTGGAAAAGTCGCTGAAGTCCAGGAAATAGCGATGAAAGAAGGCATCAATCTTGATGGAATTGATATTATACATCCAGGTATTGACACCCATTTGGATAAATACGCAGGCGCGTATTTTGAACTTAGAAAAAATAAAGGAATGACGCTCGATCAGGCAAAAATCGATATTTTGGATACTTTGCGCTGGGGGGCAATGATGGTGCATCAAAATGACGCTGACGCAATGGTTGCGGGAGCTGTTAATACTACCGGCGATGTTCTGCGAGCCGGTCTTTCCATTATCGGAACCGCTCCAGGCATTAAAACCGCTTCTTCATGCTTTGTAATGGCAGGTTTGGATAATCACTACGGGAAAGACGGAACTATGATTTTTTCTGATTGCGCTGTTGTACCCGATCCTCATCCTGAACAACTTGCGGACATTACAGAATGCGCGGCTCAGTCATGCCGTGAATTTTTGGCGGCAGAACCTGTCGCAGCTCTTTTATCTTTCTCGACAAAAGGTTCCGCAAAACATGATCATGTCACAAAAGTTCAAAGCACAGTAGAAATACTGGAAAAAAGAAATCCGGGTTTTGCATTTGACGGCGAATTACAGGCCGACAGCGCGCTAATTTCTTCCGTACTTGATAAAAAAGCTCCGGGGAGCCCTCTTCGCGGAAAAACAGTAAATGTAATGATTTTCCCGGATTTAAACGCGGGAAATATTGGTTATAAACTGGTTCAGCGGCTGGGAAAAGCGCAGGCTTACGGTCCGTTCCTTCAAGGTTTCGCAAAGCCTATAAGCGATTTATCGAGAGGCGCGTCTGTTGATGATATCGTAACAACATGCGCTGTTACGCTTGCAAGAGCAAAGTAATCAGGTTTTTAATTAAGCAAAAACCTGTTGCTTAATTATTAAAGACATGTTTATAATGGATCAATATTTGATCTTTGTCATGTAAGGGGGAAAAATGGCAACAATAAAAAAGACAACCGGAACAGCGGCTAAAGAACCTGCCGCTAAAAAGGCTCCGGCTAAAAAACCTGCAGCTAAAGCACCTGCCGCTAAAAAAGCGCCGGCGGCTAAAGCAGCTGCAACAAAAGCACCTGCCGCCAAGAAAGCGACGGCAGCAAAAAAACCAGCCGCGAAGTCAACAGCAAAAAAACCTGCGGCCAAAGCCGCTTCGGCTAAAGCGCCTGCCGGAAAAAAAGCTCCTGCGAAAAAACCTACAGCTAAAGCATCAGCCGCCGCAAAAACCGTTGTCAGAAAAGAGCCGAAGCCGGACATGAAGTTCCGTAATCTCTTTGACGCGTATGCGCTTGGAAAACTTCCGTTTGCTCATGGATATATAGTATCTTCATTCTTCAGCGAAAGAACAAATTATTCAATTTATGAAATCGTATCTTATGCCGGCGTAAAAGAAATTTTCCCGTCCGCAGACGGATTACAATTCGTAACAGGCGGAAAAAAATTATATGTTCTTGTTGAACCTGATACATATCAGCTTAAATTTCAGGAACCTGTTTCAAGATCAGAGGGCGAAAGAATTCCTAAACGTTTTGCTGAGCTTGAATTAATTACCTCAAGAAACCAAACTAAGATCATGGTAGCCAAAGAGCCAAATGAATCATACGGTTCATTTACAATTCTTAAACCTTCCGGCATTAACTTTGCTATTATCTTTTATGATCTTCCTGATGTATATGATACTCTCGCGGCGTTCTTTGCTGATTCATTAAACAAGTTCAGAAAAGTCCCTTCATCTGATGCCAGAGCAGCAGGCGAGTTAATAAAAAAGACCATAAAGAAATACATGGGATTTGACGGTGAATACCAGTAATTAAACACAGCCGCAAGTTTTGCGGCACAAAAAAAGACTGCCTTTTGGCAGTCTTTTTTTTTCGTTACAAGAAATGAAACCGCAAATGCGGTTTCATTTCTTTTTATTTTGCGCTTTCAGCTTTTGCTGCTTCAGCTTTGGCAATTTCCGCCTGAGCTACAGCAAGAAGCGCTATTGGCACTGAGTATGGTGAGCATGATACATAATTTAATCCCGCGTCCATACAGAAGCGTACGTTTTCAGGATTGGCGCCGTGTTCTCCGCAAAGACCGCATACAAGGTCAGGGCGTGTTATTCTTCCGCGATCCGCGGCAAGAGCTATTAATTCCTTGACTCTTGGATCTAATGTGCTGAATGGATTACCATCAATAAGGTCGAACAAGGTATAATCCGGCATAAAGGTTGTAAAGTCGTCTCTTGAAATACCCAGCGTTGTTTGTGTAAGATCGTTTGTACCGAAGCTGAAGAAACGTCCGTACTTGGCGATTTCTCCTGCTCCCAAAGCCGCTGCAGGCAATTCAATCATGGTGCCGATTTTATACTCTACTTCTTTGGCTTTTAAATCTCTTCTTAAAGCCTCTTCGATATCAACTATACCCAAATAACTTGAGCCTTCGATCTTTTTGCCGTATGCGATTAATTTTAATTCTGCGGCGTTCATTACAATTGGAACCATGATCTCAGGACGCGCGTCAACTTTTTCGGAGCGCAATTTATACGATGCTTCAAAAATCGCTTTTACCTGCATCGCGTAAATTTCGGGGAAAGAAACTGCTATACGGCATCCGCGATGTCCAAGCATTGGGTTAAACTCGTGAAGAGCTTCGATGCGCGCCGTGATTTCCGATTTTTGCGGTTTTGTTCCTTTTACCTTGGTAACATGATCAATGTAGTTCTGCAGTTCATCATTGCTTCTTGGCATGAACTCATGAAGAGGAGAATCAAGGAGACGGATTGTTACTTCTTTTCCGTCCATTACTTTCATGATTCCGTAGAAATCGTCTCTTTGCATAATCTGAAGTTTATTTAACGCTTTCTGGCGCTCTTTTTTATCATCAGATAAAAGCATGTCACGGAAAACATTGATTCTGTCTTCCTTAAAGAACATGTGTTCCGTTCGGCAAAGACCGACGCCTTCTGCGCCAAAACTTAAAGCTAAAGCCGCGTCTTTGGGCGTATCAGCGTTACAGCGAACATGGAAATCTTTAAGGAAACTCTTTGAAAGATCAATAAAATCAAGGAGCCCGGACCCTTGAGGATCGGGTTCTATTAAGTCTGCTACTCCCAGATAAACTTTTGATTCACCATAGAAAGGCACATCAATTGTTATATAGTCGCCTTCGGTAAATGTTAATTCGCCAAGTGATGCTTTGGTTCCTTTTATTTTAAGAGTAGGAGAAACAAGAGAGACTTTGCCGTACTGACGGGCAACTACAGAAGCGTGCGCCGAATAGCCGCCTTCCGCCGTTAATACGCCGGTACTGACTTCGATTGCTTTTACGTCCTCCGCAAAAGAGGATTCAAGACAAAGTATAAGACGATCGTCTTCGCCGTGCTGAGCCGCGGCTCTTTTTGCTTCTAAAAGCGCATCGGTACTGAAATATACTCTTCCGATTGCCGCTCCCGGAGCGCCTGCAATACCGCCTTTCCATGATTTAAACCCTTTAACACTGGAAGCGTTAATTACAGGGTGAAGAATTTCATTAAGCCTAATAGGATCAACGGCTTTGATAACATGCGTTGAATCTACAATTTTGCGTTTCGCAAGGTCAAGCAAGAGCCTTAAATCTGATTGTGTTGATTTCTGGTCAACAAGACGCTGCTCAATCAGCCAGAGCTTACCGTTCTCGACAGTAAATCGAACCTGGCGGATTTCTTTGAATTTATCTTCAAGTGTCCATCCAATTTTCTCAAGTTGTTTAAGGTGCGCAGGGTCAATCTTGTTGATTTCATGACCAGTAGCGCCCACTTCGTTAAACTTGCCTGTATAATATGCGCCCTGAAGTTTTTTCTCGCCTGTAATAACATTGCGGCTGAAGAAATAACCTGAACATGAATCCTTGCCATAATTACCATATACCATCGGCTGAATAACAATGGCTGTATCCTGATCGTTCTGCTCATCCATTTTTAACATTCTGGAAATTTCGCTTATAGTTACCATAAGCTGAGTTTCAGCGTCTTCAAAGAAACCTTTGGGGAAATATTTTGAATATTCATCCATGTACTCAACTGCGGTTTTCTTTTTTGGAAGCGGTGTTTTATCTTCATTATGAAGTTCATTTGAAGGACCTTTTATACCCAAAAGACGCTTAATGAGTTTTAATTTTTCGGAAATCTCGTCTTTTTCTTTTTCATTTTCTTCCAGTTCCATAATGCGTTCCTGAATCATCATCATGCCGCTTATAAGGAACAATACTTCATTTGCCGCGAAATCCGCGCCTACCCATTTTGAAAATCCTTCCAAAACCGGTTTAACAAGACCAAAGTTGTGAAGAGCCGGATACGTCGAGATCGCCATGTTAGACGATATAATGACTTTTAAAAGCATCGGATTATCAGCGTCTCCGTAATTCTTGCCGACAAGTTTAGCGCATTTGCCCAAAAGTTCAAAAACGTCTTTTTTAACTGTCTTTTGATCAATTTCCGAAGCAATCTCTGTATTTAAAATAATACCGGGAAGGATGGGAAAGCCGAGCTCTGCAAATTCATTTAGCTGACGCCCGCGAATACCCAGCAGTTCCGGGTTTACCTTTGATGATATAACATCTTTCTGACTAAAATAATGTATTCTTGAGTCCATATACTTTTCCTTATTTAGAAGAGTTTAAGCACGGAATTAACCGGGCCGCGCAGGAAAGCTTCAAACATATTGCTCGCTCCCTGTGCAAGATAACGCTGCAGCTTTGCTACATCCTGAATCGGATCACCGGCAACAGCCACTTCAATGGCTGTACCATGTTTAACCTTACCCCACTTAAACAGCGAATTGATATCAAGGATTCGCTCGTTCTCATAATAAATAAATACTTCAAGGTGAGGATGTTTCGCCTTATAGCTGGCAACAATCCTCTTCCATGCCTCTACGTTTCCATTATGGAAAAGTTCATTTTGAACAATAATTGCATATCTGGGAGTCATCCTCTTTGGTCCGCCTGAGGATTTGACTTCAACAACCGCTGCGGCTTTCTTGACAGGCGCGGCTGCGGCTTTGCCTGCTTTTGATTTTGCNGACGCTTTGCTCTTGGAAGCGCTCTTGGCTTTTGCGGGCTTAGGCTCATCCGCTCTCTTTGGTTTTGAAACTTTCTTAACNGTAAAAGAACCTTTTGTTAAAGCCGCNGGAGTTGTTACCTTAGAGCCTTCAAAAAGAGATAAAGCGATTTCAGCCGCTTTCTGGCAGCTGTCATTCGTCTCTTTTCCAAGCAGACCCGCGTAAACTACCATGAGTTCACGTTTGCGTAATTGACCGAAACCTTCCAGTTCTTCCGCAACTTTCGGGTTTGCAATTAAAAGACCAAGTTCAGGATGATGGTAAGCGGCAACAAGATCAACTCCGTTCCATTTGCCGAATTCTTTCGCAAGAGAAGGCAGGTCGTTTACTGCATCATGAAGATTTATGGAAGCGGTTTTATAACCGAGTTTATCCACTAATAACATTCGTAAAAGCAAGCCGATTTTATTGCTTGTTAATTCATCATCATCTAATTCAAAAATAATATCGCCGAGATTACCGGCGTTTCCTGCAATTTCCATTGTTTTTTTAATATGTCTAACCGCGCTGTTAAAACCAGAACGGGTAGAAAGCACTTCAAGATTAGCAATATCCGCCATATATTCTCCTTTTTTATTTAGCAAAAAAAGCGCCCCAAGACATTCATCCGGGGCGCTTAGAAAACACGTACACTAGAAACTTCACCCTGTCTGACCATTATTAACAAGCGGTCAGATTGGATGAATTGTGGCTTCCTTTACGTTACCCTATTAATAAGATCATAGCTTTGTAAGCCATGATCTTATTGCATTGCTCTTTTAGAGCAGCGCTTTTTAGAGCTCCGCAATACCACCGCGTCCGCCGCCTTTCTTGGCAGCAGCTTTAGGTTTTGAATCTACAACGCCTTTCTTCTTGGGAGCAGATTTACCTTTAGGAGCCGCAATTGCCGCAGGACGCGCTTTCGGCGCGGGAGCTGCAACAGCGTGTTCTTCTTCTTCAACAACTGTTGCGAAAGACTGATTAATATCTTCGCGGACTGTTGACCTTCTGCGGCTGAATGAAGCAAACGCTGCATCCTGGAAGCCTTTGGAAACGCCGTGGAGGAACTCGTTGAGTACGTTTGCCATTGCGTCCAATGTGACTTTTTTCCTCTTGATTGAAGTAATATCAACATCAAGCAAGAGACCGGGCTGAATGTGGTACGGATTGATCATGTAATCGAATCTGAAATATTCTTTTTCGAGCCATGTAAGTCTGTCTTCCATTACGCGTCTTTCAACCGGGTACAGATAGTCATACATTTTTTTCATTTTATTACGCATAAGGATTATGCGGCTGCGAATTCTGTCTTTTTCCCAAATGTAGGTGCGATTTGACCTTTCAACTTCGGTTTCTGCCGATTTAACAAAGGAAATCTCGTCCCATACTTTTGCGATATCTTCGTACAAAGGTTCGCCTGATTTTTCTTTGATCCTCTTGCGGATTTTGTTCTTGTTCTTTCTTGCCAAATCTTCGTAGTCATTGACCTTAAAGAAGCTCTTTTTATCCTGATAAATGACTTCGAGGCAGTCCCAGAGATGCTGAACTTCTGTTTCAAAGCTCTTAATCATTACATCGTAGGATTTGCGGTCTTCGATGAGCTGTGAATTGTCAAAATAGCGAAGTTTGATTGAATAGCGTTCATCGGGGAGGTTGGCAACGTCTGTGTCTTCGTATTCGCGGATGATAACTTCGCGGCCGTTCTTGAGGTTTTCGATGTACTGATAGCCCATCTTTGATGTGTCAAGAATAGCTGTGATTGAGTTAATGGCTGTGTTGAAGCCTCTGTTGCGGATATTCTCCATGTCGATGATCTTTTTAATTCCTTCGCGGATATTAAGAGCATCAAAACTTTCAGGATCAATTTCGGCGCGGAGGTCTGTGAGCCTGTCCATGAGCTTTTTCGCCATAAATGTATAGCGTTTTGATTTTTCATTTTCGGTATCGTCATCTGTTAAAGTGTCTACTCTGTTCAGTTTTGTGAAAATGACTTCGCCGTCTGAAAGTTCTTCAAGTCCCTGATCGATTCTGTCGTCTTTAATCTGTTCGATTATTTTGTCGATTGTGTCGATGATGTGTTTCGCGATTAAATCTTTAACAAGATATTCAACAGTTACCTGATAATGGAAAATCGGGCTTATAAGCTCGGAGTCCAGAATGTTTACTGAAAGTTTTACATCGGTAACAGTTTTGGGCTTAAGCATGTTGTCCTTGAATGCGCACTTTACGATTGAGTAAGCGTTTTCACCGCGTACGAAAGCGCCTGTATCTGTTTTCTGGCGAAGGATACTATTAGTGTGGGTTTCAAGTTCATTGACGCCCCTCTGAATATGTCCCTGCAAGTGTCCGTACATGTTAACTACGGATTTTTCAATTTCGCCGGTGTTGAACTTATCGGCGCCGCCTACGGCGTCAAGAAGATCGGCAATTTCCTTCGGCGTATACCTTGTCAGAACTTTTGTTTCTTCTTTGTCAATAAAGTTCCTGACTTTCTTAACCATTTCATCTTCTGTCGTTACCATGTAACGATTGAACATGTTCTGGTAATTCTGATTGAAGTAATTGTAAAGCTTCTCTTTAAGACCGCCCATTACGTCAAGACGTTCAAGAACGTCTTTCGGCAGCCTTGCTGTCAGGTGGTGGATAACCTTGTTGGTTTCCTCTTCCAATAATAGACTTACTTCAGCCTGCTGATCACGGTATTCCTGCGCTAATGAATTGCGTGAACCGACTGCACTTGGTTTCTCCGGATGGAATACATTCGGGGATTTGGGCAGATCAATTGCTCCCATATAACTCTCCTTAAAATTTAGTTTTTATACTACTACCTTGAAGAATAACACATTTTAGGTTTGATTGTAAAGCCTTTTTTTGAAATAAAATTACGATTAAAGATTCCTCTAGCTTTTTTTCTGCAAATATGCTAAATTACTGGTATGAAGAAGAAAACAGCCATAATCCTGTTTATGCTCTTTTTGGCGGTATTTGCCGGTCTTTTACCAGTATATGCCCAAAGAGCTCCCATAGATGTAAATCTTATAATTGACGGTTCCGCTTCCCTCTCACCTGTCAAGAACGAAATATCAACATGGATAGACGGCCGTTTTAATCAGATACTTATTGACGGCGACAGGGTAACAGTCTGGAACGCGGGGAACTCTGCCATTGTTGTATTTACAGGCAGAATCGAGGGAAACGCAAGAGAAGCTGTAAAGAAAAGCATCCAGGATATTTCACCTTCAGGCAGCGTTCCTGATTTTTCCAGCGCGTTAAGGGAGGCTCAATCAAGACAAAGCTCGCCTTTCAGCTATACCCTGCTGATATGCGCTTCGCCTTCCGCGCTTTCATCAACCATAAACAGTACGCAGGGAAACCTCCTGCGTTTTTCCAGAATAGAGGAATTTTCAAACTGGCGCGCGCTCGTTGTAGGGCTGAATCTTGACACAAGGGTAAGAAGGGCGGCATCTGCGTTTATTAACAACTGACAACAAATGTCGCCGTCTATCTGACTGAGGCTCACATCAATGTTTGAGAGCATCATTTCGTTTTTAGAACGTCATAACTCATTTATACTTACTACCCACGATTCACCAGATGCGGACGGGCTTGGAGCCGAAGCAGTTCTCGCGGCAATTTTAAAAAAAATGGGAAAGGAAGCAAGAATATTAAACTCGTCTCAAATTCCCAGATACCTTCAGTATATCAAAGAAGGATTTGAAATTGAAAAATGGGATTCAGAATCTCATTCGTTTCTTTTAAAAGATTCCGCAATAGTTCTTTTAGACACATCCGAAGAAAATCACATGGGATTAATAAGGGAAGCCGTAAAGAAAGCAAAAGAGACTTTTTTTATCGATCATCATGAACCAAAATCTACATGCCGTCTATCGGGGTTTATTGATTCATCGGCGGCCTCTGTTTCGGAACTCACTATTGAGCTTGCGTGTTTTATGGGATTTTCGCTGGACCCGTTTACCGCTACCGCAGCTTACGCCGGCATTGTTTCCGATTCCGGATTTTTTGCCTATCCCAAAACCAGCATGAGAACATTTATGGCTGCCATGAAAACGCTTGAATGGGGAGCCACTCCAAATCTGATTTATAAACAATTAATGGAAAATTCTTCGTTTGCGTCCGTCCTGCTTCAAAAACAGGCTCTTACCAGTTTAACTTTTCATGACGGACAAAAAATCGCTCTTATGGTTCTCAGACGGGAAGACTTTGCAAATGCCGGCGCGGAATTTGAAGACGTTGAAAATATAGTGAATATCCCGCTTAAAGCAAAGGAAGTGGAAGCCTCAATACTGCTTCGGGAAAAAGAAAACGGAGATGTGTTTTGTTCACTGCGTTCCAAGGGAATGCTTAACGTATCAAAAATCGCCCATGCTTTTGACGGCGGAGGGCATTTAACCGCAGCGGGTTTTCGAAGCGCTCTGGGTGTAGATAAAACCATAAAAAAATTGTTATCCTGTGTAGAACAGTCTGGTATTTCCTGAAAACGCAGTTTGGGAATACAGCAGGCGTCAGAAAGGTATAAAATGAAAAAAAGCAATATTGGTTTATACATTGTATTTTTAGCAATATCTGTTCTTGTGATAATATTTCTTGCGACAGGTCTTTGGAAACGATTCTTTTATCCTGATGCGTATGTAGAAACCAGGACAAGGATTGTAACGCCTCAGCAGGCAAATCAATATTCCGCAGCAGGAGAAGACGGTCAGCTTACATGGGAAGAAAACCTGAACACCAAAATACCTATGGAAGACGGCGAGATTGTAATTGCTATCCTTAACAGGGAAAGCGAAGCCGGAATTGCAGAAGAACAGTTTATTATTTACCGTAATGTCAATGACGCGGCGAGCCCTGTGTTTCTTACTTTCTTAAGTTACGATGAAAGATCAAGAAGATACAGGAGAATGTGGAATGTGCCTACTGCCGCGACAAGACCTGAAACGACGTCATTATTCAGCCAGGATTTAATCGGCGACAGAAGCAACTGTATAATCGTTACAGGAATGAATGCGAACAACGAACATACAATGACCGTATTTAGACCGGCGGCAAACCAGAATCCGCAGGAACCATTTAAAAAAATAGCCGAATTACAGATAGCAGGTTCGATAATTATACAGGAAACTCCCCGAACGCTTGCATATTTACAGGGAGTAACAAGGGGACAGAGTTTCAATATTGCCGCATACGGGCATGACAGTTCCTCCGCGAATATCCTGGATCAAATTGAGACAATATATTCTTTTAATCCTTCCAGGGATCAATATGAACAGATAAATGTATCGAGGATTCCAGGATCGCAAATTGAACAGAGACGGCTTCGTGAATTATTAAGCGGTACGCCGGGGGTTTTTGAGAATTTTATTAATGACCTTTGGTACTTTGTAAGTCCGCAGGGCACAATAGACACCAGCCAGTATTTGTATTTTAATCCGGCAGGCAAAGAAATCATTTTTTTCGGGGACGGCTCTCAGCAGGTTTTCCGCTGGCAGACATCAACTCCAACACGGTACGGGCTTTATATAAGAAGCCAGAATATATCGATAAGNACGCTTTTACGTTTTATTGATATCCAGNTGGAATCCCTTGACAGNATAAACCTAAGAGTAATCGAAGATGTCCGCATTAGGATTACTGTAAGCACATCATCATGGGATGGCTCATATCGCAGAGCGGGAGCGGGAGCCGCAAGCATCAGGAGGGATTCCGCTTCGCATGTAAGCCCCGGAATTGACGCCTCTTATGATTCATCCTGGGGAAGAATCCAGTTTTCCAGATCGGGAGAGTATTCGATTAATTTAAGCGGGAACACAAGAAAAGGTCATTATGTATTTTATAAGGTAGATAATATAGATTTAGTAGAGCTTCGTTCCGACAGCGATGAAAACCGAATGGTTTATAAAGTAGAAAACGCCGCAGGTGTCCTGATTCTTTCCCGCGTACGCATTGGAACTATGGGAGTCCAGGACATGCTTGAACCCCCCGTTACCCTTACACCAGTGAATTGAGCTTAATAAAAAAAAGAGCCAGTGCATCCATTGGATTCCTGGCTCTCGTATTGGCTTAACCGAAGGTTTGTTAAACGATTTTTAGATAACGCCTTGATCCAGCATAGCTTTTGCTACTTTCTTGAAACCTGCGATATTTGCGCCGACTACAAAGTTACCGGGTTTGCCGTATTCTTTGGCGGCGTCGTCCATGCTGCGGAAAATTCCTGCCATGATACCTTTAAGTTTGGAGTCTACTTCTTCGAATGACCATGAAAGGCGGGCGGAGTTCTGTGACATTTCAAGACCGGATGTCGCTACGCCGCCTGCGTTTGCCGCCTTGCCGGGGAAGAACGCGATTCCTTTGGAAAGTAAAAGCTCTGTAGCGTCCATTGTCGTGGGCATGTTGGCGCCTTCGCCGACAATTTTGCATCCGTTCTCCGCGAGTTTTTTGGCGTCATCAAGAAGAAGCTCGTTTTGCGTGGCGCACGGAAGAGCGATATCGCATGGAAGATCCCATACCCTGCCCTTTCCGATATCGGTATAAACAGCGTCTTTATGCTTGTCTGAGTATTTGGTAAGTCTTTCCCTGTTTATCAATTTAACATCTTTCATTGTATCAAGATTGATGCCATCTTTATGGTAGATATAACCGTTACTGTCGGACATACTGACGATTGTCGCTCCAAGTTCCATTGCCTTTTGAGCGGCGAAAATGGCGACATTTCCGCTGCCGGAAATTACAACCTTTTTACCTTTGAAGCTGTCACTCTTTGTTTTAAGATATTCGTCTACTATATAAACAAGCCCGTAACCTGTAGCTTCGGTCCTCGCGAGACTTCCGCCCCAGCCGATACCCTTGCCTGTTAATACGCCCTCAAACCTGTTTACAATGCGCTTGTACTGTCCGTACATGAAGCCGACTTCCCTGCCGCCGACTCCGATATCACCTGCGGGAACGTCCGTGTCAGGACCGATATGCCTGTAAAGCTCTGTCATGAAAGACTGGCAGAAACGCATAACCTCGTTATCGCTTTTTCCTTTGGGATCGAAATCGCTTCCGCCTTTGCCGCCGCCCATGGGAAGCCCTGTAAGAGAGTTCTTGAAGGTCTGCTCAAACCCGAGGAATTTAATGATACTTAAATTTACTGACGGATGGAAACGAATCCCGCCCTTGTAAGGACCGATTGCTGAATTAAACTGCACTCTGAATCCGCGGTTTACCTGCACCTTGCCGGAATCATCGACCCAGGGGACTCTAAAAACAATCGCGCGCTCAGGCTCAATAAGCCTTTCCAAAAGACCGGCTTTTTCGTAAATGCTATCTTTGTCAACGATGATTCTTAAAGAATCCAATACTTCCTTTGCCGCCTGTAAAAATTCAGGCTGACCTGAGTCCCTTTTTTCGATGATGGAAATAATATTATCCACGTAACCCATATATTCCTCCTAAAAATTTTTAAGTTGTTCCGAAACTATTCTAAATTGAAAGCTCCATGTTAGGAACAATCTTTATTTTCCTGATAAAAACTTTTCGACGCTTGCGAGTTTTACAGCCGCGCAGAATATTTCCAAAGCGTCCTTTAATTCTCCGATGGGCGGACATGTCGGAGCTATGCGGATGTTCTTGTCCTGCGGATCATTGCCGTTTGGATACGTTGCTCCAGCCGGCGTTAACGCCACTCCCGCTTCCGCGCAAAGAGCGACAATTCTTTTTGCGCAGCCTTCCAGAGAATCGAAACTTACAAAGTAACCGCCCAAAGGTTCTGTCCACCTTGCGATATCAAGTCCGCCAAGCTCCGCGCGCAATGTGTCAGACACAAGTTTAAATTTGGGTCTTAAAATCGCTGCGTGTTTTTCCATGTGAGCCATGATGCCTGCGGCGTCCTTAAAGAAACGTACGTGGCGAAGCTGGTTTATTTTATCGGGACCGATTGTCTGTACGGAAAGTCTTTGTTTAATATAATCGCAGTTTGATTTTGAAGAAGCCATACATGTTACAGAAGCGCCCGCAAAACTCACCTTTGAAAATGACGTAAAAACATAAACCATATTCGGGTTTCCGGCTTCCTCGCACATACGAATAATATTGGGCATCGGAGCTTTTGTGTCTCCCAGATCGTGGAAAGCATAGGCATTATCCCAATAGATTCTAAAATCATCGGCGGCAGGTTTTAGGTTAGCAAAGCGCCTTACTGTTTCTTCGGAATAAACAATGCCTGTTGGGTTTGAGTATTTAGGTACGCACCAGATACCCTTTATCATGGGATCGGAGGAAACCATTTTTTCGATTGTGTCCATATCCGGTCCTTCGTGACCCATGAAAATTGGAATCATATCGATATGGAAATAACTGCAGATGGTAAAGTGGCGGTCGTAACCGGGAGAGGGACATAAAAATTTTACCTGTCCCTGACTCTGCCAGGGTTTTCCTTCTCTTACTCCGTGAGTCATATTAACGGCGACATTGTCAAACATAAGGGAAAGCGATGAGTTGCCGCCTACTATGACTTCGTCGATGGAGAATCCCAAAAGCTCCGCGAATATTTTTTTAATTTCCGGGATGCCGTCAAGACCGCCGTAATTGCGGCAGTCGGACCCGTTCATTGATTTATAATCATCTGATGTAAGGCTGTTCATCATTTCATTGCAAAGCGATAACTGCTCGTCCGAGGGGACGCCGCGGGTCATGTTAAGTTTCTTGCCTTCTTTTTTAAATCTGGAAAAAGCCTCTTCTAGCTCATTCTTTACAGCGGTTAACTCGCCTGTTTCCATTTGTACATACGGTTTCATAGTACCTTCCTTGGGTTTACTCTACACTTTTTCGCGGGTTTCGTAAATATGGTGGTGATGGAATAATTATATATGGATGATTCAATCTAAGCGCAAGGGCAGAGGCGCAAAGCCCCATCGGCTAAGATGGCTGAAATTTTCGGCTAATAAATTTCAGACCGCTTTGCGGTCTTGTGCATCATTAACTTTTATTAATCCAGCCATAGACGCCGCTGGGGCTTTGCGCCTCTGCCCTTGCGATTGGTTGGGATGATACTGATAGCAGGTATTATAATTGAATAAAAATGACAGATGTATTACAATAATATTGTGGAATAATTGTGATTTTTATTTTTTGTCAAATCTGCCTAACCTTTTTTATTAACCACAAAACATGGCGCATAGGCGCTATGAAAATTAATGCTTAGGGGATTTTTATGGGACTTGTTTACACAGAAATCACGTTGAAGAATGCCGATGATAAAATGATGGCAAAAAAAGGGTATATCAAAGAAGAAGATGTACGAACAAAAACCACTACAGCTATGGTAGATACCGGCGCATGGACTCTGGTAATTAACGAAGCGATTCGCCAGGAGCTTGGGTTGGATGTCTGCGGGAAAGAGCCCGGAAGGCTTGCAGATGGTCAAATGGTATCTCTGGAGATGGCAGGTCCGCTCGAAATATGGTGGAAAGATCGTTCGTTTCTCATGCCCGCTTTGGTAGCGCCAAATGCAACAGACATATTACTTGGAGCTATACCTTTGGAAGCTTTGGATTTAGTTGTAGATCCGCGCAACGAAACGCTTGTTGGAAGACACGGCGATCAGGTTATACATAAAATATAATAAGTAAAGAAGACCTAAGAATTTTACCACGAACCACACAAACTATACCGAGCATAGTCCGATGTCTTTTCTCATTTTCAAAGTAATAGTAGTTTGCAATCCGGTCTTTATAAGGTTTAAGAAAAAGAATACGGACAGCAAGTTCGTGATGGTTTGTGGCTAAACTCTTGGTTCTTGCGTCTTGCGTTGACTGTTATATAAAATGACATTATAATAACCCTATGGCTCAGACAGCGATTCAACTTTCCAATGATATTATGCTCGAAGCAAATAAATACGCTTCGGTTTATACTCGTTCCGTATCAATGCAGATCGAACATTGGGCGCGTATTGGAAAAATAGCAGAAGAAAACCCTGATTTACCGTATACCTTTATTGAAGATGTACTTATTGGAAAAGCCGAATTAGATAATGGAGATGTTACGCCATTTGAGTTCAGGCATAAATAATGCAAGTTACGCAAACTAATAAATTTTCCAAATCCTATAAAAAATTATTCCCAAACCAACTTCCCGAAACAAATGAGGCAATTAATAAAATAATTTCAAATCCTGAAATTGGAGAGCAAAAACAAGGTGATTTATCATGGCTTAGAGTCTACAAATATAAATGATTAAACCTTTTAACCTTAATTGGTTATAATATTGAAAATGATACTCTCACATTTGTAGCCCTTGGTCCGCATGAGAATGATTGCTGCTATTTAAATCACTCCAACCAATCGCAAGGGCAGAGGCGCAAAACCCCAGCGGCGTCTATGGCTGGATTTATTCCAAGTTAATGATGCTCAAGACCACAAAGCGGTCTGAAATTTATTAGCCTTGAATTTCAGCCATCTTAGCCGATGGGGGTTTGCGCCTCTGCCCTTGCACATAGATGGACTTGTTGACAAAGCAACAAAAATCATAATAGGAATGCTATAATATGTCTCGGAGGGGAATCCAATGATGGGACGAAAGAATAAACAATTATGCATG
>JGI24695J34938_10001710_pt1 | contig 18145 bp, 13 predicted proteins | sample TergutCo191P3_FD_34938 | JGI IMG/M metagenome (IMG submission 34938)
AATACCGCCAAAATTCCAGACGTCTGGAATTTCCCAATTTATATTTTCAAAAATTAAATAAAAAAGACTGCCTGAGAGTTACTTCTCGGACAGCCCCTTTTATTCAATAATATGTTTGGATTGCCGCGCTTCGCTCGCAATGACGGTTATTCAATACAGCAATTTACGGATTTCTTTACCCATTCGCCCAGATTCGACAGTAAGCCTTTGTTCGCGGCGGCGCATAGTGCCTGTCACCCAAACCGCCTAGTGTCGTTAGGTGCAACGGTACGCTATCTGTAGCGTGGGTATATGTGCGTTTAGTAAAATGTAAAAAAACTTTCAAAAAACACTAACTTTTTCTCTTTTTCGAGCAAGCAAAACAGCGAGTCCGCACCCATATAATTGTGACGCTTTTTAAGTGTCGGGGGTGGATTATGCGTTTGAAAAGAACTTTTACAGAAGGTTCATTTTATCATGTTACGTCACGCACGAACGACAAAATCAGAGTTTTTGAAAACAAACTCGGTCGGAAAATTATGCTCATGGTCTTATCGGACGCAAAAGCAAAATTTCGTTTCAGGCTTGCAAACTTTTGTATTATGCCTACACACATCCATTTGCTAATCGAGCCGGGAGAAGGTACAAACCTCTCCATGATTATGCAATGGATAAAAACACGTTCCGCAAGCCGCTGGAATAAAATCCACGGTTCTACAGACCACATGTGGGGACATCGTTATTTTTCAAGAGTCGTAAAAGACCCGCATGAATTTGAAGCCATAATGGACTATATTGATCAAAATCCTGTTAAAGTAGGATTAGCGCCCACACCGCAAGATTGGAAAGCGTCAGGGGCGTTTTTCAAGGCAAAAAATATAACAGGACTTGTAGACCTCTTCCTAACCGAACCGCAAACCGCCGTTAAATTACTTTCTCCAATACCGCCGCTTGTTTCACGCCTTCTGCCTCCTGCTCAACTTTCCCGAACCATACAATATTATGGAGCGTATGCCGATGATATAAACCATCTTTACAAAACAATACAAGACATCCCCAAAATCGGAGAGACAGATTATACCTGCAATCCAATTTTTTACCTTCATTACTTCACAGGCACAACAAATTACTTCATCTGCGAATATGACGGAGAAGATACAATGTTCGGTAAAGTACGTTTTTCGGCTTTCCCTGAAAAGGCTAAGTTTCAAAAACTTAGTGTAGAAAATCTTAAAAGCAATCAGTTTATGGAATTGGATTTTAGCTGGGTGCCTGTCACCATGTGCGTATACTTAATACTTTTTGGACCATTGATTTACACAGATTAACGCGGATTTTAGAGACCAATACCCCACTAATCCGAGAAAATCCGTGGACTTTTTCCACTAAGTACACGCCTATGGTGCCTGTCACCCAAACTGCCTAGCGTAGTCTGAACGGTAATAGACCCCACATACTTCGCTTTATTTCTGCTCATTAATGAGGAATGAAAAATGAGAATTAAAAAATCCTTCAAACCAAAAAAATCAATCGCCTTAACAGGCAAAAAACCCATTAACGATGAAACCGCCCTTGCATGGGAATTACGCAGAGAATATTTATCGCCATGCTATACTACAAAAATCGCAGAAATACCTACCGCTTTTTAGTTTTCGACACCAGTAAAAAATCTAAAAAATTAGCAAAAATAACCCTTTTTTTCAAAAGCTGTTGCTCCAAATATGCCGATAATTTTTATGCAATAAAGTTATTCAGATTGTGAACGTATCTCACTGCTGCTTGAGTATTAGCGAGCGATTGAAAACAGGGGGTATCGTGATGCCATGTGAACATTCCATTCTTGGTCTTGAGAACTTTGGTTCAAATCCATCCAAATCAAAACGTCCTATTTATAAATTAAATTATAGAACTAGGCGAAAAAAAATCCCGCCAAAACCCCCTACCGATGGTCAGCTTTGGTTTGATTTTAAAGGTCCTCGCGAAACTACTGGAACAGAAAACTTGCATCACTCTGAAACCCCTACCGATGGTCAGCTTTGGTTTGACTTTGAAGGTCCTCGCGAAACTACTGGAACAAAAGGCATTCATCACAAATTTCCACTTTCTGGATCAAAAATAAGCAAATTTATAAAATCATTAAAAAAATGGTTAAAAGAAAACTTTAGTATTACTTCAATTGTTAAGATATTTCTTGATTTGCTTAGGTTTTTGACTGGGTACCTGTCCTCCTAACTGGGCTTGGTGCCTGTCACCATAGGCGTGTACTTAGTGGAAAAAGTCCACGGATTTTCTCGGATTGGGGTATTGGTCTCTAAAATCCGCGTTAATCTGTGTAAATCAATGGTCCAAAAAGTATTAAGTATACGCACATGGTGCCTGTCACCTTAACTGCATAGTGTCGCTTGGTTCAATGATACGCTACCTATAGCGTTGTAGAGAAACAAGCGTCACATATTGCAAGTTCAGCGGCTCAATAAACAATTTGCTAAGTGTTTGTTGACCTCTATTTTATTTAGATAATACTTTTTTATCTCTAGTAATTATATAATCAGTAATTGGTAAAAAATCTTGATTTAATAAATCTACATATTTTTCACCTTTATCGTCATTTAATATTTTAATAAATTCAATAATATCAATTTTTATTTTTTCACATATTTTTCTTTTCTCATCTAAATAATTAATAATATTATATTCGTTTTTATCAACAAATTTTTTAATTTCTTCTTCTTTCTTTTTGCATTCAGAATTCCAATATTCTTGATATTCAAATAATGCTTCTTCTGTATAAATATTACCTTCATCTAAAATTATAGTTAATATTCTTTTTCTAAAATCTTTATTTCTCATTGTTTCTAACATTTCATACATACAGTTATCTGATGTTAAATATGATTTACTAATCAACATTATAACATAATTATAATCTGATATACTTTCCATATATTTTCTTATACTGTCTTTATATTTTATTTCATTTATATCTCTGCTAATATAATATTCATTATTTAATTTTTTTCTAACAATATATTCAATTTCATCAGCGATTAATTTATCCTTATGTGAATATGACAAGAATATTATTTTATTTTTTTTCTTAAATTTATTAAATTCCTGCTCAAGTTCTTTATATTTATCTTGATTTATTATTTCCTTAATATTGTTGTTTGTTAATGAACATGTAGTTTCATTATTAATTATAATTATTGATACAATATTATCACATTTTTCTTCAACATTGATATTAAATAAAATATTTATCTTTCCATTTACTATAAAATATTTTATATTTTCAATTATCTCTCGTTCTTCTTCCTCTGTTAACTTATATTCTACTCTTATTGAAATAATAATACTTTTAGCATTTTCAATAGAAATATCCGCTAATGGATTTTTAAACATTTTTAATATTGTAATTGTTAAATTTTCTTTAGTGATATTTTTAGTATAATCAAAATACAGGTTCCCTGCATTTTTAAAACATGATATTATTTTATTGAATTCTTTATAATTATCCTTTTTATTATTTAACATTCTTGAAATGCTCGTAACAAAATAAAAAATTAAATCATCAAATATTGCATAACATTTTGCTAAATTATTGATTTTTTTATTTATTTCAAATATTTTATCATTTTCAAAATATAAATATGCATCTGCAATTTCAGTAATTTTATCTGCTGTTTTTTGCGCAGTTACTCTTTTGTATTTTCCTTCAAAATCAAAAGGCATTATGTATAAAGCAAAAGTTAAAATACTTAACTCTTTTGCAATTTCCAAAATTATACTATAAGCACCTGTACCTGTTCCTCCGCCTAATCCGGCAACTATAAATATTAGATCTGCGTCTGCGTCTTTAATTGTCTCTCTAATTAAAGTTTCATCTACAATAGCTGCTTTTTCTCCATTTTCTGGTTTACCACCAGCGCCATTTCCATTGTTAAAAGTTTCACCAATTAGTAATTTTATATCCGCTTTACTTTTTAATAATAAATCTAATTTATCTGTATTGATAGAAACTGTTTTTATGTCTGTCTTTTCATTATAAAAATAATTAGTTATATTAATACCAGCGCCACCTATACCTATTAATAAAATATTCAATTTATTTATCATAATAATTTCCTTATGTTTAATGTATATTTAACTTTAATTATACTATTATTCATTTCTTCTTCCATTTCCTGTCAATTTCTCTGCCTAAGTATGAAATAAGTTTTTTAACAGTCTCTTTTTGTTTTTTATCGTCAATATAATTTTCAATCATCATATTTGCAAATTCAGTTAGTAAATTGATATAAGCATTTATACTTTTTATTACTTCCTCAGAATAAAACCCGATTTTCTTATTAGCCGCTTTCGGGTCATAAGTGATACCGTTATCGACAGAAAAAGCGTTTGATAATCCTACATAACTAGCCATTTGATAATATTTATAAAGTCTTTTTTCTTTGGCGAGCCTTACAAATTTAATAAATACCTTTTTTCCTTTCATGTTCTTTGCGAAACATAAATCATTGCTTTCAAAATCCCTGCCGTATTTTTTCGCAAATTTTTCTTTTTCTTCTTTAGTCAATTTAACGCCAGTTAATTTATTTTTCTGTACCGTTTCATATTCATTAAACAGTTTCGCTTCTTCCTCTGTGCCTTTAGCGATATAACAGGCAATAATATAATTTTCATAAATACTGCGCCAGAGTAAAAAAGAATTCATCATCGAGCCGTTATCAAGCAGAGCGAACATATCAATAAAAATCTGCAACGATATATTATACAATTTGTTGCAAGCGGTTATTCTCTGCTTAATCGTATCTTTGTCTTTATTGTTTTCTAACGATTGCTTAATAAAACCGTTTACATCCTGTAAGATTAAAAAGAGGAAAGATAACTGTTGTATCATAACAGTAAATTTTTCTTTAATTACGTTTTGATTGTTTTCCCTGCCGTTCCAAAAATCCTTAATACAGGTTTCCAGTTTTTCATATTTAAGATATAAGTTTAGTTCCTTAAACATTTCTTTATCGTCTTTTATTCTAGTTGTTTCTTTTAAGATTTCATTAATCATTATTTCCCTCTGTTATTGAGTATAATATCATAATTATAAAAAAGGGAAAAGTCTCCTCGATAGTCAAAAGCAACAATTAATCATGCAAATATTCTATTACTTGCCCATAAATTATTATTTTCATATCTTTTAATTATAAGGATTAGAAATGATAGTTCTAAAAAATGTGCCGAATTATATAAAAAATAGAGAAAAACGGCTTTTTCCCTTCTGATAAAAAAGTAGTTGTTCTGAATGGTTTCTCATCAGATTATATTTTTGACAATCTTTTATCAGAAAATACCTATGATATGTCAAACCTTTCTTTCAGAATACCGCGAGACAAATTTAATGAATTTGCTGCTCTTGTCAGTATGTACAATGAGTAATAAATATAGCCGCCAATTTAACGACACCAATAATATTAATGAATTACAATGCTGTTGTAGGAAAATTAATAAAATATTTACGAAGTTATGAATTTAATCAGCCTTATGTTTCAAACTGGTTGATATTCGCATTTTACCTCGAAGATGAATATTAAAAAATTTGAAAATAAAATGAGATTAGAAATGCAGGCATTAAAGAACCCTTTATAAACCCATTAGGAGTAAAACAATGAAAGATCGGATTAGAAGAAACAAGCGGAATTTAAAATAAAAAAAGCTGCCCGAAAAGGCAGCTTTTTATTTCATCGCGCAGAAATTATTTATTTAGAATAAACTCAACGCGGCGGTTTTTCCATTGTTCTTCTTCGTCGCTGAAGTCGGCAACGGTTCTTGTTGTGCCCATGCCTACATAAGTAAATCTTGTTCTTGCGATATTGTTATTTGTAGCAAGGTATTCACCGACAGCTCGCGCGCGCTGTTCGCTCAATGGTTTTAAAGTTGTTTCCTGTCTTGTCCAGTTCGCGGTTCCCGCGGCGGAAAGAGGATTCGCGTGTCCTTCAATCGTAATTCTGTAATCAGGATATTTGCTTAAGGCTGTAGCTATCAGTCTTAAAACTCTTCTGTTTGCTCTCTGATCATCTTCCGATACCTTGGTTAAATCGCTTGAATCGCCGGGAAAAATAATAGACGGCACAATTATTCTAAGATTGTTTCCCTCTCTTCTTACAAGAACATCGACGCTGATAACGCCTTCAAAGTCCGCGCTGTTATCATAGATGTCGTTAACTGTTAACTTAAATCTATAATCGGTAGCGGATTGAACCATTTCGCCTGAAGGGCGTGAGCTTTTTCCGTCCCACAGCCATTCCGCAGGCGGCGTATCTTTGCCTTTTAGTTCAAAGAAGGGTTGTCTTTGACGTCCTTCAGCGCGCTGGCGGGTTTCGCTCTGTGCCGCGGCAGGCTGCGCAGCCGGTTGAGCGCTCTGTCCGCTTGACTGACGAATCGGCTGTATCTCGATATCCCAGTCTTTAATCGGCGCAGGATGTTTAATTGCAATGTTAATTTTTATCTTATCATCAACAATGTCCGGATCGGGACTGAATAACTCCGGTATTTTTACCGTTAATTCAGGAGCGGTATTTGGATTTAAATCCTCATTTGGCTTGGAAACGCACCCTGCTAAAACACAAACAGCCGCCAGCAGAAATAATAATTTTTTCATACTAATAGAACCTCCTTTTATTAGTAAAATAATTATATCATAAATGTTGAATATTATTCTATACGTTGAAATAACATACAAATAGTGTTGCTCACATTGGTCTGTTATTTGTCTCGATAATATTTTATAAAATATCCATCATCTTCGTATGCCTATTGACACCCCACAAAATACTCAGTACACTGAATAATATAGAAAAATAAACTTTACAAAATACTCAATATATTAAGTATTTTGTATATTAAACTGAGTAATTTAAGGTGCTTATGTTCAAGCGAATGCTGGTAAAACAATTAAAAGACAGGATGAAGGAAAACAGGCGTTTTATGCAGGTTATAGCCGGTCCCCGGCAAACCGGCAAAACTACGGCGATTTCGCAAGTCTTGGAGTCTTTGGGTAAGCCGCACCATATTGTCAGCGCCGATGATCCTGTTGTTGTTTCTCTTGAATGGATACGAAATGAATGGGAAAAAGCGCGGCTTTTGGAAAAACAAGGCAAAAATGACGTTATTTTAGTCATAGATGAAATTCAAAATATTCCGCAGTGGTCGTCTATGGTAAAAGCGCTTTGGGACGAAGATACAAGAAAAAAGAAAAATATAAAAGTGATTTTATCAGGTTCATCGTCTTTACTTATTCAGAAAGGGTTAAGTGAATCTCTCGCGGGGCGTTTTGAAATTTTGTTCTGTCCTCATTGGGGATACGATGAATGTAAAGAAGCTTTTAATTATTCGCTTGAAGACTTTCTTTTTTTTGGAGGTTATCCCGGAGCCGCAGGTTTTATAAATAACGAAGAGCGCTGGGCTAGATATATCGGTTCGTCTATTGTAGAGCCTGTTTTATCTAAAGATGTGCTCCAAATAGAGGAAATACGAAAACCAGCTCTGCTTCGCGCTCTTTTCACATTGGGCACGCAATATTCCGCGCAGGAGATTTCTTATACAAAATTATTAGGTCAGCTCTCGGATGCGGGCAACACTGTAACTATCGCCCATTATTTGGATTTATTAGATAAGGCGAATGTTCTTTGCGGTCTTCAAAAATATTCAGCTAATAAAATAAAATCAAAACAGAGTTCTCCGCGCCTTATGGTTTACGATACCTCGCTGCTCACTTGGTCTGCCGGAGTTAACCGAAAACGTCTTCTGGATTTACCGGACATGCGCGGTCATTTGGTAGAAAGCGCGGTTGGAGCCAGTCTTTTGGCGCGGAGCCGCGAAGAAGGTTTTGCTGTTTATTGGTGGAGAGACAGAGATATGGAAGTAGATTTTGTAATCGAAAAAGGAACGTCATCTCTTACCGCCATAGAAGTAAAAAGCGGAAAAATTAAAAATACAAAAGGCAGCATGGAATTTTTAAAACGTTATCCAAAAGCGCTATGCCTTACCGTTGGAAGCGGTGACTGTCCGCTTGAAAAGTTCATGGAAAAAAAGGTTGCGTTATTTAAATAAATAACATATAAATTTAATTATAAGGAAGGCAGTCAATGAAAAAGATGGTAATAATGGGTTTAATTTTAAGCGCTGTTACGGCGGGCGCTTACGGGAACGATGACGGGATTTCTTCGTTTAAAATAGGTCAGTTTGAAATTTTCGCGCTTGTGGAATCCGAAAGAGACGGAAACGCGGGTATTCTTGTCGGGGCGGACGAGGCAATACTTCAGCGTTATATTCCAGAACAGGGGTTCAGGCATACCGCTAACGCGTTTTTAGTTAAAACGCCCAGAATGAATATTTTGATTGATACGGGAACAGGCTCAGGCGATATTATCATTAATAAAGTAAAAAGCCTTGGCATTGAACCGGAAAAAATTAACGCGGTGTTAATTACGCATCTTCACGGGGATCATTTCGGCAGCCTTCAAAGAGAGGGAAAAGCTGTTTTCCCGAACGCGAAAGTTTATCTTTCCAAAAAGGAGCTTGAGCATTTCACCGTATCAAATCCAAATCAGGGAGCGGTTGCGGCTCTTGCGCCGTATAAATCAAGCACGGTTACTTTCGAGCCTGCGGCGTTATCGGCAAGACGCAAGCCGGAAATCCTTCCGGGCGTTATACCAATTGCGGCTTACGGACACACTCCGGGACATACAATTTTTCAGTTGGAAAGCGGACGCGACAAATTTCTTGTTATAGCGGATCTTTTGCACGTAGCGCTTGTCCAGTTCCCCATGCCGTCGATCAGCGCGACTTACGATATTGATCAGGCTCTTGCGGCGCGTACCCGTCAGGAGGTTTTATCTTATGCGGCGCAGAATAAAATTCCAATCGGCGGAATGCACATTGTAAATCCCGCAATGGGAACGGTAGAAGCAAATAAAGAAGGCGGATTTATATTTAAACCTGCGCAATAGTAAAAAACATTTTACCAATCCCAGCTTGTCAGACGTTTTCCAATTGCCGCCGTCAAAACCGCGGAGGCAAGAGCTTTGGCTTGCGCGAAAGAATTATTATCCATCGAATAGCGGGAAACCTGCGCGGCTTCCAGTGCCTCGACAGCTATGAGCCACTTACGGCATCCCGGATTTAGTTTGATAAATTTATCATGCTCCCTTTTTTTTAATCCGCGCGAATCTGCGTAATTCACGTAATCCGCGCTGTTTCGAGGATCTTGTATCCCTGCGCATCCGTCACAGAGAGCGGTGTTATCATGAATATTAAACCAAAGCGGCGCGTTATCCGCTTCTTCATCACAGGCGGCGCAGCAATCAAGATGCGGTTTTATCCCCAAAAGATGAGCCCATCTCCACAAAAAATGAACAAGCAGCCGCAGGCAAAGCTCTTCGTTTGCGTCTTCAAGCGCGTTCAGAGTTTCAAGAGCAAGTTTTAGGGCGGATGCCCATTCGCCGCCTCCGCCGTGAGAAGATAAAATCGTCTGCGCGGCAGCGCCAGCTGCCATCGTCCTGTCGTAAAGTTCTCTTAAACCCGGACGCCAGAATTGCACGTCAAAGTCGCTGAGTTTCGCGTAATCTTTGGCTTTGTCGCGGTAAATCCAAACCTGCCCGGAATTGTACGGCGAGCAATAAGCGCGTAATTTACTTTTCGCTCCGCCGAAAACAGTCGCTTTAATAATGCCTTCTTCCGCGGTAAGCAGAGTAACCTCGCTGTTAGATTCCCCCGAAGAACGGTTTCTGAGAACAAGAGCTGTGTATACGGTTGTTCTTGACATAATATTTTATTTTATCATAAACATCGGCTTTTAGTATTTGCTGAGTATTTCATCCATTTCACTGATAATTTCACTTGTTGACTGGTCTATTTGGGTTTTTATCTGGGTCTTAATTTGTTTTTTCATGGAATTCGGTAAACGGGGGAACAGGCTTTCTGAGTCTGTAACACTGGCTTTTACCTCCTGATTTTTGAAAAAATGATACGGCTCAATTCTTAAAACATTTGCAAATTTTTCTATCAAATCTATGGATGGGAATCTGCGTCCTATCTCTATATCTCCAATATAACTGGTAGCGGTATTACAATATTCTGCCAGTTTCATCTGAGATAAACCTTCTTTTTTACGAAATTCACGCAAATTCTGGATAAAAAGTTGTCTTAATGTCATTCTTATATGCTTATAGCCGAATTATTTGTTTTACAATCCGCTACATGACGTATATAATCTATTTACATATATCAGCATAAGGTTTATAATATGAAATGTTAAAATTTATACAATTGGTGTAATTTTATATAATTTTAGATATTATTAAGCATAATAGATTAATAATCATATAAATATATTAATATTAGCGTTGTATTAAAGAGTGGAAATAATCATGTAAATCATTCTATAATGTAGATACAGGGCAGAAAATAGTATTTTTTTACAGGGGAACTTGAAAATGAAGACGATTTTTGTGGTAGATGACAATACTGTAAACTTGATGACTGCGGATAAAACGCTCTCGGATTTTTATAATGTTATTACTCTGGCTTCCGCTTCGACTATGTTTGAATTTTTAAACAATACCATACCAGATTTAATACTGCTTGATATTATGATGCCCGACATCGACGGGTTTGAAGCCTTAAAAAGGTTAAAAGCCGACATACATTACGCTGATATTCCCGTTATTTTCCTGACAAGTAAAACTGACGCCGCTACCGAAGCTGTTGGTTTTGAGATGGGCGTTATAGATTTTATTTCCAAACCGTTTTCGGGGCCTGTTCTTCTTAACCGTATAAAAACGCATTTGCATCTTGAGGAAATAATCACCGAACGCACCGCCATAATTAACGAACGTACCGAGATGTTAAAACAGCGTACCGAAAAGCTTCTAAGATTACAAAACAGCATGATATCGGTCCTTGCCAGCATGGTAGAAAATCGCGACAAGCTGACAGGCGAACATATATCCCGCACAACAAAGTTTATCAAAATATTAATTGACGCGATGGTTGAGCGCGGGCTTTACAAGGAAGAGATGAGCGACTGGGATTTTGATGTTGTCATTTCTTCGGCGCGTATGCATGATTTAGGGAAGATTACTGTAACAGATTTAATTTTAAATAAACCGGGAAAATTGACTGAAGAAGAATTTGAAATAATTAAGACACATGCCGCAGAAGGCGAAAAAATAATTGACGATATTATGAGCGAATCGGGAGACGAGGCGTTTTTGCAGAGCGCCAAACTTTTCGCCGGTTACCACCATGAAAGATGGGACGGCATGGGATATCCGCGCGGATTAAAAGGAAAAGATATTCCTTTGCAGGGTCGTATTATGGCGATAGCGGATGTATATGACGCCCTTGTGTCTGATCGATCTTATAAAAACGCGTTCCCGCATGAAAAAGCCGTAGAAATCATCCTTGAAAGCAGAGGTAAACAATTTGACCCGCAGATTGTTGACGTATTCAATGATGTGAACGGCTTGTTCAAGAAGGTTAGTGGATGTCAATAGTACCGGTTGTGATCACAGCTTGTATTTTTCTTGGTTTGTTAATAACGATCGGCATTCTTATAAAAAAAGTCCGCAAAGCGGATAATACGGCGCGTTTTGATATTTCAGAATTGATTGCCGCAAAAGAATCAGCCGAACTCAGCAACCGCGCCAAAGGATATTTTCTCGCGCAGATGAGCCACGAGATACGCACTCCAATGAACGCCATTTTGGGAATTTCAGAAATCCAGCTGCAGAATAAAAATCTTAACGCTGACGCGGTTGAAGGGTACAGAAAAATTCACGAGTCAGGGAATATGCTTTTAAATATTATCAACGACATTCTTGATTTTTCCAAAATTGACGCGGGTAAACTGGAAATTGCCTGTGAAAAGTACGATGTTCCAAGTCTTATTAACGACGTTATCCAGCTGAACCGGCTGCGTTTTGAACATAAACAAATATCTTTTAAAATTAATCTGGATGAAAACACGCCGCACGAGCTGACAGGCGACGAACTTCGCATTAAACAAATACTTTACAATCTGCTTTCCAACGCTTTTAAATACACGGAATTCGGCGAAGTGGAATTTTCGATTTACGCTGAAAAAGGATGCAATGATCAAACCGTTATGCTTGTTTTCCATGTCAGGGACACGGGGCAGGGAATGACGGAAAGCCAGATATCAAGAATATTTGAAGAATATTCACGCTTTAACATGGACACCAACCGCAGTATTTCTGGCACCGGTTTAGGAATGAGCATTACAAAGCGTCTTATCGATATGATGTCCGGAGAAATCAGCGTGAAAAGCAAACCAGGCGAAGGATCTTTGTTTACCGTGCGCCTGCCGCAGACCCGCTGCGGTTCGGCTGTATGCGGCGGTGAGATCGCGAAATACATGAAGGAATTTAATTTCCGCGGCACGTCGCTGGATAAAAAATCACAGATCATACATGAGCATATGCCGTACGGGAGAGTTTTAGTAGTTGACGATGTTGAATCAAATTTGCTTGTCGCAAAGGGACTTTTAGCGCCGTACGGTCTTAACATTGAAACGGTAAGCAGCGGATTTGAGGCAATCGAAAAAATTGAAGATGATAAAAATTATGATATCGTATTCATGGATCACATGATGCCAAAGATGGACGGTTTAAAAACGACTAAAAAGTTACGCGAAATGGGTTATATGCATCCTATTGTCGCTCTGACGGCTAACGCTGTAATCGGACAGGAAGAAATGTTTTTGGCAAACGGTTTTGACGGTTTTATTTCCAAACCGATAGACTCGCGTGAATTGAATCAAATATTAATTGAGTTAATACGCAATAAAAAGTTAAAACAGGAAAAAGAGCCGGAAGAAGACATGCTTGTTATAGAAAGCGATGAATTGGCTGCCGCTACGGCTCTGGATATAAAAAACGCAGCTGCCGTTCTTGATGAAGTATTGCCTGTGATTAGCGAAAACGGCGAAAACAGCGCTGATATGGAACTGTACATCACAACTGTTCATGGAGTTAAAAGCGCGCTTGCCAATATCGGCGAAAGCCTGCTTTCAAATATGGCGTACACGCTGGAACAAGCGGGAAATAACAGAAACATGGATATAATAAAATCTGAAACCATTGAATTTATGAAAGCGCTTTATTTGTTAGCCGAAAGAATAGAAAGATTAAAATCAAAGGACGAAAGCATATATTCTCTTGATGTTTGCCGCGAAGATATGATTTTCCTGCGGGAGAAATTCAATGAGATTATCGCCGCCTGCGGGCAGCTGCTTATTAAAGACGCTAAAGCAGCGCTGGTCGATTTAAAAGAAAAAACATGGCCTTCCGAAATTAATAAAGTATTAAATGAAATTTCCGTGTATTTAATACGCGGAGAATTCATTAAAGTAGAAGCGGTTATCAATAAAGCGAATGTAATTTTTAATTTAGAGAAGGAAAAGTATGAATTACAAGTATAAAACATTTTTTATAGGCGCGTTAGTTATTTTATCTCTCTGTCTTATTAATATGCCGGTTTTTGCGCAGACAGAGCGTATAAGCGACGCGGATTTGCCGGCGGTTAAGGTTGCCTTTAGCGATGATCAGTCAATCATAACAGAACGCGTGCTGTATGAGGCGTTAAAGCGTTCAGGTTATCAGATGATCGCTAAAGGGACAGGAATGCGCACGTCTATTGCAGATGTCAATTACGGCGACGCGGCGATTTTACCTTCTCAAACAGACGGCTTTGAAAAAATATATACAAACCTGATAAAAGTTCCTGTAGTTGTGGATCATGTAGAATTTTCCGTCTATGCCGCGAATAATAAAACATATAATTTTTCCGAATGGAGCGACCTTGCGGGATTGCGCATTGGTTATCGCTGGCAGAATGAATATGTCGCCTCTAATATACAGAGAGCAAGAGCCGGCGGATTTATAAGAACGAATGAAATTGATGAATTGTGGGACGCTCTGCTTAAAGACAATGCTGACGTGGTTATCCTTCCCCGTTTTTCGCATTATGAACATAAATTTCCGCCGGGAGTAAAAAGGATCAACGTAATTGAACGGCAGCCCGTTTATAGTTATGTGAACAACAGATTCAGCTATCTGGTTCCCCTTCTTGAAAACGCTTACCGTGAAATGATTGCTGACGGCACAATGCAATCGATTCAAAGAGGCGAAAAAGTAAAAGGCGGAAAACAATTTGTGCTTCATATAAATTCATATAACGCGCAGAACGCGAGAGAGCGCGGTCTAATGGAGAATATCCGCGCGGACCTTGAAACGAAAACCTCTCTTGAATATTACAGCATCTATTTGAACTCGAACGAACCTCACAGTCAGATTAATTTTAACAGCGTTATATCGGAAATGATACGCACTGAGTTTATTTCGCGTTACCCCGATTTAATTATCGCTTCCGGCAACGAAGCGTTTGATTTTGCTATGGAAAACTATTTTCTGCTGTTTCCGAATTTACCGATTTTATTTTACGGCGTTTCCGGATTCAACAGCTCCATGCTGTATGGGGTTGAAAAATACGTTACAGGAATTTCTGAAACTGTTTGTTTTAATGAAACTGTCTCGCAAATGCTTCAAACTTTTCCCAAGACAAAACGGGTTTTTATTTTAAACGGCAATTATCTTTCCAGCAGCGCGGGTATCAGGGAGGCAATTAAAAATGATATGAGCGCAAAGTCGGACGGACTGCCCGTTGAAATTATTTTTAACGAAGATAAACCTCTGCCGCAGATTATGGAAGATATACGCGGTTTTGAGTCCGATACGCTCGTTTTAATCGGGAATTATTTTTGTGATTCCACCGGAACATTTTATTCGGAATCGGATTTACAAAGAGTGGTTTCGCAGGCTTCTGTTAATCCTGTTTTTTGCCTTTTGAGCTCTTATATCGGATACGGAACATTGGGCGGACTTGTGTCTTTGGCTAACGAGAAAAGCGTTATTATCGCCTCCATGGCGGCTGAAATATTAAATGGAAAGCCTGCCGGCGCAATTCCTGTTGTTTTTGATTCAAAATTTCTTAATCATTGGCAGTTCGACAATGAAACTGTTAAACGCTTTAAGATAAGCAGGAAAAATCTGCCAAAAACCAGCGTTCTTGTCAACCGCGCGCTTCCTGTTTGGGAATCCAATCCTTACGCGTTCAGGCTGCTTTTAACGATAGCCGCGCTTTTTTTATTAATTATCATCGGGCTTATTCTTTACTTTTTTAAAAACAAACGGGTAACGCAGAGGATAAGCAGACAGAAAGAACTCTTTGAAACTGTAAACAACGTGTCCTCGGTTCTGCTTGAACCTGATATGAACCGCCGTTTTGAAGACACTTTGTTGAAAGCTATGGACATAATGGCTGAGGCAGTAGGCGTTGACCGCATCTGTATATGGATGAAAAATGAAGAGCCGAGGCTGTGTTTTACATTGAATTATCAATGGGAAAACGGCGATTTTAAATCGAATAAGAGAAACGGCACGCTGGCGCCTGACATTTGGTTTGACGCTCACCCTAGCTGGAATGAATCGTTATCAAAAGGAAAATGTATCAACTCGTCAGTGCGCGATATGCCTCCTTCAGAGCAGGAAGAGCTTATTCCCAGAAATATAATATCTCTCATTGTGGTTCCCATTTTCCTGCAGGATCAGTTTTGGGGCTTTGTCGGTTTTGACTGCTGCAAAAAAGAGCTTTTGTTTACAGAGAGCGAAGAGCTGATTCTGCGCTCCGCAAGCCGGATGATGGCGCACGCGATTATCCGCAAGGAAATGACCCTGCAGCTGGAAACTGCGGTAAAAGTTGCGAATAACGCCAATAAGGCTAAGAGCAGCTTCCTTGCGAATATGAGCCACGAAATACGCACGCCCATGAACGCGATACTGGGCATTGCCGAAATTCAGCTTCGCGACGAAAATCTTTCGCGGGAGACCGAGGATGCGATCGAAAAGATATATGAATCAGGAGACCTGCTTTTAAATATTATTAACGATATTCTTGACCTCTCCAAAATTGAAGCCGGAAAACTTGAGCTATCTCCCATTAAGTATGATATCCCAAGCCTTATCAACGACAGCGTGCAGTTAAACCGCCTGCGTTATGATTCAAAGCCAATCGATTTATCTATCAACGTTGACGAGAATACGCCGCATTACTTCTTCGGCGACGAGCTTCGCATAAAACAGGTGATGAACAATATTCTTTCCAACGCTTTTAAATATACGGATGAAGGCACAGTTACAATTTATATTTCCGCGGAAACAGACTTCGACGATTCCGATGACGCTGTGCTTGTTTTCAGAATATGCGATACAGGGCAGGGGATGACGGAAAAGCAGCTGAATGAATTGTTTGACGAATACACTCGCTTTAATGCCGAGGCGAACCGCGAGACTGTAGGAACCGGTTTGGGAATGAGCATTACAAAACATCTTCTTGATCTTATGAAAGGCGAAATTACCGTAAAGAGCGAACCGGGAAAGGGAACTGAATTTATTGTGCGCCTTCCGCAGAAACGCGCAGGCAATGAATTATGCGGCAAAGAAGTAGCCGATAAATTGCAGAATTTCAATTTCCGCAGCACAGCGCTTGCGAACAAGACGCAGTTCATACGGGAGTATATGCCTTACGGAAGCGTTCTTGTTGTTGACGACGTTGAATCAAATATTTATGTAATTAAGGGGATGCTGCTGCCTTACGGAATAAAGATCGATTCCGTTTCAAGCGGTTTTGAAGCTATTAACAGGATAGAAGAGGGAAATGTTTACGACATTGTATTCATGGATCATATGATGCCTAAGATGGACGGCATTGAAACGACAAAAAGAATGCGTGATCTTGGATATACGCATACAATAGTCGCTCTGACCGCCAACGCTTTGATTGGCCGCGCCGAGATGTTCATGCAAAACGGATTTGACGGTTTTATTTCCAAACCAATTGACTCGCGCGAGTTAAACGCTATGCTCAATGAGCTTATTCGCAACAAAAAGCCGCCCGAAGTTATCGAAGCTGTGCGTTATTTCGCGCTTCAGCATAAAAACAACGCAGTGCCGGGCGCGGCGAAAAGAATCTCTCTGAATGAAGAGCTGATAGCGGCGGCGGCTCATGACGTTGAAAACGCCCTTGCTGTACTGGAAGAAATGTTTTCTGAAATAAGCGTTGACAATATTGATATGCCGCTTTTCACAACGACTGTTCACGGCATAAAAAGCGCGCTTGCCAACATTGGAGAAAATCAGCTTTCGAACGCCGCGCTCTCGCTCGAACATTTAGGCGAAAGTAAAGATATAAAAGCTATATCAGCCGACATATACGGATTTATGGATTCGCTCAGATCGTTCCTGCAAAAAATCAAACCTCCTAAAGCGGATGAAAACGATGACGGTTCCCACGATGTTTCTGACAGCGATATGGAATTTCTGCGCGGTAAGTTAAACGATATAAAAACCGCCAGCGGGAAACTTGAAATTAAGGACGCGAAGAAAATTATGAATGATATAAAGCAAAAAGCATGGCCGCGTAAAATAACCGAGGTTATTAATGAAATTTCTTTATATCTGCTTCGCGGCGAATATGCAAAGGTTGTGTATACCGTGGATAATGCGATGGATGGCGGTGTTATAAAATAATAAAAGCGCGGACAGAACGGGGTTTAGACAAGACAGACAGAGCTGTGTTTGTGAAGGAGCGTTATTTTGACTGTCAAGATAATTTTATTTTTTGTTTCTACTATAGTTGTTTTTTTTACCAGCGTCTTAATATACAGGCAGCGGCTTGGAGACGCCGGCGACAGGCGGATGAAGGGTTTCTATCTGCTGTGCATCGTAACGCTTGTTTGGACTGCGTTGGACGCCGTTAAACTGCTTTGTGCGCCTGAATACTACGCGTTCGTATTCGTTCCAAAGGTGTTCGCCGCAAGTGTAATTCCTTATGTGTCTTTTTGGTTTATCCTGAATTTTACCGAATCAAAATACGCAAAATCAAAATTGGTAACTTTTATTATAATTGCCATACCCGCTGTCATAAATCTAATGCTTTTTACAAATCCTTTGCATAAGCTTTATTTTGCAAACTTTGATTATCCCGATCCTTCAACCGGCACTATACCTCCGGCAGGTCCGTTCTTTATAGT
>JGI24695J34938_10001711_pt1 | contig 18143 bp, 17 predicted proteins | sample TergutCo191P3_FD_34938 | JGI IMG/M metagenome (IMG submission 34938)
TGAGACCGCGTCCGCCGCTGAACCTGAACCCGCCCGGGGACCCAGCAGAAGCATTTTTTTTGAAGGTTCAGCGGAAAAGGAAGAGCATCTGGAATTTTTTACCGTAAACTTTAAAATGGAAGCCGAAGTCCTTGGTTATTATATTGCCGAAAATAAAAGCGATGCCGGGTACATTTTTAAATTCAAGGTGGAACCAAATACGGTTTTGCATAACGACGGAACGCGGCATCCGGCTCCTCCCGATGATAATCAATTTGTAATTTTTATCAGCCTTATCAGGAACACCGATGATTTTGAAATTTTGAATTTTAATTTTTATTTTTCCGATCTGCTTGAAATGTATAATTATACCCAGACGCTGTTTTTAAAAGCCGCGGTTTTAATACCTCCGGCGGATCCTGTCATACAAAGGGAAACTGTTACTGTTCTTCAGGACAGAAGGCCGGATACCAGATGGAAAAACAAGATGTTTTACATCCGCGCGTCGTTTGATTATCCCATAACATTTTATATATTGCAGAGCGATGGACTGGTCGGCCAGCTTGGCGTTTATAAGGGCGATTATGACAACCCGGACAGGGTCTCGCCCGAAGATCACAAAATAATGGCAATGCCCGGATTTACATTCGGCATAGAAACCCAGTTTCTAAATTTTATGAGCCTGGAGATGATTGCCCAGCTGAGTTTCGGCGATACAAGGAATAACACTTTCCTTAACGCGTCAATAGGAACAGACATTAAATTCCCGTTGAAATTTTTTACCAATTTTTTGATAACGCCGTATTTGGGCATAACATTTCCAGTAACTGTCTCGGATGTTTTTGATAAATTTCCCATTCTTGGACTGGGCGGCGGTCTACAAGCTGGCGTAAAGAGCGGCAAGAACGGCTCCATTTTTCTTGATGCCAGATACATGTATTTCATTGGCAAAGCGGGTATGAGCAACCCTTACGGAGATCTTTTCCCGAATCCTGAAGTCATTTATTACAAGCGGCAGATTCTTGGTTTCGGCCTTGGGTATAAATTCGGGTTTATTGACAGAAGAAGCAGATAATCGCGGAAAGAAAAATCATGATTATGGAGCGGCAAATATGGTAAGCGAGGATATTATCGCTATAAAAAATAATATTCTTGATACTGTTGGGGATTCTTGTGAAAAAATCATACTTTTCGGCTCCCGCGCTTATGGAATTCCCCGTGAGGACAGTGATTATGATTTTTTTGTAGTATTAAAAGATAATGCAGAAAAACCTATACTGGTTCTTCAAAAGATTTACCGCAGTCTTGCAAAAAGACCAATGAAACCGTCAGTAGACGTTCTGGCGAACTATAAATCCCGTTTTGAATGGCGCAGTACACAGCCAACCATAGAACGCAGAATAATCAATGATGGAGTTGTTCTGTATGAGCGACATTAATCTGGTTAATGAGTGGTTAAAATATTCCCTGAATGATTTAATATCCGCAAAACATTTATACGAGGATCTATATCCTAAACAAATTGAAATTGCCTGTTATCTCAGTCAACAATGCGCTGAGAAAGCCTTAAAAAGTTATATCCTTTATAAAGATGCTGAACCTCCCAAAACGCATAATTTAGTTGAGTTATGTCAATTATGCATGAATTTCGACAATTCATTTTCTGAAATTCTGGATGCCTGCGCTGATTTGACGCCTTATGGGGTAGCTGTTCGTTATCCTAATGAATTGGCAGTTGACGATGTAATTGCAAAATTGGCTACAGATAAGGCGCAGATTATTAATAATTTCTGCGCAGGGAGAATTTCAAGCAAAGCCGCTGATTGAACGCCGGCTTCCATTCTGACGCCCGTCACCATAAAAAAAGCCTGCCCGAAACGGACAGGCTTTTTAATATCGCGTAACAGTTTTATGGAGCGACTATAACTGTAAAGTAAGTGCTTTGCGGAGCGCCGCCAGTTTCTGCAGCTTTAACAAAAATCAGATAGGTTGCCGCTGCTGATGTTTTAATATGCCCGGTTGAATCGGTTATTGTTAGAACATCGTTGTCTGTGCCTGAAACCATTGAAGTTGGATCGCTAAGGTTTTTATTATTCCATGTCCAGGTAATTCCGGTAAATGAAGAAGCATTGGTAATTGTGATGACCACTTCCTCATTAATGCCCGCGGTTACTGTGCCTCCACTGGTTAATGCGGATGCTGCTGCGCTATCGACACTATATGTTAATGTAAGCGGCGTTCCTCCAATTGAACCAGCAGCAAAATCCGGCCCGCTGGAATCCTGAGCGCTGCCATCCTGTATCCAGTTTGCGTAAACATCAATATTTGCTGTAACAGTAGTAGTATTGGTGAATGATGTCGAGAATATGGTGTCATCTGAATACCAGCCGTCAAAACTGTAACCGGTTCTGGTGGGAGTGGGCAGCGAAAGACCTTGAGCAGTTAATGTGCTGTTAGGCGGAATAATATTTAATGTTTGATTGGGAGTTGCTCCGTCATTAAAGTTTAAAGTAACTACAAGAGGAGTTACGCCAAAATGAGCATCTGTCAGTGTAATTGAAAAACTGCTTGTCAAAGCCATGTAAATCCAAAGCGTTTGCTGGAATGTAAAAGTGCCTGCGGTAGCGGTAAAGTCAAATGTTAGATTATAATAACCGGCTGTAAGAGTTTCTGAACTGTTTGGACGACCAGCAGCCAATATGCTAATTGTCTGTTCAGTAGAGCCTCCGGGCAATATCGGAGATATTTTCATACTGGCTACAGAAAGACCAGTAATACCTGTTGTTGTGATATTCCAGCTGAACGTTCCGTTTCCGTCTTCATCAGCGGGGTTATAAGCTGAAAGCATAATGGTTATTGGTGTAGTACTTCCCGCAGTAATTGAAACTCCGGTTTGCTCATAATGCGCCGCGGCTGAAGCGGCAACCTGGCCAGCCTGAGTATAAGCTATAACCGCGAGGCTATAAGTTCCCGGCACCAGAGAAATTGCGTCACTAATACTTGCTGCGGCTACATCTTTTATTACAGGATCGCCGCTTGAGGGGGTAAATGTCAACTTATAAGATAAAAAGTTTGATGTTGTTACTCCTGTCGGCAGAATTGTCCGTAAATTACTGATTCCGCCGATATTCAGTTTTACGGCACCGTACCCGTCCGGAATACCGTTTCCTGTATCAGGAATCTGGCAGCTTGTTATCAGCGCCGGTATTAGCAGCGCTGCCGTCAGTAAGGCGAATAAGCTTATTTTTTGAAGCTTTTTCATGTTCATCCTCCTTAATTGTTTATGGATCAACTTTAATCAATAAATATGAACTGCGCTGAGCGCCGTTCCCGTCTGTTGTTATAACTGTTAATATTTTTACGCCTACTTTATTAAATGGAGCGGTTCCCGCGTTCGCGGTATAAGATGAAGTGCTGCTTAGGGGTGTTGATATATTGTCGCAGTACCAGTTAATTGCTGAAAAATCGCCTGCGTTAGCCAATGTAACTGTTACAGACTTCGGCTGTTTTCCATAGTAAATGATAGTGGTATCGCCTTTATTTACCGGCTCTCCGTTAATCAGCAGCTGGGGTTCTCCTTCTTCTATGGGATTTAGACCGACAGTGATAATCACGCCCGGCTCTTCGTTATTTTCGATGTTATCCTTGTCTATTATGTCCTGAACTTTTTCATTATCGAGGAAAAGTTGAATATTAATCACCGGTACACAGGCGCACAGTAACAGCGTAATTGAGATACTCATGATGGTGCACCATACGGTTTTTACATGAAAACACCCCATCTGTATCCATTTTAACCTATTTTTTCGGAATTTTCAATATTATAAACAAAGAATTGGCAATTTCCGGCATTATACGCCTGTAGAATAATTTCCTTTACGGATGGTTTTTTCTGGTTTATCATTTAAAAACGGGGGATAAATCGTGAAACATATAATCCACGCTGATAACAGCGAGTTTTTCCGGAAGCTGATGAGGACTTTCCTGTCGGAAAACGGGCTTGAAAGCGAAAGTTTTGAAACAGGTCAGGAAGCGGTTGACGCTGTGGCGGGAGGCAAAGCGTCTTTTGTCATTACAGGCCTGTCATTGGCAGATATGAACGGCGAAGAATTCCTGAAAAGACTGATGGTTTTGCCCAAAAAAATACCGGTTATTGTAGTGACTTCCAACGAAGAATCGGAAGGCCAGCATAAACGCCTTGAAGCTCTTGGCGTCAAAAAAGTGATTCTTAAATCTGACGACTGGAAAGCCGAGCTGGGCAAAATAATCAAATAACAAATTATGTAAATTATTATTAAATTATGCATATTTAATATAGAAAGCCGCATTTTTACAACTTGATTACATTATTTTCTTGCTATACATTTATTACATGGCCTATATCAAGAATATTTTTGATCGCAATTTCCTGGAATACGCGTCTTATGTAATAAAAGACAGGGCAATACCCGATCTTGAAGACGGACTTAAACCTGTGCAGCGGCGTATACTTCATTCGTTGTTTGAAATGGACGACGGTAAATTCCACAAAGTCGCCAATGTGACAGGGCACTGCATGAAGTACCATCCGCACGGCGAACAGTCGATAAACCCGGCTCTTGTTGTGCTTGCCAACAAGGAACTTTTTATCGACAGGCAGGGAAATTTCGGCAATCTTTTTACCGGAGATGACGCTTCCGCGCCGCGTTACATCGAATGCCGCGCGACGCCGCTTGCCAAAGATATTTTCTACAATCCCAAGCTGACGCCCTGGGCTGACTCCTACGACGGCCGTAACAAGGAGCCCATTGTATTCCCGGCGAAAATTCCCGTAGTGCTGATAATGGGCGTGGAAGGGATAGCGGTCGGAATGTCCACGAAAATACTGCCCCACAACGCGATAGAAGTATTGGAAGCGGAAATCGCCTGTCTTTCCGGGAAAAAGTTTGAGCTGTATCCCGATTTCCCCACCGGCGGGTTTATGGATGTATCGGAATACAGAGGCGGAAACGGCAAGGTTAATGTAAGGGCGAAACTAGACACATCAGATACAAAGCGCATTCTGATTACTGAACTGCCGTTCGGCTCCACCACGGAAAGCATCATTGGCAGCATCGAAGCCGCGGCAAGAGCCGGAAGGATTAAAATACAGAGCGTTACCGATTTTACCGCTGAAAAAGTTGAAATAGAAATTAAGCTCGCCCGCGGCGTTTACGCGCAGGAAACCGTGGACGCGCTTTTCGCGTTCACCGAGTGCGAGCAGTCAATCTCGGTAAATCTTCTTGTTATAAAAGACGGGCTGCCGTCAGTAATGACAGTTAACGACGTAATAAAGCACCACGCGAAGCAGCTTGTAAAAATACTGACCAAAGAGCTGGAACTTGAGAAAAAAGAGCTTCTTGACAAGCTGCACCTGCGCACGCTGGAAAGAATATTTATCGAGGAGCGGATTTACAAGGCTATCGAAAAGATGAAGACCGCAAAAGGAGTGCAGGACGCGGTTATCGCCGGGTTTAAGCCTTTCATGAAGGAAGTGGGTCCGCGTGGAATTTCGGAAGACGATGTTGATCATCTTTTGCGCATACCGATCCGCAGGATTTCGTTATACGACATTAACAAGGCGCGCGACGAGATGGAAGCGATCAACGCGCGGATAAAGGAAATTAACGCGCATCTAAAAAATATTACCGCTTATTCAATCGCTTTTCTTAAGGGAATAATCGGTAAAATAAAAGCGAATGAGGAGCTGGGGCATGGAGCGAGGAAAACCATCGTGGGCTCCTTTGACATGGTTGTCGCCAGGGAAGTTGTCAAACGGGATGTTGAGTTAAAATATGACAGCAAAACCGGTTATCTTGGTACAAATGTTTCGGGCGTTAAGCAGGCGGAAGTTTCCCCGTTTGACAGAATTCTCGCTATCAGGAATAACGGAATGTACACCGTAATGGAGCTTCCGGAAAAAGCATTTATCGGCGCTGACGCGCTGTGGATTGGAGTGGCGGATAAAGAAGATCTGGCAAAAAAGGTTTTTACGATAATTTATAAAGAAAAGGGAACAGGTTTCCCCTGCATTAAAAGATTTATTATCGAAGGCTGGATAATGAACAAGGATTATTTCCTTGTCCCCGACGGCTCCCAGATTCTTCACATCGACACGCGGGGGAAATTTTCCTTTACCGTAAAGTATGTTCCCAAACCGCGGCTTAAGGTTCTTACCGAGGATTTTAAAGCGCACGATTACAATGTGCGCGGCCTTAAAGCGGGGGGAATAAGACTTGCTTCCAAAGAAGCCTCCAGGGTTAATTCAGGGGGAAAGAAGAATGAAGAAGAGTGATGATATTGTTTTAGATTCCAAATCGGGAATATCCGTAGAAGAGCAGGAAGAGATATTATCCGAGATAAACGGAATCGCGGAGAATAACCGCCGTCTGCTTTCACAGGGAGACGCGAAGGCCGGAACAGACGGTTCAGGTGAAGCGTCCCGCGCAAAAACCGCGGGAAAGAAAGACAAGCCGCTTTTTACCGCGAAAAAAAGCGGTGCCGTTTTTCCGGCGGTTGTCAACGCCGCCGCGGTTGTAATTCTTCTGGGTGCGGGTTTTCTGCTTTTTACTTTTAACCAGAAAAAGGACGCGCAGGTAAGAACGGGGAACGCCGTTTATAATCTTACGGAAAGGGCGCTGATAGAAGAAATCCGCAAGGATACCGCAAATAAAATCGCGTTAAAAGAAAAAGAAATAGAATCAATCGCAATCCGTCTGTCCGAGGTGGACGATGAGCTGAACCTGCTGTATTCCAGCAACAAGGATTTGTCGTCGGAGCAGCTTGCCGCGCAGCAGAGACTGCTTTCAATGCAGACCGAATACCGCACAAGCCTTGGCGCTCTGCGCGATGAACGTTCTTTGATACTCGAAGACTCCCGTTTAAAGGAGAGCCGCCTTCGTGCGCTTCTTGATGAAAGAGCGAAGGAATTCGCCACCGCGCAGCAGAAAAGCGCTGTTGAGCTTGACACGGCAAGAAGAGAGCTTGAGCGCATGACAATCGAGCAGGAAAAAATCGCCGCTGTTGATTCGCAGCTTGCGGGAGGCATTGCTTCTATTAACGCGCTTATCAGCGCCGGAAATTACGCGCAGGCGTTGCAGCCGCTGAATAATCTGCGCGTTCTGTGCAATAATAACGCCTACGCGTCGGCGCGCGCTTTTCAGACGCGCAAGGAATTTTACAATCAGTCAATTAATTCGCTGGAAACGCTGGTGAATGAAATGCAGAAACTTTCGGGCGCGGGAATTGTCAATGAAGACGCGATTCTGGCGTCAGAACTGAAAATTAAAAATTCCAGTCTTGAGGAAACCATCGCCGAAATGCAGAAAACCATCGACACAGCCGCAGCAGGAAGCTCCGGCCAGGCAAGCCGTATCCGCGAACTTGAATCATCGGTTTCTACCCTGCGCTCCGCGAACACGGCGCTGGAAACAAGATCTTCGGAAAAAGACAGAACAATTTCGTCTCTGGAAACCGAAAGAATCGCCCTTAACCAGACTGTCTCTCAACTGCGCACCGCTTCTGCGGCGCAGGAGCAGGAACTTACCGATCTGAGGAACCGGCTTGCGGGAATAAGGCAGGCGGTGGGGGAGTAGGCTCCGTTACTTGCTCTTCATTACTTCCACACCGTCCCAATTCGCGGGCGGCGGGGAAGATGCGTATTCCGTGCATCTTGCGCGTATATTTTCCGCGTTAAAGTCATCCGGGAGCAGCGCAAGCGCTTCCCTGAATTTTTCCTCCGCCTCGCGGAATGAACGGCTGTAGTAAAGCTTCATTCCCTGATTGTGCAGCGGCCACGCTTTTTGCTCGGCGGGGGACAGGGCGCGTTTAACAGTATATATTTTAACGCCTTTGGTTTTCCCCTTTACCGCGACAATATCAAGGAGCCTGTAGTTAAGAGAAGCGTCATTGGGTTTGCCGCCGTCGGGAGGAGCTTTCCGCAGCTCATTAAAAACATTTTCTGTTATGAGCAGTTCCGAATGGTAGGTTTTTGTGAGTCCTTCCATGCGCGATGCCAGATTCACCGCGTCTCCGATTACCGTGTAGTCCATTTTACGCTCGCTGCCGATATTGCCGACCGTCACTTCGCCGTAGTTGATTCCCACACCGATGAAAAATTCGCACTTGCCGAGTCTGCGCTGGTTCGCGTTGAAACTTGTCAGAGCGTCGATCATTTCAAGACCTGACAATACTGACTGCAGCGCGTCATCATCGTGTTTTTCCGGAGCGCCCCAGAACGCCATTATCGCGTCCCCGATGTATTTGTCTACAATGCCTTTTCTGTTGTAAATGATGTCAACCTGGCCTGAAAAATAGCGGTTAAGCGAGTTAACAAGATCATCGGGGGCCATCCCCTCGGAAATGGTTGTAAATGAGCGGATGTCAGAGAAGAGTATCGAAAGCCTGCGGTTTTCGCCGACAAGCATTTTTTCCGGAGACGCGAAAAAACGCTCGATCACGTCATTAGGAACGTATTTCTGGAAAATGTGGCGGATGCGTTCTTCTTTTTTTCCGGCGAGGACCGCGTCAAATGCGTAGCGCTTTATCTGTCCGTAGGCTCTGTCCAGCTCCTCTGTCATTCTGTTGAATGTATACGCCAGATGCCCCGTTTCATCGCGGTATTCAATTTCCACCCTTGATGAAAGATCGGCGGTTTCTATTATTTCATTCATCGCCTGTGCGACCCGCCTTAAAGGATTTGTAAGGCCGTTTGTCACCAGAATTAAAAGGAAAACCGCGATTAAAACAGATGCGCATAATGTGATAATTGTCTGCGCTGTAATGCTGCGGGCGTCGCTGTAAAAAGCGCTCTCTTTTTCGCTTATTACTATATGCCAGCCGAACGGGGTAAAATAAAAAGACTGAAAGACTCTTTTTTCACCGCCGATAACGGCTGTCTGAAGCCCCTGGTTTTCAGCGGCGGCGGCTGAAAGGAGCGGGCTTGTCTCCTGGGGGAGAATCCGCAGATCGGAAGTGGCCATCGCCGTTTTTCCCTCCGAATCAATGGCGAAGATGATTTCTGAATCGCTTAAGATAATGCTGCGGCCGTACTGTTCCACGGCTTTTTTCGCGGCGTCTACCATGTCCGGTCTTCCGGCGAAATTGTTCTCTACCAGAAGCGTCCACTGGCTGCCGGCGTATTTCTCCAGTTCCCCCAGTTTAAAACCCAGATGCTGCCTCGCAAGACGGGTAACTCCGTTAACAGCGTGGAAATAAGACGCCGTTTCGGCTAAAATCAGCGGAATTGTGATTAAAGGCAAAACGACAAGAAACATTTTAAGGCGGATTTTCATTATTTCATTTTAGTTTAAACAGGAAATTTTCTCAAGCAAAAAACCGTATTTTCCGATATTAATAGCATGAAACGTTATAATATTAAAAGCCAAAACGGAAAAACAGAGTACATTGATATTCTGACGGAGCAGGAAGAAAACTACGTTGTCAGGTTTACCAGACTGGATAACGGTGATGAAAGATCAACTGAAGAAACCATCACAAAAAGTTTATTCAACATTTGCCTGCAGACAGGGTACATCAATCCGATACCTGTAATGGAATCTTCTGTTGCCTGAAAACCCCCGCGCTGAATTGGGGTGGTACGAAGACATTGAATTTTGGGAGCATTTCGCTCCCATCATGTTCGACGACACCCGGTGGGCGGAAGTGCCTCTGGTGGCTGACGCTGTAACGCGTCTTTCCCGGTTCAATCTTTACGGCGAAACGCCGGACGATGAGTGGCATATACCCCTGAAAGAAGTTCCAAAGGTTCTGGATCTTTGCTGCGGTATCGGCAGAATAAGCTGCGAGTTGGCCCGCATGGGTTTTTCCGTTACCGGCGTTGATCTTACCGGAAGTTTTCTAAAAACGGCGATAGAAGACGCGAAATACGAAAATCTGAATATTGAATATATCCTCGGCGACGCAAGGGAATTTAAACGCTCCGGTTTTTTTGATACCGCTGTAAATCTGTACATTTCTTTCGGATATTTTTCCGATCAAAAAGACGATTTTAAAGTTTTACTTAACGCTCATGAATCGTTAAAAAAGAACGGCACTTTTATTATTGAAACCCTGGGAAAGGAAATCGCCGTCCGCGATTTTGTTGAAGCCGAATGGTTCGAACGCGCCGGTTATACCATGCTGACCGAATATGAGCCGCTTGACGCCTGGACTTTTCTAAAAAACCGCTGGATTCTAATCAAGGGAGCCGAAAGACTGGAAAAAACTTTCATCCAGCGGCTCTACAGCGCCTCTGAACTCCGCGCCCTGCTTCGCGAAGCGGGCTTCCGTAAAGTTGAAATTTACGGCGACTGGGACGAGAGCGCGTACAATCAGTACGCGAATAAACTGATTGCCGTTGCCCGAAAATAGAATTATCAGCCTTAATAGCCGCCAAAATCCGCCTATCTGAACACTGTAAAAGTATTTTTAATAAAACCCGGATTATCTGATATAATTTATCTCACTTGCATGTTTAAGGAGGGTTTATGCTGAATGTAGGTTTAATTAGCACATGGCATGTGCATACCGCAGATTATGTGCGCCAGCTCAGGGAATGTGGAAAAGTGCATATTGTCTCACTCTGGGATGAGAACCCCGGGAACGGCAAAAAAGCGGCCGCGGAATGGAAAATTGAATTTGATGAAGATTACGAAAAATTTATTTCCCGAAAGGATTTCAGCGCGGTAATTTGCGATGCTCCCACTGCCATGCATCCGGCTTTATTGTCAAAAGCCGCGGCCGCTGGGAAAGATATTTTTACGGAAAAAGTACTCGCGGTTACCTATGCCGAAGTAGCTGCGCTCGCGGAGGAAATTCGCAAAGCCGGCGTTATTTTTACAATCAGCCTTCCGCTGCGAAGCGATCCAAAGGTGCTGTACATTAAACAACTGGCCGATACGGGAGCATTGGGACGGATAACAGGCGCGAGGTTCCGCCGCAGCCATAATGGAGTAAGCGATCACTGGCTTCCGGATCACTGGTACGATACATCCAAAACCGGAGGAGGAGCAATGATGGATCTGGGAGCTCACCCGGTTTATGTTCTTGGGTTTCTTTTTGGAGTTCCAAAACGGATTTCTGGCATGTCAACCCGGCCTTTCGGCACTTCTTCCGACGAAAACGCCGTCGCAATCGCGGAATTTAAAGACGGTATCCTCGCGGCGCTTGAAACTTCTTTTGTCAGTTACGGAGTGCCGGATATTTTGGAGGTTTACGGAACCGAAGGTTCCGTGTTCATGCAGGGAGAAGAAATAAAAGTTTCATCCAAATCCTTAAGCGGCCTTTCCTTTTATAACGCGAAACCGGAAAAGCTGCCCCCGGCGAAGAGCGCTCCTCTTCTTCAGTTTGTGGATGCCTGCATTAACCGGACAGGCTCTCCTGAACACCTCGGGCTGGATGACGCGGTATTGCTGACCCGGATAACCGAAGCTTTTTATCAATCGGATAAAAGCGGGCAGGTGATAAATTTTTGATTTTTTTCCGCGGATTTTCGCATAACGCCATATAATATTCACGGGAGGATTTATGGGTAAATACATTTTGTCTTTGGATCAGGGAACCACCAGTTCGCGGGCGATACTTTTTGATCATGAGCAGAATATTATTTCCGCGCAACAAAAAGAATTCAGCCAGATATACCCTGCGGAAGGCTGGGTGGAACATGACCCCATGGAAATATTTTCCACCCAGTGCTCCGTGATGACAGACCTTCTTGCGCGTACAAAAACCGGAGCGCGGGACATTGCCGCTATAGGCATTACAAACCAGCGTGAAACTACGATCCTTTGGAATAAACATACCGGGCAGCCTGTTTACAACGCGATTGTGTGGCAATGCCGGAGGACTTCCGCGATTGTAGACGCTCTTAAAAAAGACGGATTTGCGGATTATATAACTAAAACTACCGGCCTGATACCGGACGCGTATTTTTCCGCGACCAAGATTAAATGGATACTTGATAATGTGGCCGGTGCGAGGGAAAAAGCGGCTGATGGCGAAATACTTTTCGGCACTGTGGACACCTGGCTAATCTGGAAACTTTCCAAAGGAAAAGCGCATGTTACAGACTACACAAACGCAAGCCGCACCATGCTTTTTGACATTCACAAACTTGATTGGGACGACAGGCTCCTTGAAGCTCTCGGCATTCCCCGCGTGATGCTTCCGCAGGTAAAACCGTCAGGATCAATTTTCGCCGCGGCTGTTATTGACGGAACGGAGATTCCAATCGCGGCCGCCGCGGGTGATCAGCAGGCGGCGTTGTTCGGCCAGTGCTGTTTTGAAAAAGGCGAGGCGAAGTGCACTTACGGGACGGGCTGCTTCCTCCTTATGAACACCGGCTCAAGCGCCGCCGTCAGCGGGAACGGGCTTTTAACGACTATCGCTGCGGGTCTTGGCGTTCCGGAAGCAAAAATTCAATATGCGCTGGAAGGTTCGGTATTCACGGGGGGCGCTGTAATTCAATGGCTGCGGGACGAGCTTCGCCTGATCGATGAGAGCAAAGACAGCGAGTATTTCGCGTTTAAAGCGGCGGATACCGGCGGGGTTTACCTCGTCCCGGCGTTTACGGGTCTTGGCGCGCCGTATTGGGACATGTACGCCCGCGGCTGTATCATCGGGATAACGCGGGGAACAAAGAGAGAGCAAATTATAAGAGCGGCACAGGAATCAATCGCCTATCAGGTAATGGATCTGCTGCGGGCAATGGAAAAAGACCTGAATGTGACAATGCCGGAATTAAAAGTTGACGGCGGCGCGTGCAGGGATCAGTTCCTTATGCAGTTCCAGGCTGATATCTGCGGCTCTTCCATTATCAGACCCAAAGTGCGCGAAACCACCGCTCTTGGAGCGGCATGTCTTGCCGGGATTGTAACCGGTTTCTGGAAAGATCAGGCGGAAGTTAAAACACTCTGGCAGCGCGAAGCTGTCTTTAGTCCGCAAATGGACGCGGAAAAACAGAATAAATTGATTTCCGGCTGGCGCAAAGCCGTAGACCGCAGCCGCAATTGGGCAGAGTAGCGGGCAGTGAGCAGTTTATAATGACGCTGCATGCCGTTATTGTCTCTTGATCTTTTCTTTTTTTTATAATTACATGAGTATAATATGAAATACTTCAACCCGGCCAATCTTGCGGTTATTGCCTGTCCCGGCGGAGAAGTATTCGCCGATGAAGTAATTGAACACCTAAAACGGAAATATAATCACAATCACAAGCAGACAATCGAAAAGATCGCAAGGCGCTACAATATCAGCGTTGAACAGGCGAGTTTGCAGCTGGATCTGGTCTCGAAAATTACGGCGAGAGGGCCTGGCGCGCACAGCGGGACGGACAAGGGAGCCGGAAGGCAGTTTAAAGTGCCTGTTAAATTCACCATTTTCGCGAATGGAGAGGTTAAGTCTGAAATTCTGGAATCAATCCGCGGCAAAGATGTATACATTTTTCAGGATGTAGAGAACCACTACAGCGTAAAATTCGCGACCGGAGAGGTGAACAATCTTTCGATAAACGATCATCTGATGACGACTTTTGTGACTGTTGACGCGGCGCATCAGGCGGGAGCCGACAGGATCACTCTGGTCATTCCCAATTATCCGTATGCCAGACAGCATAAGGCGAAGGGGAGGGAAGGGCTCACAGCAAGCCGGATTGGGAAAATTTTTGAAAGTTTCGGAGTAGATCATATAATCACGCTGGACATTCATTCCCGCGATATTATGAACTCTTTTGAAAAATTGCGCCTGGAAAATCTTCATGCCAGTTTTCAGATTATTCATACTTTATCTAAAATGGACGGCATATTAAACGACGATTTTGTCGTTGTCTCTCCCGATACCGGCGCTGTTGACAGGAACAAATTCTACGCTTCCGCGCTGAAAAAACCGCTTGCCCTTCTTTACAAGGAAAGGGATTATTCAAAAGTCAGCAAAGACGCGTCCGAGTCGAATATTTCACAGATACGGCTTTTGGGCAGCGTAAAGGACAAAACGGTTTTCATGGCGGATGATATTCTGGGTACCGGCGGAACTCTGATAAAGGGNATGAGGCATCTAAAGGAAAACGGCGCGCGCAGAATTATCTGTTCAATCAGTCTGCCGATTTTTTCCGGAGACGCGATTTCCCATTTTGATGAAGCGTACCGGGAAGGACTCTTTTACCGCATTATCGGAACAAACGCGGTTTATCAGGAAGAAGTGATAAGGCGCGAATGGTACATCAATGTCAGTATCTCGCGTCTTTTTGCCGACGTTATTTCCCGTCTGCATCAGAATCAGTCTGTTTCCAGCCTGCTTGATAACGCCGGAATTATAAACCGGCTGGTTTCGCAAAAAGCTTTTGAACCCCAGAACGAGCTTCCATTCCTGCAATGTGATGGTTAATGAAAACATTTAACTTGCCGCGAAAATGGCAGAATCTTTTTCTCATTTTTGACATGGACGGAACTCTTTACACGCACGAAGAATATCTGCAAAGCCAGACCGATCTTCCCATAAAACGTCTTGCCGGTTTGCGGGGAAAATCTTTTGAACAGATGAGCGCCGAAATTTCAGAATACCGGAGAAAATGGTCTTCTTCGCATAATGGCAAAAGCCTAAGTCTTGCAAATACTTTTACGGCTTTTGGAATTACCATCGAAGAAAACATCAAATGGAGGGATGAGCTCTGCCGTCCGCAGGATTTTCTGAAACCGGACTTGTTTCTTCGTTCTGCTCTTGAAAAACTGGCCGCGTTTCACACTTTAATACTGGTTACGAATAATCCTGTTTCTGTCGCGCACAGGACGCTTTCATGTCTGGGTGTGCCGGATATGTTCAAAAATATTGCCGGGCTTGATACTTGCGGAGTTTCCAAGCCAAACAAGGCGATTTTTGATTATTTGGAGCGTTCCTGCAACATTTCCGCCGGAAGCTCTGTCTCTATAGGAGATCGTTACGATATCGACATCGCTCCGGCTCTGGAATACGGCATGGGTGGAATTCTGGTGGAAAATATGGAAGACGTTTATACGCTTCCCGGCCTATAAACCGGCAACAATACCATATCAAGCGGCATCCTTCGTGTAACAAAGGATTCACATTGATATGGCGGGTGTCGGTTATTGATTATTTTACTTTTTTGCTTTTGTTTTAACGTTTGCGGCTGGTTTTTTAGCCGGTGTTTTTTTAACGGCTGCTTTTTTGGCCGGAGCTTTTTTGACAGCCGCTTTCCCGGCTGCGGGTTTTTTGACAGCTTTGGCAGATGCCGCCCTGGTTGAAGCGGTTTTTCCCGCCGTTTTCTTTCTGGATTTTGCGTACTTCCTGTTAAGATTTGCCTGATATTCGCAGCATTCAGTGCAAAGAGTATAGCCCTTCTTTACCTTTCCGCCGCAACGGGGGCATTTCCCGCTTTCAATACGCTTGTTGTACCTTTCCTTCCTCTGTTCGTTGATTTCTTCCCTGTGAGCCTCACGGTACTTGCGTTGCCTTTCCCTGTTTGCCAGGCGAGTTTTTGCGTCAGTCATTTCCTACTCCTTTACAAATACATAATGTTATATTTCTTAGTATAGCACATTATTAATTTTTTGTATATGGTTTTATTAAAAATGTTATTAAGGTTTTTAAAAATGTTGAAATTATTTAAATATGATCCCGGAGTTAAAATAATTTTGGTTTTATCTTTTACTGTTTTAATTTTTTTGGTTGACAAACCGGCCGTAATTGTCTGTCTTTTATTATCAATTTTTCTCCTGAGAATAATCGCCGCTGTGCCTTTCCGCGGAGGAGGGGCGTACAAAAGCCTTTTCGCGTTAGTTATTTTTATGGTTTTTCTGCAGGTTTTATTCGGCCCCGGAGAAAGATATATCGTTAAGCCGCTTTTTCCTTCTTCCTTTCCTTTGCTTGGCGGTATGGGTTCCCTTAAATGGGATGGTCTTTTGCTGGGGCTTGTAACCGGCTGCCGCATCCTCGCTCTGACGCTTCTTTTGCCTCTGTTGACAGAAACAACTCCCGCTCATAAGGTTGCCGCCGCTCTGGGCGTTTTTGGAATCAATTACCGCGCCTCATTCATTATCACAACGGCGTTAAATCTGGTTCCCCGGCTTTTGGAAGAGGGACGCGGCATTATGGACGCGCAAAGGCTGCGGGGAATGTATTCGTTTGAAAAGCGTTCCTCTTTATTCACAAAGCTAAAAGCCTATCCCGGCATAATTATCCCCCTTGTGTTAGGCGCAATGAGGAACGCCCAAAAGACGGGGATTGCCATGGACTCCAGGGCTTTCGGCGTTTACAGGACAAGAACATGGCTGGATAAGTCTGTCATGAAAAAAAATGACTATATTCTGCTTGTTTTCTGCGCTTTTTACTGCGCCGCTGTTTTATCATTTAATTATCTGCTATAGTAATGATTCCTGTGAGCCGCTGCATAATAAGCCTGAAAGATGTTTATTACTCATGGCCCTGTGTCAGAAACGATCAAAGCCGGAAAAAATGGGCGCTTGAAAATATAAATCTGGATATATACGAAGGCGAGTTTCTTGCCGTTATGGGAGAAAACGGCGCGGGTAAATCGACGTTGTGCATGCTTTTTAACGGCATTATCCCGCATTCCGCGGGAGGCCGTCTTTTGGGAAGCGTTAACGTGGACGGCGAAGATACCGCGGCGTCGTCCGTGCCGCGCCTTGCGCTTAAAGTCGGAATGGTTCTTGATGATCCCGATACGCAGCTTTTCGCGTCTTCCGTGCGCCATGAAGCCGCGTTTGGTCCTGAAAACCTGATGCTGTCCGCACGAGAAATTGAAGAAAGGGTTGAACAGGCGCTTTTCGCGGCTGGTCTTGCCGGTTTTGAGGACAGGATTCCCTCCACTCTTTCCGGCGGCGAAAAGCAGCGCCTTGCCATTGCCGCCGCTCTTGCGATGCGGGGGAAGATTCTCGTTCTGGATGAGCCTTTGTCCCGCCTTGACGCGCAGGGAGCGGCGGATGTCATGTCCCTGTTGAGCGAATTAAGGCGTAAATATCAGATAACGGTTGTCATGGCGGCCGGAGAAAGCCCCGTAATCGCCGAATTCGCGGACAGGGTCTGCGTTTTGCATAACGGACGGATTGCCGCTCTTGACAGTCCCGGAAAAATATTCGCGGATCGCGGACTGCCGGAAAAATGCGGCATTCAGCCCTTAAACGCGGGCGCGAATTCGCCGGAAAAGACGTTAAATGCCAGCAGCGCCCGCGGCGGGGTTTCCCGCGCGCCTGCCGTGGAAATCAGGAATTTCAGCCATTCGTACGCCGGACGGAACGCGGGAAACCCAGCTTTGCAGCCTGGCCGCGATTACGGAAAAAACAGCCCGTCTGTTGAAAATATCAGCCTGATAATCAATGACAATGATTTTGCCGCGATTACAGGATGCAATGGCTGCGGCAAGACCACTTTGCTTAAAAGTATTACCGGGCTTTTGCGCCCTGACACCGGCGATATTTTTATCCGCGGCAAAAATATCAGGGAATTGCCGGTTTCTTCCATATCCGGCGAAGTTGGTTTTGTTATGCAAAACCCGGATAATCAGCTTTTTACCGATTCTGTTTATAATGAGGCGGCTTTCGCCCTTAAAAACGCGCGGCTTCCGAAAAAGGAAATAAAAAAGCGCGTGGAAGACGCTCTTGAAATGGCTGGATTGCGTGATCCAAATGCGTTCCCCCACGAACTGAGCAGAGCGGATCGCGCGAAAGTAGTCCTTGCCTCCGTTCTCGCAATGGGGTGCAGAATTATTCTATTTGACGAAATTGATGTCGGTCAGGATTACCGGGGGAGCCGTCATATAATGAACATCGCCTGTGAGCTTCACCGAAGGGGCTTTACAATTGTGTTTGTTACACATAATATGTCTCTGGTTGACGAGTATGCCCATAGGGTTATTACGATGAATAAAAACGGGATATATGAAAAATAAATTCATAGTAGTTCACCCGGCCGTTATCGCCGTGTGGGCGGCGGTTGTAGCCGCAGGGTATATGCTGCCCACAATTCCAATCATCGGTACCGGCGGCTCATTCTCGCTTTCCAGCGCGCTTTCTCCGCTGTCAGGGATTTTTTTCGGCCCTATTACCGGAGCCCTCTGTTCGGCGGCCGGCGGTTTTATCGGTAGCCTGATTGCTCCGCATACCGCGTGGCTGGGTCTT
>JGI24695J34938_10001713_pt1 | contig 18141 bp, 21 predicted proteins | sample TergutCo191P3_FD_34938 | JGI IMG/M metagenome (IMG submission 34938)
ATCCAATTGCGGCATTAAAAATGATGAGGTATTGCGTATGAAAGGCATTATTTTAGCCGGAGGCTCCGGCACACGACTTTATCCGATAACGAGAGCAATTTCAAAACAAATTCTTCCGATTTATGACAAACCAATGATTTATTATCCTCTTTCCGTATTGATGCTTGCAGGCATCAGAGAGGTTCTTATCATCTCTACTCCGCGTGATTTACCTTTTTTCCGTGAACTTTTTGCCGACGGCGCATGGCTTGGTATGCGCTTCGAATATAAAATTCAAGAAAGCCCCAGAGGTCTTGCCGACGCTTTTTTACTGGGCGCTGAATTTATCGGCGGCGATCCCTGCGCTCTTGTGTTAGGTGACAATATTTTTTACGGCAGGGGATTCAGCGAAACTTTACAGAACGCAAGAAAAAAAGTTTCCGAAAACGGCGGCGCGGCGATATTCGGTTATTATGTCCGGGATCCGACATCTTACGGCGTAGTGGAATTTAAAGAAGACGGAAAAGTTATCTCCATAGAAGAAAAACCGGTTAAGCCAAAATCACATTACGCTGTTCCCGGTCTTTATTTTTATGATAATAATGTGGTTGATATCGCAAAAAATGTCAGACCCTCGGCGCGCGGAGAAATCGAAATTACTTCGGTAAATAATACATATCTGGAAAAAAATTCCTTGTCTGTAGAAATACTGGGCAGGGGTATGGCATGGCTTGATACCGGCACTTATGACGGTCTTCTGGAAGCTTCTAATTTTATCGAGACAATTCAAAAACGGCAGGGAATGTATGTCTCCTGTATCGAAGAGATTGCGTATAACAACAGCTGGATATCCGGCAGCGAACTTTTAAAGCTTGCCGCTGAATATAAAACCGAATACGGCGATTATCTTAAATATATTGCAGGGAATAAATAATTTATTATAACAGAGGCTTTTCCAAAACTAACCAAGTTTTGAAAAAGGCTCAACATGGAGAATTTTTATTTATGCGCAGTTTAAACAGTATTCTTGTAACGGGCGGCGCCGGTTTTATCGGATGTAATTTTATTCGCTTTTTATTGAATCAGAAGAATAATTTTTCCGGGAAAATTATTAATTTTGACTGTTTAACATATGCCGGTAACCTGCTGAGCCTTTCCGATACAGAAAAAGACCCGCGTTATTTTTTTGAACGCGGCGATATTTGCGATCGCTCTTCTGTAGAAAATATCTTTAATAAGCATAACATTGATACCGTAGTTCATTTCGCGGCGGAAAGTCATGTCGATCGTTCCATACACGGTCCCGAAGCGTTTGTAAAAACCAATGTTATGGGAACTTTCACCCTTCTTGATGTTGCACGTAACGCATGGAAAGATAAAAATAATGTTTTGTTTCATCATGTCAGCACAGACGAAGTTTACGGCTCGCTCGGAGAGACAGGTTATTTTACCGAAACTACGGCGTACGATCCGCGTTCTCCCTATTCCGCAAGCAAAGCGGGAAGCGATCATTTAGTCATGGCGTATAATCACACTTACGGACTTCCTGTAACATTGTCGAACTGTTCGAATAATTACGGTCCTTACCAGTTTCCGGAAAAATTAATTCCTGTAATGATTTTAAATATCCTCGAAGGAAAGCCTCTGCCAGTTTACGGCGACGGTAAAAATATCCGTGACTGGCTTTATGTTGAAGATCACAATTCCGCTGTTTGGACTATAATGCAAAACGGCAAATCAGGAGAAACATATAATGTCGGCGGCGAAAACGAATGGGAGAATATAAAGCTTCTTGATGTACTTATAAATATTACAGCCGAAAAAGCTGGATTAAATCCTTCCGATGTCAGAAAAACAATTTCTTTTGTAAAAGATCGTCCGGGGCATGACCGCCGTTACGCGATAGACTGCGGTAAAATTAAAAAAGAACTCGGATGGAAGCAATCTGTTGATTTTGAAGAAGGATTAAAACAAACAGTTGACTGGTACTTCAAAAATAAAGAATGGATAGAATCTATCCGCTCCGGAGAATACAAACAATGGATGGAAAAAAATTATAATCAAAGAACATAAGCTTTTTTCAAAAACTGAAGTTTCGGAAAAGCCCTGCATAATGGTTATATAGGTTTGATATGTGGAGTCTTGTAAATTTTATATTAAGAAATAATAAAATTTTACTTTTTGTAAATTATTTCCGATCCGTAAAAAAGAAAGGCATTAAAAAAACATTCGGTGATTTTTCCGCCGGTATCAAAGAAAGAAAAAAGAATTTAAAATATTTTACATATCTGTCAAAGCGCGAAAGAACATCGCAGGAAAATATGGTTTTTATAAAAAATCATAAAATTTCCATTATCGTATCTTTGTTCAACACGCAGGAACAATATCTGGTGGATATGATAGAATCGGTTTCATCGCAGACATATTCAAATTATGAATTGTGTCTCGTTGACGGAAGCGATAAAAATCATCCTAATGTAAGGCAGATTTGCAAGACATACACGCAGAATGACAACAGGATTAAATACAGAAAAGTAAACAGAAATATCGGCATATCGGACAGGTTAAATAAAGCAATTGATATGTCGTCAGGTGATTTCATCGGACTTCTGCATCAAAGCGATATTCTGCATCCATCGGCTCTTTACGAAGTAATTAATGTTATCTGCGATAAAAAAGCGGATTTTATTTATACCGACGAAGCGTTTTTTTCGGATAAATATTATATTACGTTACGGCATCATAAACCCGGTTATGCGATAGACACTTTGTGTTCGCATAACTATATAAGTCATTTAACGGTTTTCAATAAAGATTTATTGGAAAAAACAGGATTTTTCAGGACTGAGTATGACGGCAGCCAGGATTATGATTTAACTCTCCGCTGTACGAATGTCGCTTCTAAAATATATCATATACCTAAACTTTTATATTACAGAAGAGATGATAAAAAAAATATTTCTCCGGATATAAAAAGAAAAATAGAAAATATTTCCACTACAGAAAAAGTTATAAAAGATTTTTTAAAAAGACAGGATAAACCGGCGCATGTAGAAAGCAAAATTGAGCTTCCCGGATTTTTCAGGGTAATTTACGAATTAAAAGAAAGACCTAAGGTTTCGATAATAATTCCGAATAAAGACAGCGCTTCCATTTTACGAAAATGTATTTCTTCAATCCTGCAAAAAACCACTTATAATAATTACGAAATAATTATAGTAGAAAACAACAGCAAAGAAGATGCTGTTTTCGGTTTTTACGAAGAACTTAAAAGATACGAAAATATCCGTATAGTCAGCTGGAAGGGAGAAGGTTTTAATTTCAGCGAGATAAGCAATTTCGGCGTATATAATTCCGACGGCGCGCATCTTCTTTTTTTAAACAACGATGTAACGATAATTACGCCTAACTGGTTAGAAGAAATGCTGATGTACAGCCAGCGAAGCGATGTCGGAGCAGTCGGCGCAAAATTATATTATCCGAACGGTTCTGTTCAGCATGCGGGTTTAATTCTGGGATTGGGCGGACTTGCATCGCACGTTTTTCAAAGCGTTCAGCATGATACAATCGGTTATATAGGTAAATTGCAGATAGTGCAGAACTTAAGCATTGTTACCGCCGCCTGCATGATGATTAAAAGAAAAATTTTCTACGAAGTCGGTCCGTTTGCTCCCGAGTTTCCGAATTCATTTAATGATGTTGATCTTTGTTTAAAGATTCGAAAAGCGGGATACCTTATTGTCTGGACTCCGTACGCAGAAGCGTATCATCTTGAATCGAAATCACGCGGTTATAATGTAGGCGCAAGAAAAAGGCTGAAACACGCTCAGGATGTGGAATTATTCCGAAAAAGATGGCATAACGAACTTTCCGCGGGAGACCCGTATTATAACTGTAATTTCTCGCTGGAAGAAAATGATTACCGTATTAAATAATATAAACAGGATATAAAATGAAAAGATTGATCATAAGGCTGCATAACTTCTTCAGATACAGAGAATTATTTTTTCAGCTTGTTTCGCGCGATATTAAATTAAAATACCGCAGAAGTTTTTTGGGCTATATCTGGAGCATGTTAAACCCGCTGATGACTATGCTAGTTATGTACATAGTTTTTTCAAACCTTTTCAGGTTCGCTATTCCGAATTTTCCGATTTATCTTTTAATCGGTCAATTGGTTTTTTCATTTATGGCGGGAGCAATTACTCAGTCGCTTACTTCGGTTTTCGGGAACGCGAGCCTTTTAAAAAAAATATATGTTCCCAAATATATTTTTACAATCGCGTCGGTTACAAGCGAATTTATGACATTTCTTTTTTCTCTCGGCGCTTTAATTATTCTTTTTATTGTAACAAAAGTACCGCTGACTCCGCGTGTAATTTTTGTATTAATACCGATCATTCAGCTTTATATTTTCTGTATCGGATTCGGTTTATTTATGGCGCAGGCAACTGTTTTCTTCAGGGATTTAATGTATATTTGGAGTATAGTTTCTACAGCATGGCTTTATTTGTCGGCGATATTTTATCCTGTAAGCATTCTTCCGGAATGGCTTTTTAATATAGTTACAAAATATAATCCCATGTATTTTTATATTACAATGTTCAGAAATTTTACAATCGGAACTGCCGGCATGGGCAGTATGGATTTGGCGGTACGCGGCGCAATTGCGGCGGCGTTTATGCTGGCTTTGGGACTTTTTAGTTTTGCCAGAGCAAAGAATAAATTTATTCTTTACATGTGAGGCGTTAGTATGGAAACAATTATTCAAATAAGTGACGCGACAATTCGTTTTAATATCGCGTCAGAAAGAATAGATAATATAAAAGAATATTTTGTAAAATTTTTTAAAGGCACTCTGCATTTTAAAGAATTCCTGGCGTTAAAAAATATAAATTTCGAAGTTAAAAGAGGCGAGTCATGGGGAGTAGTCGGCAACAACGGAGCCGGCAAATCAACTTTATTAAAACTTATCTGCGGAATTATCGCGCCCGATAAAGGCGGCATTGCCGTGAACGGACGGATTTCTCCAATACTGGAATTGGGAGCCGGTTTTGATCCGAATTTAACCGCAAGAGAAAATATTTTTTTACAAGGCGCGCTTTTAGGTCACAGTCATAAATTTATGGAAGAACGCTTCAACAGTATTGTTGAATTTTCCGAACTTCATGACTTTCTGGAAATGCCCATAAAAAATTATTCGACAGGCATGCAGGCGCGTATGGCTTTTTCTGTAGCAACCGTTGTCGATCCCGAAATTCTGATTGTTGATGAAGCTTTATCTGTCGGAGACGCGGCTTTCCAGAGAAAATGCGCGAACCGCATTCGGGAAATGCTGAAAGGGAATACGACTTTCCTGTTTGTATCGCACAGTAATACGATGGTACAGGAATTATGCCAGAAAGCGATTTGGCTGCGTAACGGCGAATTGGTTATGACCGGAAATGCCGGCGAAGTATGCGAAGCTTATTCCGAGTATTATAAATAAACCGGAGATTTAAATGCCTTTTAATTTTACGCAATGTCCGATAAACGGGCTTATAGAAATTCAACCTAAAATATTCGGCGATGAACGCGGATATTTTTTTGAGTGCTGGTCGCGGCGCGATTACGAAGAAGCAGGCATTAACCTGCCTTTTGTGCAGGATAACCAATCAAGTTCTTTAAAAGGAGTATTGCGCGGACTGCATTTTCAGATAACGCATCCTCAGGGTAAATTGGTAAGAGCGATAGAAGGCGAAGTTTTTGATGTTGCGGTAGATATCAGAAAAGATTCATCCGATTTCGGCAAATGGCACGCGGTTATTCTAAGCGGCAAAAAACAAAATCAATTTTATATTCCGCCGGGATTTGCGCACGGTTTTTTGGTTCTTTCCGATTCCGCAGTCTTCGCGTATAAATGCACGGATTTTTATTATCCAAAGGATGAAGGCGGTATTATCTGGAATGATTCTGATGTCGGCATCGATTGGCCCGATTTGGGAATGGAATATAAATTATCGGATAAAGATAAAATATTACCCGGGATTAAAAATATATGATTTGGTTAATCGGCAATAAAGGAATGCTGGGAACGGAACTTTCCCTGCTTCTTGAAAAAGAAAATATAAAATTCTCGGGAACTGACAGAGAAGTTGATATAACGGATATTAACGCGTTAAAAGAATTTACAAATAAAAATTCATTCGATTGGATAATTAACTGCGCCGCGTATACAGCCGTTGATAAAGCGGAAGATGATCGTGAGTTTTGCAGAGTATTAAATGCGGAAGGTCCTTATAATATCGCTGTTACGGCAAGAGAAAGAGGAATAAAAATAATTCATATTTCCACCGATTATGTTTTTAACGGAAAAGGAGATACACCGTATAAGGAAGATGATGTTACCGATCCAATCGGCGTTTACGGGTTTACTAAACGCGACGGAGAAAAAAAATTACTTGAAGAAAATAAAAATTCTTATATTATAAGGACAGCGTGGTTATACGGCAGACACGGCAATAATTTTGTTCATACAATGCTGCGTTTAATGAAAGGAAAAGAAAGCATTTCTGTCGTTAATGATCAAAAAGGAAGTCCTACATGGGCTTATGATTTGTCTAAAACAATTATTGAATTTATTAAACAATCAAGCGAAGGCAAAACAATCCCGTTCGGCGTTTATCATTTTACAAACGAAGGCGAAATTACATGGTTTGATTTTGCAAAAGAGATTTATAAACAAGGACGCGCTTTAGGCATGCTGGAAAAAAACTGCGAAGTTAAACCTTGTACAAGCGCGGATTTCCCGGCTAAAGTGACGCGCCCGGCATATTCCGTGCTTGACAAAACTAAGATTAAAAATTCATTGCATATAACAATCCCCGGCTGGGAAAAAAGTTTAAAAGATTTTCTTATAACAATAAATTAATATATAATGATTAAATTGTTATTAAACATTCCCTGGTATATATCAAACGGTTATATCGGAAAATTATTTAAGTATATAAAAAGCAATGGTTTTAAAGGATTAACATACAGAATAAAAAAAGCTTTAAAAAGCAATGTATATGATGTTCCTGCGTTTGCGTTTGCAAATACGGAAGCATTCGAATTATTACGCGGTAAGTTTCCGGTTTTTAAAACCTGCGAACCTGTGCCGGTTCATACAGAAAGCGCGGATATTATAATTTGTGTGCATAACGCATATGATGATGTTAAAGTCTGCATAGAATCCGTGTATAAACACACAACGGAACCGTTTAATATTATTATCGTAGATGACGGCAGCGGTGAACAGACAAGAAGTTATCTGTCATTGCTATCTGAAGATCGAAAAAATATTAAACTGTTTCGCAATGAAACCGCGAAAGGTTATACATATGCCGCGAATACCGGATTAAAAAAATCCGTCGCGGAATATTGCGTTTTATTAAACAGCGATACGATTGTTACATCAAGCTGGCTTGATAAAATGATCAATTGCCGAAAAAGCGGAACAAAGACAGGCATCGTAGGTCCGCTATCAAATACAGCATCATGGCAGTCCATACCTTCGGTTTCTGACGAAAATGGTGATTGGGCTTCAAATAAACTGCCGCAGGGTATAAATCTTGATTATTACGCGGAGTTAATAGAAAAAGGATCGGGCAGAATATATCCAAAACTTCCTTTGCTTAACGGGTTTTGTATGATGATACACAGATCCGTTATAAACGAAATCGGTTATTTTGACGAAGAAAATTTCGGCAGCGGTTTTTGCGAAGAAGATGATTATAATCTGAGAGCCGGCAAAGCGGGGTTTGAATCGGCTCTTGCGGATGATACGTATGTTTATCACGCGCAGTCAAAAAGTTATTCAGACGAAAAAAGAATTGCGTTATGTGACGATAACGGAAAAAAACTGCAAAAAAAACACGGCGATGAAATAATTGATTCTAACGTGCAGGTTTTAAAACATAATTTTATATTGGAAGGAATACGGTCAAGAGCGCGGATTGTGTTTGAAAGGGATCAACTAACAGAGAAAGCAAAAAAAAATTGGCAGGGAAAGAAAATACTTTTTTTACTGCCTGTCGGGGACGCAGGCGGCGGCGGGAATGTAATAATTCAGGAAGCCTTAAGCATGATTAAAATGGGAATTAATGTTCGGCTGTATAATCTGAACAGATTAAAAAAAGGTTTTGAATCTAGTTATCCGAATTTGGGAATACCAGTTATTTACGGAGATCAGTTAAGCTCATTTCGGAAACCCGCTGATGAGTTTGATATTATATGCGCATCCATGTATAAAACGATGGAACAATGTAATTTTCATAACTTAAAAAATAATTCCAAGATCGCTTATTATATCCAGGATTTTGAACCGTACTTTATAGAAGAAAATGATAAAGAATACAAAGCGGCGCTTAATTCATATACATCCATGCCGAACGCGGTGTTGGTAACAAAAACAGAATGGAACAGATCTATTGTTGAACAAAAGACAGGAGCTAAACCTGTTATTATCGGAAAAAGCGCAGATATCGATCTTTTTCGTCCAAGAAAACTTTTTCCGAATCGAGATAAACCGGTAATAGCAGCAATGATTAGACCATACAGTCCAAGAAGATCTCCTAAAATGACGCTCGACATATTAAATGAAATTTCTAAAAAATATTCTGATAAAGTTTCAATTTTTATTTTTGGTTCCAATCCTGAAGAATCTCATATAGACAGAGATTTTTGGAATCAAAATTATAAAGAAGAAAAAATTATCAATCTTGGTATTTTAAGCAAATATGAAATAGCTTCGTTATTGTCGTATACCGATATTTTTACGGACTTTTCATCTTTTCAGGCGATGGGTTTGACAGCAATGGAAGCTATGGCTTGCGGCTGCTGCGTAATTGTGCCGAAAAACGGCGGCTCAACAGAATTTGTTGTAAATGGTCATAATGGAGTAGTTGTGGATACAGAAGATAAAAGCGCTTGTATACAAGCTTTATGCCGTCTTATTAATAATTATGATTACTTATATAAATTATCTCTTCAAGCGGTAAAAGATTCGTGTTCGTATTATCCCGAAAATTGCGCATATAATTTTTTAAAAGCTTGTTTTGGTTAAAGGAAAATATATTAAATAAAATGAAAGTAGTAATTCTTGCAGGCGGATTTGGTACCCGGCTTTCAGAAGAAACAAACATTATTCCCAAGCCAATGGTGGAGATAGGCGGCAAACCTATACTTTGGCATATAATGAAAATTTATTCACACTGGGGGTTCAACGAATTTATTATTCTTACAGGTTATAAATCACATGTAATAAAAGATTATTTTATTAATTATTATACGCGTTACTCTGATATTACGGTTGACATGGCAAATAATTCTGTAGAAATACACAGTCACAGGACAGAGCCCTGGAAAGTAACAATGCTTTATACAGGGCAAAAAACAAAAACAGGAGGCCGTCTTCTAAGAGCAAAAAAAATTCTTGGAAACGAAAGATTTTTGCTTACTTACGGTGACGGTCTAAGCGATATAAAAATCCCTGAACTGATTAACTTTCATGAAAAATCAAAAAAAATTCTTACAATTACCGCGGTTCAGCCAACCGGAAAATACGGCTCTGTTGTAATTGATTCAGATAACAGCGTAAGATCATTTCTTGAAAAACCACAGGGAGACGGCGCGTGGATAAGCGGCGGTTTCTTTGTAGCTGAACCTGAAATATTTTCTTATCTTAATGAAGGAGACGAAACTATTTTAGAAAGAAAACCTTTCGAAAAATTGGCTGCAGAAAATCAGACAGCAGCGTATAAACATACAAGTTTTTGGAAGTCCATGGATACACTCAAAGATAAAAATGAATTTACAAATATGTGGCAGAAAGGCGGCGCGCCGTGGAGAGTCTGGTAAATTGAAAATTTCGGTTATCGGTCTTGGATTTGTCGGTTTAACAACCGCGCTTGGATTCGCGGAAAAAAAATTCGATGTTACCGGTTTTGATATTAATGCTGAGCGGACAGATAAAATAAAAAAGGGAATTGTTCCTTTTTTTGAACCGGGTTTGGATGAAGCGTTAAAGTCCAATCTTGGCAGTAAATTTAATATTGCTTCCGATCCAAAAGAAGCTGTTTGTAATGCGGAAGCTGTGTTTTTTTGCGTTGGAACTCCGTGCGGCGATGACGGTAAAGCTGATCTAAGTTATTTATTATCAGCGGTTGACAGCGTAATAGATAGTGTTTCACAAAATTGTTTGTTTGTTATAAAATCGACAGTACCGCCCGGTACAACTAAAGATATTATACAAAAATATGTTAAAGATAAAAATGATGCAATATCAGTTGCTAATAATCCTGAGTTTTTAAGAGAAGGTTATTGCTGGAATGACTTTTTATATCCCGACAGAATTGTCTGCGGATGCAGTGATAATGATAAAAAAGCATCTGACATTCTAGAAAAATTATATAAACCGTTCAATGCGCCTGTTCATTTTGTTTCGCATAACACAGCTGAATTTATAAAATATTTATCAAATTCGCTTCTTGCTTCTATGATAAGTTTTTCCAACGAGATGGCTTTAATTGCCGAAGCTGCCGGAGATATAAATACCGCAAAGGCTTTTAAAATACTGCATCAGGATAAAAGGCTGGACGGTTCCGGGATAAGACATTATATTTATCCCGGCTGCGGTTACGGAGGTTATTGCCTGCCGAAAGATACCGCCGCGCTTTCGGCAAATTCCAAAGCAAACGGTTTTGTACCGCGGATACTTGACAGCGTAATTTCATTAAATGATGAAATGCCCCGATTAACAGCGGAAAAAATTATTCGTATAACGGGAGATAAAAATAATAAGATAGGAATCCTTGGATTATCATTTAAACCTGATTCCGATGATGTCCGTGACAGTCCTGCGGCAAAGATAATTGCTGTATTATTAAACGCAGGATATAAAAATATTTACGCGTACGATCCGGAAGCAAAAGAGAATTTTATGCAAACATATAAATTTGATATCAATTTTTGCGATACAAAAGACGAAGTATGCGGTATCTGCGATAATATCGCGGTTATAACCACATGGAAAGAATTTTCTGATATTAATAAAAAATATCCTGAAAAACATTTTATTGATTGCAGATATTTTTTGAATTCAAAATAAGATAATGAGTCCGATTATTTCTGTAATAATGCTTACATACAACCGCGAAAAATTTGTCGGCAGGGCGATAGAATCAATACTAAAACAAACATTTACGAATTTTGAATTTATTATAATTGATAACGGCAGCGCCGATAAAAGCGGCATAATTGCGGAGGAATACGCAGTAAAAGACAACCGCGTTAAAGTGTTACATCGCGAAGGCGAAAATATCGGCAGCGGCAGAAACGCGGGGCTTGATACCGCCAAGGGTGAGTATATCGCTTTTATCGATGATGATGATTGGGCAGAAAATAATTTTCTGGAATTTTTATTTAATTTAGCTGTTAATAAAAAGGCGGATATATCAGTCTGCGGAAGCTATCGTCAGCATGATAACGGCGAAACTGAAGAGAAATATATTTTTGATGATTTATTTTTATACGATGCGGAAACATCAGTAAAAGAAATGGTTCTAAGAACGCATTACAATTCCGCGACGCCGACTAAATTATTTAAAAGAAATTTATTTAATAAAATACGTTTTCCGGTTCAAGGAAAATATGACGATATTTCCACGACATATAAATTGTTTGCTAACTCAAAATTAACAGCGGTACACGGAAAAGGTAAATATTATTTTACACGGCATAACAGTAATAACTCCGGAGCGGCGACAAAGCATGAACAGCTTAATTCGCAGCAGCTGGATGAATACCTGACTGTTTTTAAAGAAAGAACGGAATATATTAGCCGGGTTTTTCCGAACTTGATAGAATTTGCAAAATGGAGCGAATGGTCTTATATGATTTCTATGGTAGAAAAAATTAAACGGTTTAATATTACAAGCTGCGATGCGCAGTTTAATTTTATGATTAATGAATTAAAACAAAACCGCAATATTTTTTATAACAGTGTTTATACAAGAGATTTTGAAAGAGAGTGGTTAGATAATCTGGTTTAACGCGGAGAAATAAGAGTTTTAGAATTCTAGTAAAAATTTAAAGATGGCAAAGCAAACAAGAAAAAGATCGGGTCACAAAGATAAACGCGGCGAAGAAATGACGTTAGCGGACATAATCCGCGGATTGCAATTTTGCGTTAACTCAAGTCAGGATATTGTGGAACAGCATCATATCAGCAGTTTCGGAAGATTTTTTGATAATGACGGCAACATGCTGACAAAAACAATCAAGATTACAGATTCCGCCGCTATAGACATACCAATGGTATGTATGAGTACGCACTCTTCTTTAATATTAGACGAATTGGAAGTGAAACTTGATCTGATGATAAAAAAGACAGCTTTAAAGCAAGTGCCTTGTCAGGTAATTGACACCGTAACAGAAGATAAACTTGATAAAGCCGCCGCGCCGGATCAAAATACAGAGGAAGACATTGATGAAAGAAACGAAAGAAGAAACAAAAAAATAAGATACCGTGAATTCAATATTAACAGGACAAGCTTTGGAATTGATATGATAAGCGGCCGCGCGGACAGGGAGCACGCGCATCTTGGAATGTCCATGAAATTTAAATCCTGTAATCCGCCCGAAATGATCAGCAGAATTATAGAAAAATTAAACAATGCGGTGGATGTATACCCAACTGGGAGCGTTAAAACGATATAAATTTGACGAGAATAAAAAATGGCAGTACCATATCGTATAACGTAAGGAGATAAGAATGAATCATGAAATTGTAAACGGCATAATAAATAATATGCCAATCGAGAAAATGGTTGCGGCTCCGATGCTTGCCGCAGTAAAAGCGCAGACAGAGATGAGTTTAGCACTTGCTCATTTCATCGATCAGGTGGGACTTACCAAAGACGGAGAAATCCGAATGGTGACTTTCAAATACGAAGAAACCACAGAGGGAAAACCGAATGAATACGGACCGGCTGACGATGTAACAAAAACCAGATACATTCAAGCTCCTTTTCTTGCTCTGACAGGGCTTCCGAATATCGGAGTGGAAAATATAAATGTCAGTTTTGAGCTTGAAGTAAAAACAGCCGAAGACATAAAAACAAATACAGAAGCGAAGTTCACTAACGAAACCGACGCGCAGTATAAAGCTTTTTGGAGCCCTGTATCCGCAAGCACAAAGTTTACCGGTTCTGTCACGCATGGAAGCGAACAGACAAGGCACACCGACACGCGCGCCAAGTATTCATTTAATGTTTCCGCCCGTAAGCAGACCACGCCGGAAGCTTTTATGCGAATTATCGATATAATTACGAACAGCGTGGCGACCCCGACAAGTCAGCAGGTAAAAGATAACTTAACAAGCGATAGAACAGAACACAAACAGCCTGCGTAATAACGAGATAATCAATGCCTTTTTGGTCAAACAAAAAACAGGAGGCGCAGTCTGAGACTCAGTCTCAGGCGTTTTCCGATCTTATACGCGGTTTGCAGCATTCCGTAAACGCCGCGATGGAAATGCTGGAGGCTCGCAATCTTGAACTTCTAAGCCGTTACTTCACGGAAGACGGTCACCCGCGCTTAAGGCGGCTTAAGCTGGATGATGATTCAACAATCGATGTACCTGTTATATCGATCGTGAATCCTTCGGCGATGAACTTAAAAGAGATCGAGATGGAATTCAACGTTAAAGTAAACAGCGTTGAGCTGCAGGAAAAACTGCCGCAGAGGGGATTTATATCGAACGAAACAAACGAAGAGCTTAGTATCAGCATGGAACGCTCGAATCTTCAAATTAGTTTTACCGAGACTACCGATCAAAAAAACACCATGAAGGTAAAAGTAAAATTCGAATCCGCTCAGCTGGCGGAAGGAATGAGCAGGGTGATTAAAGAGTTTGATAAAACGATTTCACCTTTTGAAGACAGGAAATAAAATATGAGGGGAATAGAAAAATTACACCCTGAAGTGCGTAAGAAAGCGGAAATCTTAAAGCAATTATGCAAAGATAAAAATTTAAATTTGCTGATAACGGAAACGTGGCGTACAAAAGATGAGCAAGATTCTCTTTACGCCAAAGGACGCTCCGTACCCGGAGGCATTGTAACAAACTGCAAATATCCGCAAAGCGCGCATTGCTGGGGTGTCGCGTTTGATTTCTGCCGTAATGAAAAAGGCAGCGAGTTTACTAACGAAGACGGTTTTTTTAATACAGTCGGACAAATAGGCAAGAGCATAGGCTTGTTTTGGGGCGGCGATTTTAAAAGTTTTTCCGATATGCCGCACTTTGAAGACCCCGGATATATGAAAAATAACAATACAGATATGCTGATCAAAAAGTGGGGTACACCCGACGTATTCAAAGAAAGCTGGTAAGGGGGGCTGTCCGAAAAGTATGAAATACTTGTTCAGACACCGCCGTATTTAAATTTTTTTTATAGAGAGGTTGTTTTATGCCATGGAGAGTAGTTTGTAATCATGCGACAAGACGTGACTTTAATGATGATGACACATATGGAAATTGGACAATGTGGAAAAATGAGATTGAAAGCAAAAATTTACACCCCTCAACTGCCGCCGGAAATCTTAGATTTACTTTTAAAAAATTAAAAGGCACTCCTCAATTTGAAGTTTATATTGGCTCCTTTGATAGGTGTACTTTTACTATAGATAATACAAGGTTAATTGTTAACGTTACGCAAATCGGAGGGCACACTTAAATTCTTCTATAAAGTTTATTTTTTGCGGTATTAAAAGGACGAATAGTACCTTGTTAAGGTATTTATATAATGTCTATAGTGATTCAGTAAAATAATACTGGTAATCACAAAAGGAGTTTTACATGAAAAATTTATGTAAAATATTCGGAATTACCGCAATGATGACGGTAATTATAATCTCAGTATCAAGCTGTGATGACAAAAAAGATGATGAAACACCAATTACAATTGCCGGTCTTGAAGGAGATTGGAACGGGATAGATGTCTATTCAATTACAATTATTAAAGATGCAAATAATAATAACGAAGGCACTTATGAATTGAAAAACAATGATACTATCGAAATGACAGGTTCTGTATATCTTAATCCAATCCGTTTTACGGTAGTGCAGCTGATTGGCAGCCATCTTACATTGAGATACACTCAATGGGCTGATAGAGATGATACGCTTGATTTTACCGGTTTTAATCTTACTGCCGGTACGTTATACACTAATGAAACCTTACTAACAGCGCTTGACTCTATAAGCGATAATGATTCAAAAGAAAGAGCTAAAGCGATTGTTCCGAATATTTTCGGTGTTATCCCGGCGGCATTAAGTAATAACGAACTTACTCTTACCGGCGTTTCAGGCGGTCCTTTTATATTAAACTAAACCTGACATAATTTTTTTTGTTGTTATAAAGGGAGTCATAGACAAAAGGCTCCCGATATAACGGTTTGACGAGTTTTTGTTAAGTAAGATTTAATTTTATATATGAGAAAAAAAACTGCGCTTATACAAAACAATAATAAACCTCTTTTAGAATTAACCAAAGGACTTCTTTGGAATTTTGATGTAGATAAAATGGATTACATTAGGGATAAAAGACAAATAATAGAACGTATTTTAGACGCCGGTTTAGAAAATGATGAAATCATTATGTGGAGATTATATTCGTATAAAGAAATAAAAAAAATCGCGTTAAAAATGGAAAATCTCCATAAAGATGCAGTTACATACTTAAGTTTAGTATTAAATGTAAAGGAGAAAAGATTTAGGTGTTACGGAAAGAAACCCTGGTACCAGAAATGATTAATTTGATTAAAGAACTGCAAAGTAATTCTTTATTCGATAATTATATTTTAGCAGGCGGTACAGCTCTAACACTTCAAATTGGACACAGAACATCAACAGATATTGATTTATTTACGACAAAAGAACACAATATATTTTTAATAACAGAATATTTAAAAAATAATTATAATAATATCGAAGTTATTATTGCCGATGCAAGTTTTATCAGGGTATTCATAAATAAAATAAAAGTAGAAATGGTATTTTATGAAGAAAGAATAATTGAAACGCCAAAAAATGAAGATTGCATTAGATTATTCAACATAAATGAAATAGCGGCAATGAAATTAAATGCAATAACAGGAAGAACAGAACCCCGTGATTTTATTGATATAGCATTTTTATTAAAAGAGATGTCTCTAGAGAAAATGTTTAATTTATATAAAGAAAAGTATGAAACCATCAGCCCGTTATACATGAAAAGAACATTATTAACAAAAAGCAAAAGCATTAAAAACGATGAATGGTTAGTTGGCATAAAAATGCTAAGAAATGATATCGTTCCCCAAGATGTTCCAAAAATTATAGAAAAAGAAATAGCCGTTTATAATAAAAATATTGGTGTTGGTAAATAAAAAAGGTAATTGCTAATGGAAAATTACAGAAAATTTGACGAAGACGCGCAGATAATCGGAACTCCCCGTTATGAATATTTCCAGCGTATGTGTACAGAAGCGGGTCTTTTTGCGATAAAAGAAGCGAAAGATATGGGGCTTCCGGTAACATATTTGGATAACGAAGAGATAGTAAAGGAATATTCTGACGGAAGAAAAGAAATACTTGGTAAAATAAAACCCAGAGTAAAAGTAACGCAGCGGGTATATAAAATAAAATGAAAGAGCGTATGAAACGTCTAAGAATATTTGCCGGTCCTAACGGATCGGGAAAATCAACGCTTTATAATTACCTTGCGCAAGTAAAAGCATTTAATACATATTATCATATTAACCCCGATTTAATTGCAAAAGATATATCGGTTTCATTAAATCTTGATAATTGGCCGATTGAATTCAATTTTAAAGAATTAGACGAATTTTTAAAGTATTCTCCTTTTCAAACAATGGTAAATTTTAACATATCGGGTTTATTATTATTAGAAGGACAAAGAATATCTTTAAAAGAAACAACGTTTAAAGACAGCTATATGGCCGCCGCTATCGCAGATTTTATTCGTTACAAAATGATTCAGAGTAATTCTTCATTTTCGTATGAAACGGTTTTTTCTCATTCATCCAAATTGAAGGAACTGAAAATAGCAAAGAAAGCAGGTTATAAGATATACTTATATTTTATAACATTATCTGATCCGTTAATTAATCTTCAGCGCATTAAAAACAGAGTAGAGACAGGAGGTTATGATGTTCCTGAAGAAAAAGTATTTAATCGTTATAACAGGACTTTAAACAATCTTTATCCGGCTTTTAAACTCGCAGATAAAGCTTACTTTTTTGACAATTCATCAAAAAGAATAGACAGTTCTTTTGATTTCTTTGCAGAAAAGAAAGATGATAATATTTATTTACCGGAATTGAAGAATATTCCACAGTGGTTTGATGAATATATATTGAAAAATATTTAGATTGGAAATTGAAAAATCTAAAATAAATTGTAATAAAAATACTGATGGCTGAAAAATCGCAATGATGAATAATCACACATTTAAAGATATTATAAATAATAAAGAAATAAAAATATTTCATGGCAGCGATGTTCTTGTAAGTGAACCGAAGATTATCATTCCGGTAAGGGCTTTGGATTTTGGTATTGGTTTTTATACTACTACTAACCTTGAGCAGGCTAAGGGTTTTTCAATTAGGGTAAAAGAAAGGAATAAAACAAATAGTACATATATAAGTATTTATAATCTTAATACTGAATTATTAAAGAAAAATAATTGTCTTATTTTTGACAAACCGGATAAGAAATGGCTTGATTTTGTATCTTCTAATAGAAATGGTATCTACAATGGCGTTATCTACGATGTTATTTTTGGTCCTGTTGCAAATGATACGATTTTTAAAACATTTATTGCTTATCAAAATGGCATTTTAAGTGAAAAAGAAACAATAAAAAGACTAAAGGTAAGTAAATTATACAATCAACTGGTTTTTACAAATGATAAAGCATTAAAATGTTTATCTTTTATTGGCGAGTATAAAAATGAATGATATTGAATTTAAAGCTACTTTGCAAATGCTGATACCAATGGTAATCCAGATCATTATGGAAAAAAAGAGTATATCAGCTGTGGAAGCTGTAAAAATGTTTTATATTTCCAGTTTATATGA
>JGI24695J34938_10001715_pt1 | contig 18132 bp, 14 predicted proteins | sample TergutCo191P3_FD_34938 | JGI IMG/M metagenome (IMG submission 34938)
CCGAAATAACCTGCTCGTATCTGGGTGTGAGGTACTGCACATCTCTCGACATAGCTACCGATTCGGTTACGTCGCGGAGATTGCGTGAAGCCCAATAATGTCCCTGAAGCCAGTCAGCATCGGGAGGAGCATTCCAAATTTCCGAAGCTTTAAGAATAACGTCTACTTCGTCAGGTGAGAAGAAAGCGGGAATTATCCACGCGCCGTCCATAGCGCCAAGACGAAGTTTTGTTGATCTCGGACCTCTGGGAGGAAGAACATAACCGGCGTCAAAGCCGTCATTCATTTGTCCTTTTCTCCATTCGGGATCGAAGGTCATCGCTACGCGCTGATCGACGAATGCTGTCCAGTTTTGTCCCCAATCATACCAAGGTGTAGTCCAAACCAAACCTTCGGTAATAAGCTGATTAAAGAAGTTGATAGCTTCGATTACGTTAGGTGAATTAACCGCGCTGTGGGCTTTTCCCTGAGCGTCGAGAGTGACGAAATCACCGCCGTTACCGAATACAAGACCGGAAATAAATTCGCGGGCATCGTCGATCGGAAGAGCGTAAATATCGGTAATACCGTCATTGTTTGTGTCGCGTGTTAATCTTCTGCAGACATCAAGGAATGTATCCCATGTCCAGTTATTGTCCTTTTGTAAATCATAGAGATGATCCGCGCTTAAACCGGCTTCTGTAAGAAATCTCGGGTTAAAATATAAAAACGCCTGACCCCATGTGTTATTAGGAAGCCCGTATGTCCAGCCGTAAGTTTTACCGCCGTAAGTCATAAATTCATCGACAAGTCCGTTATACGCATTTCTTACAAACGGTTCGATTGTACGATTCTTAAAATCCACCGCTTTACTGTCGCTTACAGGATATAATAATCCCTGCTTATAAAGCGTAACTGCCATATCAGCGCCTGTCTGATAAATGCCGAATTTTTTGTTGCCGGACATAATATGATTAATCATTACAGTAAAGTAATTGTCATAATCGGCTATTTGTTCCACAACAAGTTTAAATCCGTGTTCGGATTCGGCTTTCCTTCTCCAGTCAAGCTCCTTTTCTTCGCTTTCGCTTCTTGCTTCGTAGGTATTTGTATCATAATTCTGCCACCATGAAGCGATCGTGATATCAGCACCTTTCAGATTAACTCCTCGTCCGCATCCGGTAAATACAAGTAAACTCGTAGCTACTAAAAGAACAAAAAGAATTAATCCCACCTGACTTGTTTTTTTTAACATGTCATTTCCCCCATAAAAATAATTTTTTCTATATCTAAACGGTTAACAACCGGTTTGATACCTACATCTTAATACCAGTCTGGCTGAGAGATTCAACGAATGTCCTCTGCGCAACAAGGTAAAGCAATATTAAAGGTATAAGGAACACAATTACACCTGTTGCGGTAATTGCCTGTATATACCCAATCGGAGGCTGCTGCATAATACCGGTGCCTCCTCCTCCCAATGTGTTAATGCTCGCCCAGTATTGGAAAAATCTTTCGACTAACCTGTTCAACGCAAGCGGCATCATATTATATCCGCGTAAAAATATCGATGTATAAATACTGTCTGTCCACTGCCATACAAACGAGAATAAGAAACATGATGTAAGCATCGGAAGCGCATCGGGAAGCATTATGCGTCCGAATGTATAAAGTCTTCCGCATCCGTCAACATAGGCGGCTTCTTCAAGTTCTTTCGGCATACCTCTGAAATACTGCCTGAGAAGGAAGATATACAAACCGCTTTTTAATCCCATCGCTGTCGCGGAAAGCAATAAGTATCCTGTAAGAGTGCTTAAAAGGTTTATGTTTCTGCCGGTAAAAAGTTTAACCAACCCGAAAATATCAAAGAACTGGAAATTCAAATATAACGAAGAAAGAATTGTCTGCGGAGGAACAATAATTAATAAGAAGACGCACATAAAAAGAACATTTTTCCCGGGGAATTTATACCGCGCAAATCCGTAAGCCGCAAGCGTACAGGAAGCTACCTGTAATGCCGCGCTGATTACAACGATTATTATTGATTGAAAAAGCGTAGGAAAATAATTCATTAAATTAAGGGCTATCTTATAATTATCCGTCGAAAAATTCCGCGGTATGCTGATTACGGTCGCGTCATAAAGATCTTTTTCTTCCATGAAGCTTACAGAAACTTTATCCAGTAACGGCTGCATGATAAGAAAGCAAAATCCGAAAAGCAAAATAGCGCGGAATACTTTATAAATAACGTCAACCGCATTATTTTTAACAATACGCAGCGAAGTTGAATTGGTCTGCAATATTACATCTCTTTCATTCATAATAGTACACCTTCCTTGAAACTAACCCCATTGTTATACCTATAACAATTATAACAATCAAGAAATAAAACCAGGCCATAGCGGATGAATATCCAAAATCCAATTGCTGAGTAAGAGTCAGGAATATCTTGTTCATAACCCTGTTATCTGTTCTTAAGAAAAAGTCTACCACACTATAAACTACATTGACAAGTATTAATGAACTTACCATCGGAAACGTAATTTTCCAGAAACATTCCCAGCTTGTAGCGCCTTCAATCTTTGCCGCTTCGAACATGCTCGGCGGAATTGTTTGAAGAGCCGAAAGGAATATAATAATTTGAATTCCCGATGCCATGGCAATTGTATAAATTTGATTTATAACCTGAAAAATATATCTCATAAATCTGCTTGCCGCGCCCTGCGTTACTAAAATATCTTCCAGTACATTTGTTATCGAAGCTTTCATCTGATTGCTTTCTTTGATCGACTGCGCGATACTCTGTAAAAGCGCGTTGTTGGATTCTAGTCCAATCAATACGCCGGATGATAATATAACCGGCAAAAAGAAAATCGCTCTTACAAAACCTCTTGCTTTAAATTCCTGATTTAAAAGAAGAGCAATGAACAAGCTGAAAATAATAATCGCCGGAACAACAAGCACCATGCGGATTAATTCTTCGACAAGCATACGGTTAAATTGAGGATCGACCATAAGAGCCCTGCGAAGATTTTCGAGTCCGACAAATTCAAGGCTGAATCCGAAATTAACGATATCGATGCTGACTTTTGTAAATATCATTCTGAACGATTCAAAGATAGGTATAAGCATGAACAGAACGAAACCAATCACAAAAGGAAGAATAAACAAATAGCCTGCTCTGGCATTTTTACCTTCCAGCGTAAGGCAAACTTTTTCTTTTTTCTCATGGAAATATTTCGGTATATATTTCAGAATAAATTTGCCAAGAAAGAAATCTTTAAATTTCATTAATTTCCCCGCCTTTGTACAATGTAATTATTCGCGCTTACACGCCTTCCTTCATAATCAACTGGAATATTTGTTGCGTTTACAACAACTTTTGTTCCGTCTTCATATGTTGTTACGGTAACTCCGCGCGAAATAATTTCATGATTTACAATTAGTTGATTTGAAAGATGCCCGAAGTCGCTGTTGAATTGTTTGACAAGTCTGTCAGCGTCTCCAATCCATTTATGATAAACATTCGCATAAAACTGCCTAAACTTTGTTTCCTGCAGTATTTCGGTTTCTTCTGTCATAAAACTGAAATACAATCCGGCTCCGCTTTCGATAGTCTTTAAAATATTTTCCGTATAATCTTCCGCTAAATTTATTGCTTTGCCGGTAAAAGGAACAATGCCGTGCAGAACCATCGGAAAAAAAGGTATCGATACATCGGTAATGCCGAAGTTATGGCAGTCAAGCGGCATATCTACAATAAAATCCGCAAAGGGCGCGGCATAAGCGTGACCTGCAAGAAGCATAACGCCTGTTCCGGAACTTCGCAGTAGACCTAATTTATCCTGTCTCATTTTCATTGAAGCTTCGCGGCTTATATGATGCCTTTCATTGTAATTTCCGGCAAGCCTTGAGCTGATGCTTCTGAATGCGATATTTTTTAAACCAAGGTTTTGTGATTTTTCGGCGAAATTATCAATCATCGACATTGTTGTTTCGGGGCGCGCTACATAACTTATTTTACCCCAGTACAATCGCTCTCCGAACCAAACAAAACTGTAAGGATATCTTTGAATACGCTCGCGGTTAATATAGCGTGATGTGTCATTGTAAAGGCTGAACCCGTCAAAAGTTCTTTTATCTCTCATAAAGAAGAAATCAACTTCGGGGTAAAGCTCAAAACCGCTTTGGCTTGCGGCGCTGACAAGATTATCAAAATCGTTTTTATTTCCGAGAGCGCCGATCAAATTAATGCGTGTCGGAATTGAATGTTCAACGCTGCGGTTAAACCATCCGTTTAATTTTACGCTGACGTTTTTCCATCCAAGATTGGAAAAATTATTAACCATATCCGCGGCTTCGTTATAAGAAGTCAGCTTTAACGGAAGATCGAAAGGTATGCCGAGGCGATGCTGTGTTTTATTTACAGCGCCGGGAATTTCAACCGCAATCTGTACTCCGCTTTGGTTGCGCCTGTTTAACGAAGGATACTTTCTTATTAAATACTTGCGGTATTCATCCGCCATGCCGACATAAGTATCTTTTTCGCATGTAATAAAACGAAGAGTAATGCTCTCGCCGTCAGGCAATGATCTTTCATATTGAAAAACATCTCTCTGTGATCTTCCCGAAATATTCATTAACTCGCTGTGAACCATCGAAAACCGCGAATGAACATAATTCCATGAACTGTTTCGGTTTGATACATCGGCGCGGATTGTCGAATAAGCGGAACCGTTTTCGATGATGCAAAGAAGAGCGTTTCCGTTTTTCTGAATACCATAAGCGGGATACGGGGACCTGTTATCTGAAATAACCGCTTTACGCACAGCGCCTTCATCCCATCCGTACATAATACTGCTGAAAGGAGTTTGATTATGTCTGCCGTTGTTAAAATGAACTAACGCGCCGCTTCCGTCGGGAACCATCAAGTAGCCTTGATCTTCCAATCCGCCGGCGCCCATGTACGGTAAAATGGAAAGTAATGTCATCGGGTAACCGGGACGATACGCGATTTTATCGTAAGGGATATTTAATACAAGCGCGTTTCCGTCAAGCCTGTATTGAAACGTAATATTAAAAGCCGGTTTTTCTCTGCCCGAAAGCGCGGGATATAACGCGATATCTTCAAGATAGTCGTCATAGGTGTATCCTGCTTCGGCAAAATAATTTTCGTACTCAACTTTTTGATATTCGGGAACCGACGCTCTTAATACCCAAATATTTCTGCGCGCAAGATCGGGGTACATGGATAAAAGCTGATCCCTGTCGTCATCGCGGCGCAGATTATTAATGTCATAAAGGCGGTAACCGGAATTAATAAGACTCCTTTGTCCGGCAGTCATTAATTCGGTAAATTCGCTCATTCTTTCTTCGGAAACAGCGGGAGGAACAACATAAGTACGTTCAAGATCGCCGACCGAATAATTAACTTCCAAGGCCCCGTCAACAATAGCGTACTCATAAGCGCCTTGTTTGATGCTTTGTTCGCTAGAATAAAGAGTCTGCCCTATTCCGTAAACGTCGGCATATTCCAGAGTAAACATTGAATTCATCGTATATTGCACAACAGGATCGGCAAGAGGATCTATTCCGCCGGGAAGGGCGCGCCACTCAAAACCATTGGATTTGTTAATTAAAACAATTTCGGTAGTTTCCGGCAGGAATCTAAGCTGAAGAATATCATTCTCCAGAACAACTTCTTCGGTATTGCCGTCCCATTCGTAAATAATAATATTTTTGGAAGCATGAGGTCTTCCGCCGCAGGCAGCAACGATAAATAAAATTAAAATTACTGTAAGAAGCCGGATAATATTTTTCATTGCTTCCTCCTTTACATAACCCTGAATAATATTTCTCTATACAGCGATATAAAATAAGCGATTGTATCGCTGATTAAGCTGAAGAAAACGACAAATATAAAAACCATTATGCCCATTCCGATAACGGTAAGAAGACTCGATAACAGTGTTTTACCCATACTGTAATCGTGAATCATCATCATTCCGCAGACTATCAGAACGCCTGTCCATAACATTGAAAATCCCGACAGGAACCAGTAAATCGCGCCTTCTTCGAAAGTGATAAACTGGCTGATAATGATCATTAATGCGTTGATAATTACAGACGGCACAAGCGCGTAAGCTAGAGCCATGTAAATATCTTTCATTCTGCCCTTGCCGTCCATCAATGTTGTAAGACTCCAATTCGCAACTACCCAAAGGAAAACAGGAACAATAGTCCGTAAAAACACGATGATTGCGTTGAAGTTTTCCATGTTGATTCTGACAAACATGAAACTCGATAATGTAAGACGCAGAACTTCGACTAATACAGACGCAAATACAATGACATTCGCCGCCGCGATTGATCCTCTTTTTTCGTTAGTTAAATCCCAAAAACCGTCAAGCGGATGTGTGCAGACATACGTCGAGTATTTTAAGGTTTTACCCAAGTGCTGCCACCAGGTTTTATCATTGAGATATTTCATGCTTCTTTTATCTCCTTGACCAATTTAATGGAATGTTTAATTAAAGTCGGCACTACAGCCAATGCTATTAATATTAAAACTATTTTCCAGAGGTTTTCTTCCATCCATTGTTTTCTGTATAATTGGAACGCTTTTCCGTAACCTTCGCGGAAATGTTTAAGCCTGTAATACTGCATCGCTTTTTGATACTCACCCTGACGAAGCGCCGCTCTGCCTATTCCGATATAAGCAAGATCGTAGTTTCCGTTCATTTTTAAAACATCTTCCCATATTACAGCGGATGTCTCGTAACGCCCTGCTTTATATTCATCAAGAGCGCTGTTAATTTTTTCTCCGTAGAGAGTCAGATCAAAACGCGTAACAGCCGCGGCGCGTGAATCCAGCGCGTAAATTGATGTGCCCATTCTGTCTAAAGCGACAGGCACTTGAAAATATCCTTCCCTGTTTCCGATTCCGCCGAAAACATAAAGAAGATTTCCCTGGAAGTCATAAAAAAATATTCTTCCGCGGGTTCTGTCAAAACACGCGTACGAATCGTTATCGAAAGAAACAACATCAATAAAACGGGAAATCCCCGATATACCGCCGGCAGTTCCGAATGTTAAATCGCCGACAGGAGGTTTATAACCGTTGCGTATCAATATGTCCTGACCCATCGCGTTAAGACGGCGTACAGGATGACCGGAAGCACTGTCGTTAGTCAGGAACTGGATGGAAGTTATCGCCGAATTGGTCACATAAATAAATCCTTCTTTATCAAGAAATAAATTATTGTATTCGGTCGGGATAAATAAATTCTGACGCGCTCTTTGTTCCTGTGTCGAAAAGAACCGCCAGATGTAATCAACAATATTAAAAGTTACTTTATTGGCGCCCATGTAACCGGAAAAATCTCCGCGGTTATCAAACTCCATCAGTCCTTTGTTTACGTTGCGTACCTGCACAAACAAACGATTTGCAAAATCTACAATTAATTTTAAAGGTTCAAACTCGACAAAGTCGTCAATACTTTCGTCATCCGGTCTTGTTATCTGATAGATGAAATTCCACTCGCTGTCCAGTTTAAGAATTCTTTTATTATTAGTATCAGCGATGTAAATAAAACCGTCTCTGCATTCAAACAAATCCATCGGATAAAAAAGCCTTGATTCTTCGCCGTCAATCAAAATCGATGTAACTATACTGGAAACAACATGCTCTCCGTCTTCCTGAACTTCCAATATGACAATTCTGTTGTTGCCGGAATCGCAGATATAAACGCGGTTTTCTTTAATAAAAAGCCCCTGCGGATCCCTGAAATGCCCGATACCGAACGAAGTGCCGAGGATATAATTACTTATGCGATACGCATCGGGAGACGCAACCTGCTCCTCCCAATAATCATAATTGTATGTGTAATTAGTCGGCGCGGCATGAAGCGAGTTCGGAGCGAACGCCGTAAAGTACGAAGACAGAGAGAAAGCGGCAAATAAAAACAATATAAATAATTTTTTCATTCTTTTATCCCCGAACTTGCCATGGTTTGTAAAACATTGCTTTGCGCGAAGATGAAGCATAAAAGCGGAACTATCATAACAAAGAGAGCGACAGCCGCTCCGACGCCCGCGCGCGCAACACCGGTTGTAATAATCTGCGAGAGCGCGTACGGCAGTGTTTTTAATTCTTCCGAATAAATAAAGTTTGACGCTCTTGCGTTCCACAGCGCCTGTACGGAAAAGATCATAACCGTAAGCCATGCCGGTTTAATAATCGGTAAAACGATTATCGCGAAAATACCGAACTCTTTAGCTCCGTCTACCTTTGCCGCCTCCAGCAGCGTGTCCGGTATCGTGTCTATAAACTGTTTTAGAAGGAAGAAACCCATCGGCATTGCGAACGCGGGAACGATAATCGAAAGATATGTATCGACCCAGCCAAGCTGCGCCATAACGAGGTAGTTGGGAATTGCTGTTACATAACCCGAGAACATAAGAGTAATAATAACGCCCGAAAAGAAAATCTTTGAACCGGGGAATTTATACTTGCTTACAACAAACGCGCCCATCGCCGCGACTATGATAAGACCCGCTGTTCCGGCTACGGTAATAAACAATGTATTGAAGATATAACGCGAGAATGTAACCCACGATCTGCTCATCAATATAAACAAATCCTGAAAGTTGTTCATCGTAGGACGCCGCACAAAAATGTTGGGCGGGAAAAGGAATATTTCGTTTAACGGTTTAAACGCGTGGTTAATATTGAACACAAGCGGGAACGCGAAAAACACTCCAAAGATGGTAAGCAGCGATATTATAAACGCGTCTCCGCCGTAAGAACGATTAAGTCTTCTGCCGCCGATTAATTTTTTTACTTTTTTCATATTTACCTCTTAAGTTCCTACCCGTCTGAGCATGTTTTGAATTATAAAGTTACAGATAATCATCGTGAAGAATAAGATTGTCGCTATTGCTGACGCGTAACCCATCTCGAAACGTATTGAACCGTAGTCGATAAGATGGTTTACAACCGTGTGCACGGCATAATCCGTACTTGGGAATCCCGCTAGAACAATGGTAACATCGGCAACTCCAAAGGATTGAGTAATCGCCATAACAGCGCCGAACATTAACATTCCTTTCATGTTTGGTAACGTTATAAACCACAGTTCCTGCCAGCGGTTAGAAATACCGTCAACAAGACCCGCTTCGTAAAGCGACGGATCAATTGTAGAAAGACCCGCGATAAACGCAAGGAAGCCTGCGCCTAAACTCATCCATAAAATGACGATCAGCATAACCGGCATCATAAACTTAGGATCGGAAAGCCAAAGCACCGGCTGATCCAGAATGCCAAGGTTCATTAAAACGCCGTTTATGTAACCGTAAGCGTCGCCGGAAAAAATAAGAGCCCAAATCATGTAAGCGCCGCCCGAAATCGAAGGCGCGTAAAAAATTAATGTAACGACAGCGCGGACATACCGCGGAAGTTCATTGATGAACCACGCGAATAAGAATGCCGCGACATAACCGATTGGACCTGTAATCGCCGCCATAAGGAAGGTATTTTTCATCGCTATAAGGAAAATATCGTCAGCCAGCATCAGGTTGATATAATTCCTTAGACCGATAAATTGCGGCGGCTCAAGTATGTTAAAATACGTGAAGCTGTAAAAAACAGAGATTACCAGAGGCGCTACATAAAAAAGCAAAAACACTATCGCGTACGGCGCGAGAAATAAATAACATACGCGATGTTTATAAATCTCCTTTGCCCGTGTTTCGTTAAAACCTCTTCTTTTTTCTAAATATCTGGAAAGACTCATTCTGCCCCCTATTCCAATCCGAATTCTTTGCGTTTTCTAATCAACTCATCATTGATAATAATCGAATAATCTAGCATTGTTTCGCGCGTATCCATTCCTTCGTTAAGAATACGGCGTACCGCGTTGGTTATATGTCTTGTAACAAAGTAACCGCCGGGAACTTCGGGAGTACCGACTGTCCATGAACGCTGTTCGTCAAGAATCGCCATTTGCGCCGAACCCCAGGGCAGCTGTAAAAACGCCTGATAATTTGCCGTAGGATAGCGGGCGGCGGAACCCATAATACTTTCAAGCTCGCGGCCGAATCGAACCTGAGTGCCTGCGCTTACCCACCATTTTAGGAATTCCCATGACTGCTCATGTTTTTTAGAAGCGGAGAAAATCATGGTCGCAAGAGCGCCTGTCGGAATTGATCTGTCAATTGAGCCGTCTTCTTTTTTAAGACCCGGCATCAGAGCAAAGCCCCATAAACCGCGAAGCTCAGGCGCGAAAATTTCCAGGGTGTTAAACCATGAATAATCCTGGAAAGCTAAAGGCATTTCCCCTGTACGGAAACGATTGGTAAAATCGAATATAACAGGAGTTTTATAATGAGTGTAAAACTTTGTATAAAAATCGAAAGCTTCAATGGCAATTTCGGTATCAAGAAGCGTGCGCGAACCGTCTTCGTTGTAAAGCCTTCCTCCGCGCTGGAACAAGTGAGCCATGAAGTTTGAGAAATCCGAGCCGACAGGAGCGGCGACAGACGGGATGCCGATATTCATGTTATTTTTTTGAATAATCGGCAGAATGTTGATTACATCATCCCATGTATTGGGCAGTTCAAGCTGAAGTTCTTCAAGAATATCCTGGCGATAATACATTACATGGAAGTATTGCGTCTCCGGCAGACCGAAAACGCCTCCTTCAAATTCGAACGGAATGATAACGCTTCTATCTAAATCTTTGATAACATCGTTATAATCGGGGAATTTTGAAATATCCAAAACCGCTCCGCGGATAGCATAGTTAATTACTTCACCGCCTGCGATGGTAAGAACCATGTCAGGCCCCGTACCCGCGACAATAGCGGGCATGACTGCATCCCCCGCGACAAGCTTTAAGTTTACCCTGACACCGGTAAGCGGCGTAAATGTATCGTCGATCATCGATTTTAAAACCGAGCTTTGATCGCGGCCCGAAAGAATCCAAACCTCTATCGCGTTCGGATCATTTTTTCCGTACCTGTCGCCGATACTGTTAAAATCAAAAAAGAACGAAGCAAAGAATGATTTAAGTTCGTGAACAAAAGCGACAATGAAATTTTCTCTTATGCGCGGAATGACAGTGTCTTCGCTTGTGATTAGAATGTAATCTATGTCTAATCTGGATTGAGTAAGCGAAAGAAGACTGTCGCCGAGACCGCTTATATTACCTTTAAAATTGGGAAGCGTTCTGGGAATTTTATCCGGCCGTCTTACGAAAAGTTCAAGCTGACGGGCAAGAGTTAGAGCGACAGCAGTCTCACCGCCGCGCTCGCCGGTATATCTTGTTAAATCATCGACTAATCTGTAAAGGATTTTGCTTTCAAGCTCCATCGCTTCGATGATTTCGGGGTATACAACTTCTACGCGGTAGTCGCGGAATACGTCGGGTTCGGGACCTGTAAGAACAAGAATTTTACGGTAAATCGAGTTTAAGCGGAAAATGCTTTCTTCCATTGTGTCAAGCATTTCACCTAACCGACCGTGGGTAACCTGCATTCTTAATGAATGAGAACCTCTTTCCAGAGGAACTAAGACTTCTCCATGTTCATCGGTAACCGATTGATGAACCCATTTATTGCTGTAAGAGAAAGGAACCGCCGCCATTTCGTCAAAAGGAATTTCTCCGTTTATCATAATCGAACGATTGGACACAAAGCCGCGGCTGGAATTCTGACGGGCTTTTAAAGTGATGCGGTACATTCCGTTTTCGGGCACATCAAAATCCCACTCAATCCATTGACCCGCGATACGCCAGGGTTCCGAACCGATCATATTGAGGCGAATTCTCGCGACGCTGGCAGGTTCGGTCGCGCCTGACGATCTGTCATAAAGACCGTATAATGAAGAGTCCGAGCGGCGAACGGCTCTTTCTCCCTGAATCTTCAAAGAAAAATTTCTTCTTGTATTTTGAAATTGATTTAAATTAATACCTGCTAAATAATCACGGTAATTTAATAATTCTACAGGAGCGGATAATGTAAGAGAGCGAATTGCGACAGGTTCGTTCATGCCGACAAGCCTGATCGTATTTTCGCCTTCATGTAAATGGAACAAATAAGGATCGATTATATAACCGAGAGAATCTTTGAACGAGACGGTTTCCCAGCGCGGTCTTTCCACCTGAGAAGGCCGGATTTCGTTCCCTTGATTATCAAAGCGGCTGGGACCGGAATCTCCCCAAATTCGGGGAAACGAAAGCCTGTCAGCGCCAAGGAACGGAACCGAACCGTTTACAAAAACTTTACGCTCGATTGGAATACCGCGCGCAGGAAGCGGAAAATATTCCATACGGATATTATAAAGACCGGGAGTTTCTATGTTGACCGTGTATTCAACAAAACTTGTTTCTTCGGTGCGTAAAACACGAGCCGTATTTTCGAAGTTTTCAAGTTCAGAAACACCTTCCGCCGCAGTCCACGCAAAAAGGTCAATAGGAATATCGTACCTTGCCGCGGGAATATGCGCGTAACGTTCAATGTAACGCGAATAAGTGTTCGTTCTGCCGGTGCTTGCTCCGCTTAAATCAAAACCTGCGTATTTTGCGGAGAAATCATCATCTTCCCAGCTGGCGATCATGAAGATGAAAACAGCGACAACAACAACCGCAATACCAATTACAACTTTTGTCCGAAGAGGCATTTTTTCCATATCTTTAACTACCTTAAATTGGTTTATTGAACCGATTAAGTAATAATACCCCCTTAATAAAAGAATTGTCAACTTTTTTATTAAATTTTTAATCGGAAAAGTGCTTTTTTTATGGTACGGCAATAAAAAAACGCGGTTAAAATTAACCGCGTTCTAAGTAAAATCTACAATTTGTAAGGTTAAGGCAAATTTTACATTTAATTCCTTGTCAATGTAAACTCGGTAAAGTTAAGATTAAAATTACCTTTAACGCCTGAACCTTTTATTCCGGGTGTTGTTCCGTTCATCGGACCGGGTTTTCCTTCACCTTTGGTGGTAAATACTATCGCATTAGCTGCCGGAGAAGCGGCGGTAGATCGCGCTGTTGTGGTAAATGTTACGGTTATGGTATATTCTCTGCCGGCTCTGATAACTTGACCTGCCGACGGACTAACTTCCGCGTAATTTGAAAGTTCTGTCCACCATTTAGCCCGTTCGGTAGTATCGACTAAACAAACTTCTAAGACTTCTTCCAGATCGCGGCTTGCGGTGAATTTCATTTGTAATGTGTAGGTTTCGCCCGGTGCAATTCTGTGACCGTTCAACAGATTTCTCGGAAGAACATTACCCTGATAGCCGTTTGACCATTCAAAACTGTCTACCATGGTGAGCCTAAGCGGCGCAATACTAGCGGTATATGCCTGAGCAAATAAAGCCGGAACAGCCAAAATGCAAAGGCCCAAAATTACTAATAATGTCTTTTTCATAAGACACCTCCAAATTAATATTCGGTACCTACCATATATAGATATTAACATACCGATACATAAATAATACTAACTCTGCATTACAATCGTCAAATTTTTTTGCAGGTTACTTCCTTGTCAGGATAAATTTAGAAAATCTTACGGTTACGTTCCCTCTGCCGCCGGCTGTTTGAACAACGACCTTATTCGCTTCTATGCTGGCGCTTGTCGCGTCATGATCCAGAACAAATGTAACTTTTTCGTTGTATGTCTGTCCGGCTTTAACATCCGATAATGAAGGCCAATTGGATAAATTCCGCCACCATCTGGCAGCTTCTGTATTATCAATAAGCGCAAAATTCAAATCTCTGCAATCGCGGCTGACTGTAAAAGTTACTTCCAATTCGTAAGTTTGTCCTTTCGTGAACTTTGCTCCGCTAAGCAAATTTTCGTTTGCAATTAATGCCTGGAAATTCGTATTATCCGGTCTGAGTATAAGATCGAACGCTCCTAAATTTCCGGTTTGAGCAAAGCTCGTAACCGCTGTTAAAATTATAATAACGGTTAATAATGACATCTTTTTCATAAAACACCTCCAAAATTGTTTAAAAAACAGTGATTTTAACCGTTTTTATAAAACATTAGTTCTTTGTTAAAACAAATTCTTTAAAACTGATGGTAACCGGTCCTTTAACGCCGCCGTTTGCTCTTCTTCTTCCTTCACCTGTTGTTAAAAAGATTATTCCATTGTGTTCGGGAGCCGCGCCTGCCGCGTTTCTGATTGCTCTAAGCTGTATTGTAGCGGAATATTCCTGTCCTGCTTTTATGTTTTCAACTTTCTGGAGGGGATTTCCTCTTGCGTCATCCCAAGAAAGCTGAACCCAATAAGTGGGAGGACTAAATCCGAACAAACCAATCAGCAATTCATTTTCTAAATCGCGGGATGCAGTAAATCTGATTCTTAAAGTAAAGGAATCGCCGTTCGAAATTCTGTAACCGTTCATTAATTCTTCAGGATAAAATCTGTTCATGTAATTAGGACCGCTTGCAAAATCATCAGCGAGTATCATGTCAAATGCGCCTAAGTTAGAATTTACCTGTCCAAAAGCCAGCGAACTTGCCAAGAAACAGAAAACCAACAACAATACTATTGTCTTTTTCATAAGACACCTCCAAGATAATTGTTTTTTCCGGTATTTGATTACCGGCTAATAAAATAATATCTCTAAAAATTTCAATTGTCAATTTTTTTTATTATTATAAAAATATTAATATAGCTATAAAAACGGGGAGGTCATTCATCGGCGGCAGAAATTTCGTTCCATCGCTGCTGGATTCGATTAACGGTTTGCGACGCGCTGCGGACTCTTTCAAATAAAGATTGAAGTTCTTCGAGGAAAACCGCGCGGTAGTCTTCCGCGCCGGGTTTACCGATAAATCCTTCGGCAATTTCTGACGCTTCGAAAATTTCCCAAGCTTTGGAGTAAAAAGGATCATCTTTGACATATTCGCCGGGGATGATGCTGGAAACTGCTCCCGGAACCGCTTTTAACTCCGAACAAAAAAGAGAGCTTTTTTCAGTAAGAAATAAGAGAAAATTCCACGCTTGTTCGGGATACTCGCAAGCGGCGGAAATTGCCGTGTAAATTGAGTTTATGCCGATATTGTATTTTCCTCCGGTAAAATATCCGGGAACTATCGTAATACCGAAAGAGCTGTCTCCCATTTTTTCTCTGAGATACGGGATTATATAGGAAGAAGCGATCATTAAAGCAACTTCCCCCCGGACAAATTGTTCAATGCGCTGCTCGCCGGTTGTTTCAAATGTACCGTTTGCAAGAGAGCCTTCGCGGTTAAGGGTTTCCAGGAATGTAAGTTCGTTGATCATGTTCCTTGTGTTAAAAGACGGAACGCCGCTGTTTTCCCAAAAATCGATGCCGCTCGCCCAAATCCACGAAAAAACATCCCTGTACAAAGCCTGATGATCGTTCTTATCAAGGCTTAACGCAGCCCCTGCCGCTCCGAAATCGCCGCGGGAAACGGTTCTTGAGTACGCTGTAAATTCTTCTCTTGTTTTCGGAGGAGAATCAAACCCGGCTTTTGTTAAAATATCGATATTATAAAAAAGAAGATTTATAAATGAAACCAAAGGAATCGCAAGCTGCGCTGACCCTGATTCGTAATTGGTATAAGAATTAAGTTCGAGAAGCTCATTCTGAAAAACCAAGCCGCCGAAATCACCGTCATTAAAAATATAAATGTCGGGCTCGTGTTCGCTGCTTGAAAGATGAATTTGTATACCGGGATTTAATTCTTCAAATTCCCTGATTAAAATTTCCGTCATTTCCAAGCCGAAAAATTTTTCGCACTGCAGCGATAAATAAAGATTTACATTCGTATCTTCGGGAACAGCTTCGATTTTTAAAAAGAAATTCCTTATTAACGGAGTAATAAGCATGATTAAAATAACCAACAATAAAAATAAATCCAATCGTTTATTCAGTATCGACTTTTTTGTTTTTTTAATGTAAATGTTATTAATGTCGTCATTTTCCCGAAGACTCATCTATGCGCTCTCCAATAAAGTTAAACAAATAATTCCGGGTAATTCATCCGAAAAAAAATGGACTATCGATTTCTCGCGGAAAATAAAATCACCCTTTAATATTAAATCAGAATCTTCGTATAATGCCTATCAGTCGGAAACATCTTTTGAACTCGGATTAAAAAAAACCAATTTTATCGCATGGACAGAAATCCCCGGATATGAATTTGAAGATCAAATTATCGAAGCGAAGTTCCGCCTTGACAGCATGGGAGGTTACGCGGCGGCGGGGATAAATTTTCGCATCACGGATGAAGACACATATTACATGACCTTGATTTCCAGCAAGGGATACTTCCGCGTCGACGCCGTAAAAAACAGTTCTCCTAAAACATTAATCGCATGGACAGAGGTTTCCGATTTTGACGAAAATAATATCAATTTAAAAATTATCGCTTACGACGCTTATTTAATTTTTATTATCAACAATAAATGGATTGCCGAAATCTGTGATGATTCTATCGGATACGGCAGCGTCGGTTTTACAACAGTCTCGTATGGTGACGCGGCGGACACGGAAGAAGAGCAGAATGAAACAAGTGATGATTATATCTGCAAAGCGATGCTCGATCAGATAATAATTGATACGCGGTTAAAAGTCATAGACAATTGCTTTAACAAATGGACTGACGAAATGAATATAAACGCCGAATACCGCCTGCGGCTTGCGGAAACATTCGCGGTAATGAACGAATATTCGGGAGCGTTAGACCAAATTAAAAAAGCATGGAAACGCAGAGACGCGGCGATTCGCGTTGTTGCCATCGATTTGGAAATCGTAAGAACCCGGAAAGAACTTCTGCTTGCTTCGCGGATGGCTTTTCGTTTGGGGCTTTACGCCGAAGCCGAAGAATATGTTAATTCAATTTTAGATCAATGGCCTGATTCACCCGAAGGAAAATCGGCGTTTACGGAAAAATTAAAAATTCTTTACGAATCCGAAAAATACGCGGAGTTAAAAGATTTCGCTTTAAAAAATTCCAAAAAAATAAAAAATGATGTTGACTGCGTTACAATGACAGCTCAGAGTCATTGGCAGTTAAAAGAATATATCGAATCCGCCGAAATGTGGGCTAAAGCTTTTAAATTAAACAGCGAAAACGGCGTTTACGCCGCCAACGCGGCAAACGCGTATGAATTTGCAGCTAACGAAAACGAAGCCGTTAAATATTATATAACAGCGGGGAAAATTTTTCTTAATCAGGATAACACGCCGGAGCTTGCCGCTTTAGTTCCGAAACTTTCTTTACACGGAGAAAACAACTGGGAAGCCCGCTCTTTAGCCGGAAAATGGGCCTTTAGTATAGAAGATTACGATAAAGCCTTACATGATTTTGACGCAGCGGAAAGAATGAGGCGCGTTATAAAACCAAAACCAAATCCCGACCCTGCGGTTTATTATTTGTGGGGATTAATTTATTACATAAGAAAAAAAAACAAAACGGCAGTCCGCCTTATCGAAAAAGCCGCGGCTCTTGCTCCTGATTACGATTTATTCCGCGAAAAACTTGAAGAGATAAAAAAACAATGCAAGTGATCACCTGGAACCAATTTTTGGAAAAAGGTCTTCCGTTAAAAAATAAATCCGCGTCTTTTACTGTCGGCGTTTTTGACGGAGTGCACCGCGGGCATCAGGCGCTGCTGAAAAAAATTGTTTCGCATAACGTTGATTTTGTTCCGGTTGTTGTTACGTTTAAAGAAAATCATAAGATAGGGAGTGGGGAGCGGGGAGCAGGGAGCGGGGAGAGAGCTGCAGGTGAAATTTTTTCTTTCGAGAAGAGACTTAAGATGTTTGAAAAATTGGGGATTGGTATTACAATCGTTATTAATTTTGATGATGAGTTTAAAAAAATGCCGGGGGAAAATTTTATCGAAATTTTATATAAGCATGGAAATATCGGATATTTTGCGGCGGGAGAGGATTTTCGCTGCGGTTATCAGCTGGATACAGACGCGGAAATTATAAAAAAAATATTTTTATCTCACGGCGTTCCTGTCGAAATTGTACCGCAGGTAATGGAAGATTCTATACCGGTCAGTTCAAGCCGTATTCGGAAAGCAATCGCCAGCGGAGATATTCAGGCGGCGGAAAAAATGCTCGGCTGGAAATTTAATTCCTTGTAAAACAGCGCGGA
>JGI24695J34938_10001718_pt1 | contig 18120 bp, 16 predicted proteins | sample TergutCo191P3_FD_34938 | JGI IMG/M metagenome (IMG submission 34938)
ACAGTACATAGGTGTAATGTTATGGGATTTCTGGCGCGCTGTTTTCCCCGGTAACTGGGATACCTTCGGTATGGCCTTCACTTACAGGCCAATCCGCGAATTACAGTTCAACCTTGTAATTCCCACAGGCGGCCCTGAAGTTTTAAATTGGCCGCGTTATACAAAAGAACATGTGCAGCGGAAAGTCGCGTGGCAGAATATGTTTCCCTGGGGTTTAAGATTAACCGCCAATGCTCAAATTCCTGATATCGGAAGCGTTCTATTTAGTTATATAGGACCGGAACATTTTAAGGATGATGCTTTGGGTATCATTCCGTTAGACTACTCCGGAGAAGACCCGGAAAGAGTGTACAATCATTATGGTGATATCGGCCTTTCATTCCTTCTTAAAGGCCCGGTTCCCGGTTTGCAGGTTCAGCTCGGCGGAGCTGTTAAAATACCGGCGTTCTCTGATTTAGAAACATATCCTGTTATGCTGGGGCTCGCGGCTCATTATCAGACAAATTTATTTGGTTATGATTGTGGTGTTAAATTCCGTTACGGTGTATCAATTCATACATTGTATGATAGAGGCTCATCCAATTTTGCCATGTCGCCGGGAGAAGATATATTTCTTCACGGAAATATTATGCCATGGATTGATATTTCAGGCTGGAAGATTCATTTGGATTTAGGTATGACAGGCGTAGCAAATCCGGATACTTTGGCAGGCAGTAAAATTCCCGATGTGACAGAAGATGACAAATTTATAATGGGATGGTGGATAGGCCCATATGTTAAATTTCGCAATTTTGAAGCAGGCGTAATAGTTATGACTGCCGGTGATGATAAGCATTTTAATTCTGAAAAGACAGCTATAAATGATAATATGGGCTGGGGAATCCATAAAGTAGCTAAAGACGCGCGTATAAAGTTATCTATTCCAATTAGAATGGTTTTCCACTTCTAGGCTTGGACTAATGAAGGTCAGTTATAATTTGAATAGAAATTTTTTATTTTTTATTTTAATTTTATCATGTTTTATTTTTCTTGCCGCGTGCGGCACTCTCAATAAGCCTCGGGAAAAATTTACCGTTTCATTAAAATCTCCTCAGGTTCCTATTGGCGAGGCGGAGCTGCAATTTGACAGATTTATGACCTTTGGCCGCCTAAAGAAGGAATCTGTTGAAGTTCTGTACTTTCCCCGTGAAGATGCGGTTTGCCTGAAATACAGGCGTGAGATGACCACCTATTATCAATTTTGGAGCTATGCAGGGCGGCAGACCTTTATCACCGCGCTTGAAAAGTACAACCGGGACTATAATGAACGCAGCTTAATCACAAAAAACAGAAAAACAATCCGCAGCTACGGCGTTGTAGAAGGTTATTTATACTGGCAAATGTTCAGTTTTACCGTTCAGGCGCAAGGAAACATGAATGTGCAGTTGGGCTACCAATTCCGCGATGATGCCCCCTATTTTTCCGTCAACCAGCGTGAAGCCGAATATAAAGAAGAAATGTCGAGAGATAATAACAGAACAAGCGCCGCCGTTACAATGTATTTCACAAGAGCGCAGGCTGCTGAACTTGCCGCCTTATTCGAGCAATCCTTTCTGCAGACGGTTGCCATTCCTTCAGGCGCCGCTGTTAACAAAGAATTGATTGAAGAACTTCCCGATGGTGACAGGGACATGTATTAGCAGTTATCATTTCTGCTGCTGCCGTATCTTCTCCCTTAGCGTGTTAGCTGCCGTATACGAAGGATTTAACGCAAGGCATCTGTTGGTGTCTGCCAGCGCTTTGTCCATATCGCCCTTGTTGTACCATGCGTTGCCCCGGTTGTACCATGCGACGGCATAACCTGAGTTAAGACGTATCGCTTCGGAAAAATCCCTTATCGCCCTGTCGTCTTCTTCTCTTCTGTACCATGCGCTGCCGCGTCTGTTCCAGATTGTATAGTTTGACGGTTCCAGCGAGATTATCCGATCGCAGTCTTCGATTGTTTTTATGTAATCGCCGCTTTGGTAATACGCGTGGGAACGGTTGATAAGAGCGTCAATATAATTTCTGTTAAGCGAGATTGCCCGTGAGTAATCTTCGATTGCCGCGGTAATTTCGGCGCGTTCGGATCTGGCGAAACCGCGGTAATTGTACAATTCAGCTCTGTTGCTATCAAGCCTGATGGCGCGGCTATAGTCGTCAATGGCGCGGGAGAAATCGCGTTTTCTAACGTATGTTTTTCCGCGGGAAATATACGCTTCGATAAAGCCGGAGTTGCGATTAATTGACTGTGTGTATTCGTTAAGAGCTTTATCGTATTCGGCATTCTTGTAGAATTGTTCGCCTGTAAAATAAGAGATTAAATACTGCTCCGCTCCCATTTGTTTTAAAACATTGATGTCGGGATTGCTGTAATTAACGGGATCTATCTCCGAAACATTTACCCCCATTCCGGAAGTTTTGCTCAGTCTTGACAACGGCGATACGGAGCGCTGAGCCTGAACCTGAACGGCAGCGCGGGTATTCGAACCGGAGTTTGAGTTGCCGGCAGTCCGCGCGTTATCAGTTTTTGTAAACGGAGCTTCTTCTGTTTTCTCCGGTAATTCCGTTTCGCTTTCCGGTGATTGTTCTTCGGTTACGGTTTGCTCTTCTATGTCTGCCTTATGCGACAAATCCAGTAAACGCGTCGCTCCTGTCAGATGTGCCGTCAACTCTGACTTTTCTCTGTTTTTATTTGTAAAAAAAACACAGGCAAGTATGATAATCACAGCCGCGGCGGCAATCGAGGCTGTAATCGTAATTATAAGGAGTTTCCGCTTAATCAACGGATTCTCCGGTTGCCGGCGGCGGCGGAGGCGGCGGAGCAGCCGGACGCGGAGCAGGAGCCGGAGCTTCTCTGTAGATAAGCCTTACATTCTCTATTGCGGAGCGGTGCCTGAGTTTAAGTACAAGCAGCTGTTCCTGCTGATAATATACCCACCCTGATACTTCATAGCGCTCAAACTGGCTGTCCGATCTCCAATCCTGACCGTGAATTTGAATTCTGAGGAACGGGCGTATTCCGCGTAATATCACATAATGGGTCATGTTTAACGGGAATGAAAACGCGAAGGTAGTGTTGCTTTCTGTGATTGTAGTTCTGATTGACGATACTATTGTCCATGCCCAAAGCCCTGAGTCCGTAAGCAATTCAGCTCTTGGATAGTAATCGGTCAGTTTAAGCATATTATGAAACTTTCCCGATGCGCTGCCTGAAAGCGCTGAGAAAACAAGCGATTTGCCGATTGCCGACCAGTCAGACACCGTCTGTTCGTCGGCCGCCTCTGCCGAATTTTCCGCCCAGAAAACAAGCGCTTTTCCAACCCTGAAATTGTACTCAGAATGCTTTCCTTCGGTAACATACACGTTATCATGATCGCTGTCGCGGTGCAGGTTTTCTGAAATTACAACAAGTATCTGTTCAATTAAATGGTCAACGGAATTCGGAAGGTTCCAGTTAATTGAATCTTCAAAAACTTCAAGCAGACCTGCGCAGTAATCAATGCTTATCGTTTGAGCATCGGCTCCGTCAATTAAGCCGATTACATCATTTGCGAGATTTGTGTTACCCCTTGAATAAAGATAATCAAGCACATGTTCTTCTTTAAAAACCGCGAGCGATCCTTCTCTGGTCAGCCTTGAGATCAAATTTAGCTTTTCATCTTCCGCCGCGATAAATGTTGTATACGCGTTTGACATTCCGCCGATGAAAACCGCGGATTTATGGCTGTGCCTTGGGGTATTCAGTAAATGAGCGGAAGCCGCGCTTACCGCCGCCGTGTAACTCCCCCTTTGAATCGATTCCGCAAGGTAGGCGGTTATGTCATCCTCGTTTACAAGAGATATAATATTTTGATTCCAGTATGAATAACTTGTATTCTGCCAATTTTGGATGACATTTTCGTAATCCTGCGCCTGTTCGAGGATAAAATCCGAAGGATTGAATTCTTTCTGTTGTCCTTTAGCGCGGTATGCGACGGAGGAATTGTCTCTTGATAAAACTATTTTACCGGCTTCCAGTTCTTTGCCGACTGTATTAAAGAAATAACGCGATCCGCCGAAACTGACGCCAATCTGCTCATTATCCCGAACAAGCGATGAACGGCGCGGTGTTATTGGTATGGTTATTTCCGATATGGTGTCTGTAAATTCCGCGCTGATTTGCAACTCTGTTCCTCTGTTCGATTTAAAAGCTGTAAAAGTCAACGCGGATCCGCCGGGCAGAAAAAATTGCGCGGAAGTTTCCGTTAACAGCATAGAATTGGGGTTTACCCAGGATACTGCGCCGGCTTCCGTAACAGCAAGTCCTTTCCCCATTTCTTCTCTCAGATTGAATTCAAGCCCTTCATAGAAAATTCTAACTCCGCCTGTAATCTGATTAATAGATTCAGCTGTTTGAATGCCTGAATGTTGGGTAAGATAGCGGCCTCTTATTGTCATCGCTCCGGCTGACAGGGAAAAATTACCCTTGTTGGAAAACTGGAATATAACCAGAAAAAATAACACCGCGCAATACAAGGCGGCCAGTCCTATTATACGTGTCGCTAAAGGTTTTCTCATTGTCATCAACCTCATAATCAAATCCGGCTTGTAACTTGCGGCGAACTTGCCGGTTTTTTAAATATAGTATACTATTTATATTAACATGAATACAATGTTCAATGGAAGCGTTCTATTAACAATATTGACAGGGTTTTTTCTCTGCCTGAATCCCGCTTTAGCTTTATGCCAGGAAGACCGGCAGGAATGGCAAACAGACACAGTTTTTAGTGAAATTGCCGCTCATCTTGCGCGCCGGGAATTTGCCTCTGCGTTGAATTTGTTTGATACATTGCCGTCCCAGGAAGCGGAAGAAACGCCTGTATTGATTATGCGCGCCGCGATTTTAAATTCCGCCGGGAGAACCGCCGAAGCAAAGCGGATAGCGGACGGCATTCTTGCTAAGGACAGCAGAGATACCGACGCGCTTATGATACTTGCGGACGCTGCCGCTATTGAAGGCAAGGTCAGGGACAGGCGCGCCTTTCTTGACAGAATTCTCAGAATTGATCCGGCTCATGTAAGAGCGCTGAACGACCTTGGCAATATCAGTCTTGGAAACCGGAACCTGCGTGTCGCGGCCGGTTATTTTGACAGGGCGATTACCGCCGATCCTGAAAACGGAGACGCGCTTGTCAGCCGCGCCGCGGTTCACCGCTATAACAGGGAACCCAGAAGCGCGGAACGGCTTTTAAACCGCGCGATAAGTTTATATCCTGACTGGGCAAGACCGCTGCACGAAAGGGCGCGGCTCTTTATGGGCGCGAACTATAACGCCGACGCGCTGGCGGATTTAAACTATGCGATAAAACTCGAACCTGATAATTACTGGATGTTTGTCGATCGCGGGCTTGTCCTTATGGAAATGAACCGCAAACAGGAAGCAGCGGAAAGTTTTAACAAAGCTGTTTTAATCGATCCGAAAATTTTTTTGGCCTATGTATACAGCGCCGGAATTAAAGATGATTTAGGCGACTACGAAGGCGCTGAACACGATTACGCAATATTAGCCAGGCTTAAACCGGATTATTATTTCGCGTTCGAGGCGCTTGGCGTTATCAGAATGAGAAATAAACAATGGCCGCAGGCAAGAGACGCTTTTCTTGACGCCTACAGACAGGCGCCGCGGGAATACAATTACGCGGTACTTGCGGCGATAAACTGGATGCGCGCAGGAAGGCAGACCGACCCAAAGCAATTTTTATCACAGGTGCTGCGAACCGCTCCGAGGGATTCCCTTGATTACGCGATGCTAAAACTATTGCATGATCTGAGCGGAGATGCTGAAGTCGCTTCTAGGGTTGAGACAGAATTGGATATTAATAAAAAGGCGCGGATGCTTTATTATCTGGCTTCATATTATGACATTAGGGGGAATAAAACATTGGCGGAAAGGTATTTTATTATGGTCAGAAATCTTGACGCGGTCGCGAGCGTTGAATGGAAACTGAATGAAATCGCGCTTAAAGAACGCGGTCTTAGCTGGGAAAAAGCGGAATGAACGATAACATTGCAATTATAACTCTTAATAATACGGAATTTAAAATAATAGGAACCGCTCATGTTTCGCGTGAAAGCATTGACGAAGTTAAAAATATTATTTGTGAAGAAAAGCCGGATATGGTATGCGTGGAGCTGGATCAGGTTCGCTACAATTCAATAACCCAGAATGATACGTGGGCAAAACTTGATTTGACAAAAGTCTTTAAAGAGGGAAAAAGTTTTTTACTGATAGCAAATCTTGTCCTCTCAAGTTTTCAGCGCCGTCTTGGTAATCAGGTCGGAGTAAAACCCGGCGAGGAAATGAAAACGGCGCTTGATACCGCAAAAGAGATGGGTTTATCCTACAGTCTTTGCGACCGTGAGGTGCATACGACTTTACGCAGAGCGTGGGCTAAATGCGGTTTTTGGAGTAAAATCAAACTGCTGTCTTCTCTTCTGGCTTCCGCTTTTACTACGGAAAAACTTGACGAAAAAGAGATAGAAAACCTTAAAAATAAAAATGAACTTGACGGCATGATGAGCGAATTATCGAATTATCTTCCCGCCGTCAAAGAAGTCCTCATTGACGAGAGGGATCGTTACCTTGCCGCGAAAATCTGGGAATCATCTCCTAACAGGGAAAACCATGACGCTTCAGGCAGCGAAGTTCCCCGCGAAAGTCAGGAGACGGCTAAAACACCGAAAAAAGTCGTAGCCGTTATCGGCGCTGGCCACATGCAGGGAATTGTCTCTCATCTTGAAAAGCTCAGTAAAGGCGAAGAAACTTCCGATGTCAGCGCGCTGGATGTTATTCCTCCGCCAAGTTTTCTCTCAAAAGCCGCCGGTTTTATCATCCCCGTAGCGATTGTTGCCCTCATTGCCGTAGGCTTTATCGGCAAGGGAGCCGGTGTAGGGTTGGAAATGGTGCTTAGATGGATGCTGTGGAACGGCTCGCTTGCGGCTCTCGGCTCCATTGTGAGCCTTGCTCATCCTTTAGCTGTAATTGTTTCATTTCTTGGCGCGCCCATTGCGACGCTTAATCCCCTGATAGGCGTAGGTATGTTCTCCGGCCTTGTACAAATTGCCGTACGAAAACCGCGAGTATCGGATGTCCAGAATATAACTGATGATGCGACAAACCTTAAAGGTATTTACCGTAATAGAATACTAAAGGCACTGCTGGTATTCTTCCTTTCCACCCTGGGGGGGGCCATCGGTAATTTCATCTCATTTCCGGCAATTGCCGGGCTGCTTGCCGGATAGCGATTTTAAAGCGTTAACAGGTAATATAAGGCTTTTCTCAATATAACCTGATCCGCAGGCTCGCAAGTTAAGGATCAACCTCAAGTTTACTCATTTTTTGCCGATAATTTAAAGAGAGGAATATTTTGCCTTATAAAGACGCGTCATCCACATATAAAGAAACTAAGATTAAAACTGCAGGTCAGGGGCAGCTCATCGTCATGTTGTATGACGAAGCTGTAAGGCAGCTTGTTAAAGCGATCGAAATTCTTGAATTAAACAAAACGGATAAGGATCCCGGTAAAATTGAGCAGATCAGCAAAGCGGTTATGAAAACAGAAGAGATAATAACCGAATTAATGGTCTCTTTGGATTTTGATCAGGGCGGTGAAATTTCCAAAAATTTGTTTTCTCTTTACACATGGTTCAACAGGGAACTTATGGAAGCGAATATAACACAGGATGCCGCCCGAATGAAAGTCGTTAAGAGCATGCTTTCCGAATTAAGGAATTCATGGAATTCCATCAGTCAAATGCCGGTAGATCAGCAAAACCGCGGAGCTGTCGGACTGAATATAGCAGGTTAAGGGAGGGTTTATGTCAACTTTCACAAAAGAAAAAAAAGTCGGCGAGGTTGATTCCGCGGCAGGNGAAATTTCTTCAGTGGAGCTTGCTCAAAGAGTCGCTGTTTTAAGGCGTTTTAAAACATTACTGACTCAGCAGAGGGACAGATTTCGCTCATATCTGGATCTGCTGGACAAACAGCATATCGTAATCGAATCCGGCACCGCCGAAGATCTGTTATCCTATGTAGAACTGGAAGAAAAAATCGTCGCCGACATTTTCTCCATTCAAAAAGTAATCGATCCGCTGGAAGAAATGTACAATACAATTACAGTTAAAAAACCGCTGCGCTTGTCAGACGCTAAAGAGAACGGTCAATCCGACGAAGTGCCAAGCCTTAAAGCATCCCTTGAAAACCTGAAAAACGAAGCCGTAATACGCTCAACAAAAAACAAAGAACTGCTTTCCAAACGCATGGTGGAGCTGCGCTCTGAAATAAAGGAATTACGCAATAATCCCTTTGTTATGAGTAACAAGCGGTCATCTTACGGCAGCGCAAGCACACATTCAACATTCAGGCTGGAAGGGTAAATCCAAGACAGCTCTAACATCATGAGCCTTTAGCGGATATGCGGACAGCAGGCTTTGTTCCGCCGGAGCTACTCTGGGAGCTTACGTGGTTATAGGCTGGCGCAGGTTCCTTTACAAGGCAATCCATGTCATATTCGCACATTTCGGCATCACTTATTATTCCTAATTTATACATACCTGCCGCATCTTCGTGAATAGCCTGTAATATTTTACTTTGATATTTTTTTCTCATTACCGCTCCCGCTATAATTCAATTAACTGACCGTCTTTAATCATTGCTTCTAGTTGCTCAACAGTCATTAAAAAATAATTATTTGCCAATTTCTTATATCTTCTTAGTTCCTTTTCGTTGATATCTGACCTTTCAGATTTAGCAAAACCATACACATAAAATGTTTTGTCTCCGCATCTGAATAACACAATTACCCGGTGTCCCCCGGATTTCCCTTCATTAGGTCTGGCTACCCGCAGTTTATAGACATTACCACCCAAGTTAGCGTCCGCCTGTTCAGCCTCAAGCCTATTTACCGCTTTCCGTAACTCATCATCCGAAATGTCTTCTTTACGTGCATATCGGGTAAACCGTGTATTCATGAAAATCCGCACTATCAATAATATCACAAAATTATAGGAGTTTCAACTAGATTGAAATATATTGCGGTTGTTTAGTATTAATGGGCGATACTGGATTCGAACCAGTGACTCCTACCGTGTGAAGGTAGTACTCTCGCCACTGAGTTAATCGCCCGTTAATCAGCTTTACTCCTTATCTGCTTTTTGCGTGTCATCAGATACGACATCTGATGGCGAGAAGTTGATGTTCTTTACAAATTCGCAGGCTTCTCTTGCGCCGATTTCCCTGTTCATGGCGGAATCTTCCCATTCGACGGAGAGGGGGCCTTTGTAGTTGACGGCGTTTAGTTCGCGGATGATGCTTTCAAAGTCGATATCTCCGTGGCCGGGAGAGCGGAAATTCCAGCCGCGTTTTACATCGCCGAATGTGAGGTATGAGCCGAGGATGCCTGCTTTGCCGTCGAGGGTTACGGCTGTGTCCTTTATGTGAACGTGTATAATTTTGGAGGCGAAATCACGTATAAAAATGTTGGGGTTTATTCCCTGCCAGATTAAGTGGGAAGGATCAAAATTAAAGCCCAGAGTTTTGCGGCTTTTAAATTCTTTTAAAAGGCGTTCGGCGGAATAATAGTCAAAGGCGATTTCCGTGGGATGAACTTCCAGGGCGAATTTTATTCCGTTTTTGTCAAAATCATCAAAAATGGGAGACCAGAGGCTGACAATTTTTTTGTAGCCTTCATCAATCATCTGCTCTGATGTGTGCGGGAATGAGTACCAATACGGCCAAATCGGACTGCCCATAAACCCTGTAACAATTTTAATACCGAGGTTTTTCGCGGCGACAGCGGCGTATTTCATTTCCTGAATTGCCCATTTGCGGATTTCTTCCGGTTTTCCGGCAAGACTTGAAGGCGCGAAATACTCCAGACGCGAGTCCCCGTTGTCACCGACACATTGGCCGATTAAATGAGTGCCGATTGCCAGCGCTTTAAGGCCGTTATTCTTTAAAACATTTTTTATTTCTTCTACGTACGCGGAATCTGACGCCGCTTTTTTTAAATCTAAATGGTTGCCCCAACAGGCAATTTCTACCCCGTCATAACCGAAGGTTTTTGCCTTTTCACAAAACTTGTCGAAGGGCATATCCGCCCATTGTCCTGAAAACAGTGTTACCGGTCTTGTCATTCTTTTCTCCTAATCATGTTTTATCTTATATTTTATATTTTAATCGGAATCCTTAAATATTTCAAATTTTAGGGAAAATCTACCCAAATTAATCCTAACCTGGAACTTTCTTCACACTTATTAATAAATATAACGCTATTTTCACCTATTTACAAATCAGGGAAGTATTAATTATCAAATTTTTCATTTTTTTTTGCATTAAAACAGCATCAATAAATGTTTTACAAAAACCTTCCCGGCAGTCTGAGGGAAGACTCGAATTACTTTGAGCATATTGAACCATTTCGCAATAATAGAATAATATTAAATTAATATCAAGTGAATTTAGCTTTTTTCAAAATACTTAACGGTTTGTGAAAAGCCTGGATTGGGAAATTATATGAATAACTCAATGTATTTTTTCGCCGTATTTCTTCTCTTAATTTGCGTATTATTCTCCGGCTGCTACACTGTCAAACAGGGTTTTACTATGTTCGGTTACCTGAACCGCGCCGTCCCTCTTGAAAAGGTTGATGATCTGGAGTTTGTCCGGCTTGTTACGGATATCCGCGCCTTTGCCGCCGGGGAGCTGGGTCTCGCGGAGAGCCGGAACTACACCCGTTACGTTGATATTGAGCGCAATTACCTTGCCGCCGTGGTTTCCGCTTCCGCGAAGGATTCTTTCAGGCGGCATGAATGGAATTATCCCATTGTCGGCAGAATGCCTTACAAGGGTTTTTTTAATATTGAGGATGCCCGTAAAAAACGCTCCAAGCTGGAAAAAAAAGACCTTGATGTCTGGGTACGCCCCGTTGACGCCTTTAGTACCCTCGGCTGGTTCAGAGACCCTCTTTATTCATACATGCGCCAATATTCTCCCGCGCGTCTTTCAAACCTGATCATTCATGAGCTTGTTCACGCGACTGTTTTTATTAAAGGACAGTCCGGCTTTAATGAGGAGCTTGCGGAATTTATCGGAACCGAAGGCAGCCGGCTCTACATCGAATCGCGTTACGGCGCGGACTCCGAAGAATACCGGAACATGTTTGCTTCCGAAACAGACAGCCAGAATTATATCGCCTTTATTCAAGAGCTGATTTCCGAATTGGAAGTTCTCTATTCAGGCAGCCAAAGCAGCGGTGAAAAACTGCTTGAAAAAGAGCGGATAATAAACGCCGCCAAAGAGCGTTTTACCGCTGAGTACGACACCCTTTTTCAAAGTGATAATTACCGCGGTTTTGCGGAATTACCCGTAAATAATGCCTACCTTGAACTTTACAGGCTATACTACACGGACGATAATTTTTATGTTGATCTCTACGAGCGGGCAGGCGGAAACCTTCCCGCCTTTATCGCCGCGACGAAAAAAGTTACAAAAAAGGGCAGTCCGCGCGATAATCTGGAAAAAGCGCTGTTTCAATGATATACTTTGGCTTAAGGAGCGGTTTATGGCTTGGGTAACCGGCGGAAAAAAATTCGGTCAATACACTTATGATCATTGGTTTGATAACGATGATGATAGTGATGAGGAATTAACTCTGAACGATGACCTGGACGAACCATTGCCGGATACGCTTGAATTAGATGAGCCGAAGGTCACAGACAAATAGGAAGAGTCATCGAATTGCTTTGAACCTTCGCCTATATGATTCGCGATAATTCGTGTTGTTCGATGTTGATTCTCACCCTCTAATAATAAAGCGCCTGATAGACTGCCGCGAAGCCGGGAACACGTCTTCCGTAGTCGCGGGTTTCGTAGATAGGGTGGACTTCTACGATTAAGTCGGGCGGCAGGTTGCGGTTTGCGCGCTGAGCGGTTCGTATTCTGGGTACGCCGCCGTTGTATGCCATTAAGCCGAGCTGTATGGAGTTCAATTCGTTTCTGCGCATATTTAAATAGAAACAACCCATATGTATGCTCAATTCCGGAATGGTTCGATCCAGATTGAAATTGGTGCCGGCATAGTCAGGGCCGCCTGCGCGGCGTATGCGGTTTGCCACATCCTCCGCTGTTCTGGGCATGAACTGCGCCAGCCCTACCGCTCCCGATCGCGAAACAACCGCGGGTTGGAACGCGCTCTCGGCTCGGATTAGGCCCAACATCATCGAAGGTTCAAGATTGTATTGTCTTGTGTATGATTCTACCAGTTCAAGATACGGGCGCGGGAACATCAGCTCCAGATCGTGTCTTAACGGCGAATAGGATTCTTCATGAATAAAAACCTGAATTAGCCTCATTGACAGGTTATAGATTCCCGCGTTGGCATAAGCTTCCGACAATGCGCGCAATTCGGCGGGAGTTAGATTGTCTTCCATCGATCTTATATATGGATTTGCCAAATGGACGGCATCGTTCTTAAAAAAATCCAAAAGAAATTGCAATACCGGTGAAGGTGTGGTATTTCCTTCATGCTTTTTGTCAGGCTCCTTGAATTGAATGAACGGCAGCCCTAGAACAGCCGCGGTTCGTGAACGGTAATATAAAGACGGAATAGTGAGCGCGCCGCTTGCGTTATACGCGATACGCGCAAAAGCTAATGGATCCGCTGTGGCGGCGTTTACCGCCTTCGCGGCAAGGAGACTGTCCTCTTTGGAAAGAAGGTTTTCTTCTATTGTGCGTTCAATTATCCACGCATACGCGGCTTTTGGAACGTCGGCATTGCTGTTTTTTATCACATCAAATACGCGGATAATTCTATTCCAGTCCTGCAGCGCCGCAAGACGCTGTAAATATCTTTCCATGATATCGTTGTAAAAACCGCCTTTGTGCCAGAGAGGAATTAATCGCGCAAGCCTCTCAATAAAAACGTCGCCGGACGCGCCTGTAGAAAGGTTTAATATATTCCATATGCATATGTCAGTTTGATCATTATCGGGAGCCAGAGCCAGAGCCCGTTCGAAGGTTGGAATCGCGGTTGTTCCTCTGGCGCGGGCTATCCGTCCTGCGCTGTAAAGCAGTTTGTAACGCTGATCAAGCAGCGAGGCGTTTTCTCTTGCCAGCGCTGTTTCCCATCTTAAAAAAAGCGCGATACATTCGTTGCCGGATTGCGTGTTCCAGAATGATCTTCCCAAATCATTAATCAGGATTGGGTATTGAATAAAGATTTGCGGTATTACATCCGGCCAAATTTGCATTGCGTTGGATCCTCCGGTACCCGGTATGCTTATCCTGAGATTGTTGAAGTGATTCAACGCGTCAATGTATCTGAAGTTCGCGATGTCAAAATGCCCGTCAATAACGGCGCGTTCGCTCTTGGTAAATGCGATTTGTTTTTTTTCACATTCACTCAGGATGAAGTTTCTTGCTTCGCGAAAAGACGCGGTATTTAAATTATAATTTAAAAGGAAGGAAATAACTTTCTCTTTTGTGATATTGTCCGCGATTTCAAACGCTTCCCCCCAGAAACCGCGCGCTTCTCTGCGAATTGATTTTATTGTTCCGGAAGAGAGTTCGTTTCCGTGCGACATCAATACGGCAAGCTCTTCAGCCGATGCCTGTCTGACATATTCATTGGGACTTGTCAGCGCTATTTCAAATAATTTTATTTTCTGATCTGTGTCGTTGTTCGTTAATCCCAGGTAAAATTCATTATGATTCGGCTGCGTACGGGGTGAAGCGCAGGAGCAGAATAAAATGATGGATGAACAAATAATGAAAAACCCCGCATAAATACTGAAGAGTTGTGCAGTTCGGCTGGATTGCGTAGTACGCGGTATAATTTCAGTTTTCCTTTTATGATGTAGATTTTAATTTCTTGGCGGAATGCGAATTATCCTTCCTGCTATAATATAATTTGGGTTTCGAATGTTATTATTACGCGCAATTCTTGGATACTGCCAGGGGTCGCGGTAAAATGCTTCCGAGATATCCCATAATGTGTCGCCTGAGCGAATCCTGTAATTTACCCCCTCTCTTGGAATTCTGGCGGGGACATCGTAAGATGCTGTCGGAGGCGCATGCTGCCTTGTTGTAGTTTGCGGTCTTGGAGGAGGAGGAGCCGCAGGCGCTTGAATGACAGGCACTTGCGAGGTGGTTTCCGGCACAGGCTCTGTTTGTTTGACAGGCTCCGGTTCCGCAGCCGGCTTCTGTTCAATGACCTTTTCTGCTTGTTTTACAGGCTCCGGTTCTGCGGCCGGCTTCTGTTCAATGACCTGTTCTGTTTGTTTAACCGGTTCCGGCTTTATAACCTGTTCAATAGCCGCAGGCGTTTTATTAAAGGCGGACTTGATAACATTTATCCCGCCGAATAAAAATATCCATGCCGCGAGAATCCCTAAAATTAAAATTATACCGATTAGCACCAGCATCCAGATTGGGATGGATTTCTTCTGTTTTTCCCGTATTCTGTTTGCGGTATTGTAAAGACCGGAAGGAGGTTCTTCGTTGTTTTCCAGTTCAAAGTCCGGAAGATCAACTTCCCGGGACATATCATCAAGTGATTTTAATGAGACTGCAAGTTCATAATGTTCGCCGCCCGCGCCTGTATCAAGGTCTACGGCATCCGCAAGAATTTCTCCGTTACTGTCGGAAGAAATCACCATTTCGATAGAAGGCTCTTTACCGGGTTTTGGTTTTATATTTTCAACAACAAGACTGCCCATATACTGAGCGTCTGTCATTGTGTCTGCTGCGCTTCTGTAAAGGTCAATTTGTACGCTTGGCTGGTCATCATGAACTGTGGTAAGAATCAATCTTTTTTTTATTTGAGAATACTCTTCCATAATGGGGTAGAATTCTCCATTGGCGATCTTAATACCTATATTTGATGCCATTTGATTCACTCCTTATCCGCAAAGCTGCTCACTAAGCTATCGCTTTATTGAGCTTAATAAAGCCTTTATTAAATTTATGCCCGGACATTGTCTTTGTCAAGTAGTAACTGCCTTTCTTGTCTTGTTTTAACCTATATTATTCTATTTTATAATAATTATTATTATAATTGTCGGCAAAACTAGTATTAAAATCCATTAAAATATCCGATAATAAGATATGGTTCCCGTTTTAATAGCTGTTGTTGCTCTTCTTCTCATTGTCAGCCTGTTTATTATGTTTATGGGTAAAGCCCGCGGTTTTTCGCTTGGCAGCGGAAAACTGGCAAAAGACAGGGAAGCGGCAATAAAGGATGCCAATAAAAAACTTGCGACTAACCCAAACGACCCGGAAGCACTCTATACACTGGCTTCAGCGTATTTTGACGAAAAAAACTGGGATAGGGCGATGAAAAATTACGAATCGCTGATTGAAATAGTTTCTGTTAATCGTGTTAATGGTATTGATAATTTTGAAGTATTTCTTCGGTATGGACTATCCGCTAATCAGCTCAATATGGTTGATCAGGCTTATAAAGGTTTTTCGACGGCAAGGACCTACAGGCAGGATAATTTTGAAGTAAATTACGAGCTGGGCGTTCTTGAGTTTGGAAGGAAAAATTACGAGAAAGCAATTCAGCTTTTGCAGCAGGCGCGTATTCAGCAGCCGGATAACCCGGCTGTTCTGCGTTGTATGGGGCATTCTTTTTTCAGATTAAAAAAACCCAAAGAAGCGATGTCTTTTATCCGTAAAGCGATCGATCTTGCCCCGGATGACAAAGAATCGCTTTATACATTAGCCGAATGTTATCATGAAGCCAATCAGGTAGAGCAGGCCCTGCGTGTCTTTAACCATTTACGGGCTGACCCTGTTATGGGCCCCAATTCCTGCCTTATTGCCGGAACTATTCATCTTGATACAAGGCAATATGAAGCCGCAATTCAGGATTTTGAAATCGGGCTAAGGCATAATAATATTAAAGCGGATATTTTGGTTGAGCTTCGCTATAAACTTGCCACAACATTATTAAAGACAAACGAAATCGGCAAAGCAATTCCGTATTTAAAACAAATTCAGGCGGAAAACCCCTCATATAAAGATGTTAATGTACTATTGAGTAAATATATTGAGCTTAACGCTAACCGCAATCTGCAAGTTTATCTTATGGCTCCTTCCGCGGATTTTATCGCTGTCTGCCGAAGGATTGTTATGACATATTATCCAAAGGCAAAAGTAAAAATTTCCAATATCTCTGTTAATAAAAATGACTGGGCGGATATTCTTGCTGAAATTGACACCCAAAAATGGTCGGATTTAATCATGTTTCGTTTTATCCGGGTTCAAGGCGCGATCGGAGAACTGATAGTCAGGGACTTTCACTCGCATTTGAAAGAAGTTAAAGCCGGAAAAGGCGTCTGCATGACCGCCGGCAACTTCACGGAAGAAGCCAAACGCTACACCGAAGCCCGCCTTATCGATCTGATAGAGAAAGACCGTTTGCAGGCAATACTGAACCACCTCGACGCCAAGACGGCGGCTCTGAAGAAATAATTAGGTACTGATAAAGTAAGCTCACACAGAGAGGCACTGGGGGATTCTCGAGGTTCGAGAAGGGATTCTCTGTGTGAGTTCTTATCTTCCTATTCTCTCATTCTTAAAAACAGCATTAACGGCAGATGATCGCTCATTCCAAGGCCTGTGCGCGAATTGTAGGGTTTTGGTATTCCACTTGGGTTTGCGAAAGGAGCGATATTAACGATTATGGTCTTTTCGTATTCCCATCCGGAGGGGAAGCTTCGCTTTTCAGGCTCGGCGGAGGTTTCTGTGTTGTTAAATAATTGGCTTGATATTAAAAAGTGATCGATTGTTTCCCAGTTGTTTTTGTAAAAATACGAACCGTTTTCAAGTTCTTTTATCCACGGCGAATAAAAAGTAATTGTTTCCCGCGGGAAATTGACCGGCACAGGCGGCGTATTTTTGCTGATTACGATAAAGTCTTTTTGCGCGTTTGAGTTTACCCTAGCGCTGCTCACTAAAAGTGAGCTATACGGGTCATCGGGCAGCAGAGCGCAGATCATCGACGCGTTTTGTCTGTAAAATTCATCATGATTTTGATTTAAGTCGCCCGCGATGATAATGCCAAGATCGGGTTCGTTTTCCCTTAATTCATGGATACGGCGTAATATTACTCTCGCGCTGGCCCTTCGTGTGCTTTCGGTAGCTTCATCGCCTCCTAGTTTTGATTTCCAATGGCAGGCAAAAATAACCAGACTATTTCCCGGATTGTTGCTTTGAGAGACGTTCTCCACAGCAGCGTTTTTGTTAGAGCCGTTCTTTTTTGCTTTTGTTTCCCGTGTTTGTATCCGCGCTTCAAGTACGGGGCGCGGCGCGGTATCATTGTTGATAGTTACAGAATGTGCTTTGGCGTCTAAAAGGGGATATTTGCTAATTATACCCAAGCCGATGGCCGAGCCCGGATTCACGGCAAAATGGCTGTGTGAATAGCCGTTCTCCAGGGAACGGGCAATATCCTCAAGCACTCTAAGCGATTCAATTTCCTGAAGCAGAATGATATCCGGGTCTGGTTCAATCCTTCCGATAGCGTCAGAAATGGTATTTATCCTGCCGCGGTATTTTTCAGCCGACCACCCCGATGAATGCAGGAATTCATCGTATTCATAACCGTTGTCTTCCCCGTCGAACAGGTTATGAATATTCCATGTCATTATGGTAATTAAGCCGGAATCCGCCTCGGCTTCCATGGTTACCGCGCACCCCGCGCATCCTGTCAGAAGCTCACCTGTTGTGAGCAGCCATGCAAGAATGACAAACCAAAATTGTTGTTTTTTCATAACAACCTCCAAAAAAATGTATTTACTATATATGGCGCAGCCGTGAGCGGCGCTTTACCGAAAATGAAAAAAAGATGATTTTTTTTCTACAAATGGCGTAAATTCGCTGTTTTATATCAAAACCGGAGTTTATGTTGAATCTTCCGGTCATGTTTACGGTAATTAGTAAATAAATTAGTAAATATTTAACTATTTTTGACTAGTCAGAACCTCGAATTTATGTTAAAATCTATAACCTATATTCTTAAAAAAGCAGAGGGATAAAATGTCAAAAGAAAACATTGC
>JGI24695J34938_10001719_pt1 | contig 18120 bp, 19 predicted proteins | sample TergutCo191P3_FD_34938 | JGI IMG/M metagenome (IMG submission 34938)
CTTTTAGGCGATCCCACAAAAGCTAAAACTCTTTTGGGCTGGAATCCTCGAAAAACCTCATTTGAAGAACTGGTGAGAATAATGGTTGAAAGCGATATCAAGCTGGCAAAAAAATGACCAGCCTGTCTTTGGTGGCTCTGGAATTTTTGTGCCATGTAGAAATACGCTCCGAATATTTTCCTTTATTGAAAGAGCCGCTTAAATTAGCAGAAAATTTATCAAAAAAATTTACCACCCAAGAGCGGCACGCTCTAATTCACTATCTTGAAATTCTACCGAAGATAAGAGAAAAATTCGGCGCAGATTTAATTTGCGACAGGCTCGCTTACGAACAGGCTACCGCAAAAGATATTTCGGAATACAAGGCAAAGTTGTGGCCGAGCGGCGCAAAGATTGCGGATTTATGCTGTGGCATGGGAGGTGATAGTTTTTGGCTTCTGGATGGCATGGCTTCTGGCGGTGTGGATATAGCCCCGGAGAGGGTGTTGATGTTTAATGAAAATATGAGGCGTTTGGGGCTGCTGCACAGAGCTGTGTTGCAAAATGCGTTGGATGTTGCAGGCGGAGATTTTTTTTGCATAGATCCGGCACGTCGTGGTGGGCTGAATCCAGATTTTGAAAGCGTTTTGGAATTGACCAAAAAGTTTAGCGGCTCCATGATAAAACTCCCTCCTGCTTTTCCCGAAGATGAAATCCCGCAGGAAAGCGATGTTCTTTATTTGGGTAATGCAAGCGATTGCCGTGAATGTCTTATGTTGAGCGGAATTTTTGGAAAAGGTATTGTCCGGGCTTCAACTGTTGATAAAGAATGGCAGTGCGAAAGAAATGAATTGAAAAACATAAGCTTGGAAGTCAAAAATTTAGGTGATTTTATTTTAGAGCCTAATCCTGTTTTGGTTCGCAGCCACCTGTTTCTGAGCGAGGCAAAAAAACTCGGCTTTTGGCAAATAGACTCAACTTTAGCTTATGTGTCTTGCGAAAATTTGCCGCCAAAATATGATGGCTTTGCCGCATACAGAGTTATAGATCAAAGCTCACTTTCCACGAATAATGTCAAAGCGATGCTGAAAAAACACGATGCCGGAAAAATAACATTGAAGAAACGTGGCGTAGAAGTTGTTCCCGAAGCGGAAATTCGCCGCCTTGCTCCGAAAGGCGAAAAGGAGTATATTTTGTTTTACACGAGAATTTTGGGAGAGAAGCGAGCTATTTTGGCGAAAATTTTCTAAATTACACATATCATTTTATGGAGTTTTGAAAATGGGAGACATTTACCTTATAGGTGCATTGATTCTGGCAGTTATAGCCATTGTTCTGTTTTATTTTATAGCGAGCTTTTTTGGCTTGTGGTTGCAGGCTTTGTTCTCAAAAGCCAATGTTGGAATTTTCCAGCTCTTGGGCATGAGGCTCAGGAAAGTCAACCCTCGCATGATCGTTGAGGCTCGTATTTTGAGCGTTAAGGCCGGCGTTCCTGTGGAAACTGATTTGCTTGAAGCGCATTACCTTTCCGGTGGAAACGTGCTCAGAGTTGTGCAGGCGGTTATCGCTGCTAACAAAGCTAATATAATCCTTTCATTTACAGAAAGCGCAGCCATAGACCTTGCCGGCAGAGATGTTTTGGAAGCCGTGCAGATGAGCGTTAACCCTAAGGTGATTGAGACTTCAAAGATTAGCGCAGTTGCTCTGAACGGCATTGAGCTGCTGGCACTGGCTAAAATAACCGTGCGCACCAATATTCGCAAACTGGTGGGCGGCGCAGGCGAAAAAACCGTTCAGGCTCGTGTTGGTGAAGGCATTGTTAGCTCCATAGGCAGCGCAAAAACTCATAAAGAGGTTTTGGAAAATCCAAATATGATTTCCAAAAAAGTTTTGACTAGCGGTTTGGATGCCGGCACGGCTTTTGAAATTCTTTCCATAGATATAGCAGACGTTGATGTGGGCAGGAACATAGGCGCAATACTGGAAACCGATCGCGCTGAGGCAGATAAAAAAATTGCTCAGGCAAAGGCAGAAGAACGCCGTGCTATGGCAGCCGCTGCGGAACAGGAAATGAGAGCGAAAGTTGTAGAGGCAGAAGCTCAGGTTCCTCTTGCGATGGCAGAGGCTTTGAGAAGCGGCAAGCTGGGGGTCATGGACTACTATAACATGCAAAACATTAAAGCCGATACTCAAATGCGCACCGAGATTTCCGGCGGCCCCGCAAACGATTTGGAACATAAATAAAATCAGATGGAAACCCTTCTTGTATTTTTGGCTATAATCGCTCTCCAAATGATAGCGGCTTATACCAAGCAAAAAAAAGAAGCTGCGGCCAAGCGGCAGCAATCGCAGCAACCGCAACCACAGCCGGTAGAATTTGAGATGCCGGCTTGGAAAGAAGAAGAAGAGGAAGAATCTGAAGCGTTAGAAGAGGTAGAAGAAATTGAAGAGAAAGAGCCTGAGTTTAGACAAGTTCAGTTGCCGGTAATTGCGTCTGTTGAAGAACCGGTTTTTGTTCCGCCAAAAGAACACAAGCACAAGTTTAAAACAGGCAATGTAAATCAGGGAATTCTCTGGGTAGCAATTTTACAAGAACCACGTTATAAAGTGAAGTGGAAGCCCGTATGCTCTCGTTAGCATCTTCCGTAGCCGACCTTGCCGTAGAAAAAATAGAGCTCTTTATACTTGCTCTTGTGCGAATAGCAACGATAATTTTTACATTGCCTATTTTTACGATAAATACCATACCTCCGCAAGTAAAAGCTGCTGTATCTTTTTTGCTTGCGTTTTTGGTATTTCCGCAAATGCCGCTCATAAGTTTTACCATAGCAAATTCTCCGGTGTTCTTTTTTATGATTGTTCTGGAGCAGGTTTTTGTAGGGCTTATAATCGGTTTTACAGCATCATTTCTTTTATATTTCACGATAATGGGTGGTGAGTTTATCGCTCGCGATATCGGATTGATGCAAGGTGCCATGAACCCGTTTATTGAATTTCAGAGCAATTTGTATTCAATATTTTTCCCAATGCTTTTAGTGGTTATATTTTTGGCGAGTGGTGGACATTACTTTTTTTTACGAGTGCTGTTTGAGTCTTTTCAATATATTCCTATGGGGAATTTTGTTTGGGATACTCGCAGTTTTGCCTCAATTTTAATTTTGCTTTCTGCAAGTTCTTTTGTTGTGTCGTTTCAGTTTGCGGCTCCGGTTTTGGGTGCGCTTTTTTTGTGCACGGTAACGCTTGGGCTTATGAACAGGGTTATGCCGCAACTGCAGGTTTGGCTTTTGGGAATTCCGCTAAAAGTTGTTTTAGGTACATTGGTAATTGTTTTTTCTCTGCCTCTAATGGTACAGCTTTTTTATTCGAATTTTGAGCAGTTGCAAAGAGCCCTGTTTGCCGTTTTAAGATCCGGTGGAGGATTTTAAATGGCAGAAGACGAAGAAAAAACCGAAGAGCCTACCGCCAAGAAAAAGGCAGACTCTATTAAAAAAGGGCAGATAGGGCGTTCAATGGATGTATCTTCTGCTATCGCTTTGATTGCGGCCTTGTGGGGGTTTTATCTTTTTGGCGGAGATTTTGCCGGCAGTTGTAAGGCGATTATGTACGAATTTTTTATAGGTTTTGTGGATTGGCAGCCAACGAATTCGAATTTTGTCGCTTTAGCGCATCATGTTTTAATTCTAATTGCAAAGATGCTCGCTCCATTGCTTTTGTTTTTTTTGCTTCTCGGCTTGATAGGCAATTTATCGCAGGTCGGTTTGCATTTTACTTTTGAGAAATGGAAGCCAAAGTTTTCAAATGTATTTTCGCTTTCGGGCTTTAAGCGGATGTTCGGAAAAGATGCCTGGGTGGAGCTTTTAAAAGGCGTAGTGAAAATAACGATTGTGGGGATAATTTCTTACTTTGTCATAAAAGAGCATTACGAAGATATTTTATACATGGTAGATATGGAAATCGGTGTTTTTTGCGCATATATGATAGACATTATTGTGGAATTGCTTTTGAAGGTAATACTGTTTTTGATTGTGCTGGGTATTGTTGATTTGATTTATCAAAAGAGAAAAACTCACAATGAAATGAAGATGAGCAAGCATGAGGTTAAGGACGAAAATAAGCAATCCGAAGGTGACCCGAAAGTAGTAATGGCTCGCAAGCGCATGATGTATAAGTTACATCAACAATTTATGATGAAAGAGGTTCCAAGCGCAACGGTAGTCATAACCAACCCTACGCATTTGGCAATTGCGTTGCGCTATGAGCGTGGTAAAGACCAGGTTCCGATGGTGGTTGCAAAGGGAGAAGACAAAGTGGCAGAGCGAATAAAGCAGCTCGCTGCAGAAAACGATGTTCCCATAGTAGAAAACAAGCCTTTGGCCCGTGCCATGTACGATGTTGTAGAAGTTGGTGATCCTTTGCCGGCGGAATTCTTCGCTGCAGTGGCGGAGGTTTTGGCTTACGTATTCAGACAGAAGGAAGCAGGGTAGTTTTCTATATTATCCCCACACAATGAAGGTAGCATTAAAATTCTGGCCAATTCTGATTCTGACAATTATTCAGGCGATTTACGCTGCCAACATCGTTGCTGTTTTGGAAATAGTTCCCGCAGATGACGAAGTTGAACTAACATTATCGCAATACCGCCACCTCACAGACGAGCTGCGGAATAGGGCGAGAATAACTTTGCCGGAAGAATTCTCCATTTTAACAAGGGATAATATAATATCCCTTTTGCCACAAGACGAAGAAGAGCGTGCCTGCCTTGCTGAGGGCTGTGCGGTGGATATCGGCAGGGCAATAGGCGCAGACTATGTGACTCAAGGTCAAATACGCATGTTCGACGGAAAGTTAACCCTGACTGTTGAGCTTTTCTCTTCCATGAACGGAAACTTGCTCAGCTCTTTTGTCACTGAAAGCGAAAGCGCAACAGGGTTGCTCAATGCGATAAGAGAAAGTGCCCCCCCTATGTTTGAGAAATTGTCTAAACCTCGATTTTCAGGATTAAAAAATTTGCAGGATGAAGAAAAGGCTAAACCGGAACAGTTAATGCAGGAGAAAAAAGATGCTATGCCAGTTGCACCTTCTCCTTTTAGAATTGGCGTTATAGCGAAAAGCGGATTTACTGTAAGCGGAATTTACGGAGCGAAAAGCGGGTTTGCTTATTCGGTTGGTTTGGTAACGGTTCTGGACATAGGTCTTTTGGATTTGGTTTCCGGAGTGTTGTTTTCCGGAGATGGCTTTGAGTTCGAAGGAAAAGAAGCTAGTATTTTTAAAGCAGAGGTTCCGTTGACTGCGATGGCTGTTTACAGGGAGAGTTTTGGATTGTCTTTGGGCGCTGTGTTATCTTTGCCTTTGTCTGCTAAAATTGATGGAGAAGCGGTTAAATATCTTGCTAATTTTGGAGTTGCCGCTACAGGAGGCTTTACTTATTTAATAACAAAGGATATTTTTGTAAATGCTTTTTATGAGAAATATTTTACCAAGAGTTTTTCTTCAATAAATGATTCAACCACGGACAGGGGAGTATTCGCAGTAGGTTATTTGTTTTAATTTTCTATATTCCTTTTGCTTAGGGAATATGTTTTGATCAAATTTTCGTCGCCCTGGGGCATTTCTTTAGATTCACATTTGCAAAAGAGGAGGCTTTATGCCGGAAAGCATTGTTGTTTTTAAAAGCGGGCTTGCAGAGGCGGCTTGCTTCGCGTTGGAAAGTTATACGCAGCATGAAATTGAAAACCTATCGGGCAATAGCAATATTGAAATTGCTAAAAATAAAGAGCATGTTCGTGGCTTTATAGAAGAGGCTAAAGCGAACAATAAAAGACAGAAAAAAATATTGCTGGGAAAAATAAATGGTGATTTAGCACAAAAAATACAAGATGATACAAGTGTTAATTTGAACGGATATCATTTAGAATTAAGAGCAGATGAAATAAGGCATTTATTTAAGCAGCATGGTAATGAAAAAACGGAAGTTTTACGTGGGCAAAGGGCTGTTATAATTGATGATGTTATAAGTTTTGCAGATATAGTTCAAAATTACGATCAGATAAAGAAAAATGCTGATAGTAGTTTGACATTTGTAAAAACCGCAGATGGAATAATAAATGCAGTAACGCTTTACGCTACTAGAAACAAGTCTCTTTCATTGAAAACAATGTGGGTAAATAGAAAAGGAAGCCAAACCCACAGCCCTACACACAACACCCAAAATGACTCGGTTATGAGCCGAGCGGATAATGCTCAAAAGGATTTAGCTTCCTATTAATAATATACAAAAATATTTTCAAAAAAGGTAAAGAATCGTTAAATTCTCCCACAAATTCGCCTTTTTCGCAAAAAAAACTCATATTTTCAAAAAAAATGGGAATTGCACGCTGTGTACTGTACCTATAAGGGAAAGCCTTCCCTTCGCTACAACCACCTGCGGCGTTTTCCGCTAACCCTTCCTTTCCTCATCTAATTCTTATTGTCAGAATCCCGATTTTCAGGATTAAAAGATTTTCTAAATTACCCCAAACAACTTGGAGAAAATTATGTCAGAAAATCTTTCTGTTTTAGGTAAGGCTCGCGCCGATTACAAACCGAAATTGCCACTCTCATTGCGCACAGGCCCATTGAAAGTCCTTGTGAATCAAGGCAATGCTACTCAGTCTGTTCGTGACCAGGACAAAATAAAGGAATTGTTCCCCAATACTTATGGCGCACCGATTTTGACATTTGAAGCAGTAGAAGAAAAACAAACCGCCGGCATGCCGTTGAATGTGGGTGTTGTGCTGTCTGGTGGCCAGGCTCCGGGTGGGCATAATGTGATAGCCGGAATTTTTGACGGAATAAAAGCTGTTATAGGAGGCTCAAAGCTCTATGGCTTTTTAGGTGGCCCAAGCGGGCTGGTTGACGGCAAATACATTGAAATAGACCGTGAGCTTATGGGTAAATACCGCAACACGGGTGGCTTTGACATAATCCAGAGCGGTCGCACAAAACTGGAAAGCACAGAGCAATTTGACAGATGCATAGCCGTTGTGAAAAAAATGGACTTGAATGCAATCGTAATAATAGGCGGCGATGATTCCAACACAAACGCAGCGGTGCTTGCGGAATACTTTGCCGCAAAAAAAGTGAAATGCTCGGTTATAGGTTGCCCAAAGACCATAGATGGCGACTTGAAAAACGAATATATTGAAACTTCTTTTGGCTTTGACACCGCAGTAAAAACCTACTCCGAGCTGATAGGCAACATTGAGCGTGATGCGAATTCCGCTCGCAAATACTGGCATTTCGTTAAACTTATGGGCCGTTCTGCCAGCCACATTGGCTTGGAAGCTGCGCTCCAAACCCACCCGAATATATGTTTGATTTCTGAGGAAATCAAAGAAAAGAAAATGACGCTTGAACAGGTGATATTCTCCATTGTTGATGTTGTTGTTGCTCGTTATGGCGCAGGCAAAAATTTTGGCGTAGCTCTTATACCGGAAGGTCTTGTTGAGTTTATCCCTGAATTCGGAATATTAATTTCCGAGCTTAACGAGGCTCTTGCTCATAACGAATCTGAGATTAAAAAAGCCGGCAAGGTAGCAGAGATGGTAGAGGCCGCATGCAAACACATTTCCGAGGCTTCCGCAAAATTGCTGAAGAGCCTTCCGGATGGCATACAGCTCCAGCTTATGCTTGATCGCGATCCGCACGGCAATGTTCAGGTTTCTTTGATCGAAACGGAAAAACTGCTGATAGAGATGGTTTCAAAAGAGCTGAAAGTTCGTGCATTCAAAGGCAAGTTCGCCGCACTCAATCACTTCTTCGGTTACGAAGGCCGTTGCGCCGCTCCGTCTAATTTTGATGCGGATTACTGTTACAGCTTGGGCTATGCCGCTTCTGTTTTGGTATTGCACAACAAGACCGGTTATATGGCATCTGTTCGCAAGTTAACCGATGGCATTGACAACTGGATTGCAGGCGGAGTTCCCACCACAATGATGATGAACATGGAACGCAGGCACGGCGCAGACAAACCGGTTATCCAAAAAGCCTTGGTTGATTTGAAAGGCAAGCCATTCAAATATTTTGAAAAGCATCGCGACGAATGGGCAAGGCTCGAAGATTATATGTTCCCAGGCCCTATTCAGTATTTTGGCCCAACCGAAGTGTGTGATGTCACAAATTACACGCTGATGCTTGAGCACGATGCGTTAAAGTAAGCCCGCAAACCACAACGTTTTTATTCGCTAAAATGCTCTCCGGCAAACGGATAGCATTTTTTTCCGTTATCACAACCGGCAAGCCGAGCTTCAATGCCTGCTCCGTTTTTTTGCTAATATCAAAATGATCCGGGCAATCTATTTTTTTTACCACTCTGTAATTCCTTTCCAATCCGGCAAAAAATCTTTGCGAACGGGCTATGCCGGCAATAGCTACTATCTCTGAGTTTTTTGGCAAATCGAGTTCCATTGAAAAAATTATATCAGCATCTTTTTCTTCCCAATCCATTGCGCAGGTTTTTACGCAAACTATTTCAGGATGATCCTTCCACAAACTGCGGCAATTTCCGTGGGGGATTATGTCTCGCACGCTCTCCGCACGCTCGCCCCAGGTTAAACATACCCAAAAAGCGTGGCTAAGGCGGCGGTCTTCTAGGCCATCGTCGCTGATTATAACATCGTATTTGCCGTCAAGTTTTTTGCAAAGCTCAAAACGATTACCTGTGAAAACTTCAAACCCTTTTTTTGAATACCATAAATTCTCATCACCCGTATTTTTGCACAGAATGGCAATGCTAAGTCCCTGGGATTTAAGCTTTTGCGCCCAAAATGCGGCATAAGGGGTTTTGCCTGCTCCACCGGCTAAAAGACTGCCGATTCCCAAAAGCGGGGTGGTAAAAGCCGAATTTTTTTTAGGTGCAAGCCTTGTTTTTGAATCAATTAAATAGCCCAAACGCCAAAGTGCAGCAGCTAGCAGCGTTATCATGATAAAAAGATAGAAAAATAATTTCTATCTTTCACAAAAATGATCCTAACACGCTATGTCCTCAAAGAGCATATCGCACCGTTCTTTGCGGCGCTTTTTGTGACTACGTTTCTATTCGTGATAAATTTTTTAGTCGATGTGCTGGATAAGGTTCTCTCAAAAGGAATTCCGGCGCAGATTGTGTTGGAGATTTTTGCGCTTAATGTTGTTTGGATGGTGGGGCTCGCAGTGCCTATGTCTGTGCTCGCAGCTACCCTTATGACCTTTGGAAGATTTTCCGCAGACAGGGAAATCACAGCCATGCAGGCCGCCGGAATTTCGCCGCTCTCGCTTATGAGGCCGGTTCTCATATTTTCTGCCTTGATTATGACGCTTTTGATAGTTTTCAACAACTGGCTTTTGCCGGAAGCGAACTACCGCAGCGCAATGCTGATGCAATCCATAAGTCGCAAAAAGCCGCACGCCATGATAGATGAAGGCAAACTTATAAACCAGTTCCCCGGAATTCAGCTCTGGGTCACTCGCATAGACAACAAAAACGCAATGCTTTACGGCATAAGAATCTTTGAAATAGGCGGCAGTTATCCCAGAGTTGTCACCGCAGACAGCGCTTCCATGGAATATGTGGATATGGGCGCAACACTAATGCTTCATTTGAAAAGCGGCGAAAACCACTTTGTTGACCCTAAAGATCCCGAGCGATATTTCAGAATTCGTTTTGCAAATCAGGATTTTGCCGTGCAAAATGTTGATGCCCGTTTTGAGCGCACAGATGCAAAAAGCCGTGGCAGCCGTGAAATGCCCATAGAAATGATGATGCAGGCATTGGAGGAATCCAAAATCAATATGCAAAAACTGACGGAAGAATTCACGCCGCTTGTTTGGAAAAATGCTCCCGATGTGCGATGTACGCTTGATGTTCCGCAAAAAACTGTGGGAATGGTAAAACGGGAAGAGGACGAGGTTTTAACGCAAATCAACAGAATGGAAATAAGGCGAGAAGGTTTTTACAGGCAAATTGCTCAATACGAGGTTGAAATACACAAAAAAATAAGCACTGCAGTTGCGTGCGTTATATTTGCGCTTATAGGTGCGCCGCTCGGCATAATAGCCAAGAGAGGCGGCATTGGCCCGGGCACTGTTTATAGCCTTGGCTTTTTCACCATTTACTGGGTGTGTTTGATAGGCGGAGAAAATTTGGCAACTCGTTTGATAATTTCGCCGGAAATTTCGATGTGGGCGTGCAATGCGTTAATCGGGACAATCGGTTTATTTTTAACATGGCGGGTTGCAAAGCGATGAAGTTTTCCTTTTATCTTTTTTGGAACTTTTTGAAATCCTTTGCTTTAATTTCAATCGGCAGCGTTGTGGTTTTTGTTATAATAGATTTTGTTGGCAATATAAAAATGTGGCTTTTGAAGGGAATGGATCAGGTTGCGGAATATTATTTGAATTATTTGCCGTATATAATTTACCTTGTTTCTCCTGTTGCGATAATGTTAACGGCGATAGCCAGCGTTGGAGCGATGGCCAGGCATCTGGAAATTTCTGCGATGTATGGCGCCGGTAGAAGTCCGTTCAGGGTTCTTTTGCCGGTTCTTATGAGTGGTGTGGTGATAACGGGGCTTCTTCTTTTTATCAGCGAAATGATTTTGCCGGATGCGAATTTTCGCCGTTTGGAGATTGCCGAGACCAGAATTGAGCAGAGAAAAAATCCGAGAATCAAGGAGAAGCATCAGTTTGTGTATATAGGTTCCGATCATTCGGATTGGTATTTCAAGTATTACAACGGTGTGACTAAAAAAGGGGAGCGAATGTCTTTGGTTTTGCAAAGAGACGGCAAGCCGTCTGCTCGTTATGATGCGAGAAGCATAGAGTGGCAAGATACTTCCTGGGTTTTGTTTGACGGTTGGGCTAGATTTTTTGCGCTTGATGGAAATTTAACTGCGCAGAAATTTCAAAAGCTTGATGTTGGCAAGCAGACCGGTGTTTTGCCGGAAGACATAATAAACGAGCGTCAAAGCCACGAGGAGATGGGCATAAGGCAGATCAGTCGCAGAATTGAAATTTTGAAGCGTAGTGGTGAAGACACCAAAAAAATGGAAACTCAGTTGCATTTTAAGTTTTCCGGTCCGGTGACGGCGTTGGTAACTTTGATTATGGCGCTTTCGCTTTCGCACAAATACAAGCGTGGTGGTTCGCTCAGCCACCAATTCGGCATTGGCATAATTTTGACATTCAGCTATTACATTGTGATAAGGGTTGGAGTGCAAATGGGCGAAAATGGCATTTTGGAACCGTGGATGGGTGCCTGGATTGGCCATATAATTTACGGTACGGTTGGTTTGGCAATGTTGCTGCGTTCGTTTAGGCTGTAACCCTTGACATCGTTGATTTTTTTTTCTATATTTAGGGACCTTGGCTCTGTAGCTCAGTTGGTAGAGCAACGGACTGAAAATCCGTGTGTCAGCGGTTCAACCCCGCTTGGAGCCATTATTTAAAAACCTCTACTATTCCTGATTTAGAGCATTTGAAAGTGTAGCAAATATCTAACCCATCACATGTGATAATTTCAATGCAAGAACAGTCCTCATGAACATTTTCTTGATCATCGTATGAGCTTTCAACAGGCGCAACCATGTCTTCTGCCGAAAATTCATGCGCCGCATTTATCTTATTGCATTTTTCTGCTATTGTTAAAGGCTTTTTCTCCGATTTGTTTGGCATTTTTTTTAGTGTTGCCTGACTTTCCTTCTTTGTGTCCTTCGCTGCTTCCTTTTTAGTTTCCTTTTTTATGTCTTTCTTTACATCCTTCTTTATTTCCGTCTCTTGTGATTGTTTAGGCCCTGCGCATGCCATCAAGACCAACACTGCTAGAATCAAAAGTTTTTTCATATCGGTAATTTATAAAAATTCCGGTTAAAATCTGCTCGTAGCCACCAAATAACCTTTTAAATACATCCCTTCCGGGAAAGAACTCAAAACAGGGTGATCCTGCGCTTGCCTGAAATTTTCTAAAATCTGCACCGGACGCTTTGCATCAACTGCGGCATCTGCCACTATTTTCTGGAATAACTCCGAGCTTATGTGCCCGCTGCAACTGAACGTTGCCAACATTCCTCCCGGAACCAACAGCTTGATCGCCAGCAGATTTATGTCTTTGTAGCCCTTTGCGGCTTTTTCCACCTGGCTCACGGACTCCGCAAACTTTGGTGGGTCTAAAATTATCAGGTCAAAAGATTCGCCCCTGTCTCTGCATTTGCGCAAATATGTGAAAACATCTGATTCTATGTACTCAATTGGCGTTGATAAATGGTTCAGCTCTGCGTTTTGCTTTGCGAGCTCCAACGCAGGTGCGGAAACATCCACCTGCTTTACCGAGTTCGCCCCTCCGGCTGCAGCGAATAAACCAAAGCCGCCTGTATAGCAAAAACAATTCAACACATTTTTGCCTTTCGCAAGTTCGCCGATTCTCTTTCTTGCATTTTTCTGGTCAAGATAGTAGCCGGTTTTATGGCCCTTATACAAATCCACCAGAATTTTCAGGCCGTTTTCTTCAATTACAATCGGCTCTTTTGGAACATCACCGGATAAAATTTGCACAAGCGGTTCCAAGCCCTCTTTTATGCGAACATCGGAATCGGAGCGTTCTATGATTCCCTTGCAATGCGGAAACACTTCTTTCAGGCATTCCACCAGCGTTTGTCTGTGAATTTCCCAACCGGCAGATAACAGTTGAACGCTCAGGTAACCTGCGTAGTAATCCACTATGCAACCTGGCATGTAATCATTTTCTGCGTTTATTATGCGGTATGCTGTTTGCGAATCCGGGTTTGTTACAGCATTATACGGGGCAACTGCCAATGCTGCGCCTACAACACGGTGCATGAAAAAATTTTTGTCGATTATGTCTGGCTCGTTGAAACTCCAAACTCTGGCTCTTATCTGTGAATTTGGCGAATATGCGGCCCAGGCAAGAAAATGGCCTTTGCTGTCCTTAATCTCTACGGTTTCACCGAGCTTTGGGTTGTCTGTGACTTTGTCTATTGCGCCGCTGAATACCCAAGGGTGCAGGCGGAGCAGGGATTTTTCGCGATTGGGCAGGAGAGTTATCATTTTATGTCCATCTCATCTAAGATTTTTTTTATGGTTGCACGCAGTTGCGCAATGATTTTGAAAGTTTTTCGCAAAAGATCGGGTATCTGCTTTGCGTCTATAAATATCAGCATCACTACTAAAATCAACAGAATTTCCGAATAACCTATTCCGCTAGTCATTTTTTCTCCCGGCAAAAAAGGCTATGAATATGCTGAGCCCGTAGAGTATAAGCAATGGTATGGCGAGCATTATCTGGGAAAGAACATCCGGTGGGGTCAAGACGGCTGCCGCTATGAATATGAGCACAATTGCGTAGCGAAAATTACGTGCCAAAAATTTGTGGTCAATTAAGCCGATCCTTGCTAATGCAAAGGATATTACCGGCAGTTGAAATGCAAAGCCAAATGCCAGAGCCAGTTTTATTAAGAAGCCAAGATATTCGTCTATTTTGAAAAACGGGTCAATTGTGCCGGCTGCGAATTCGGTTAAGAATTTCAGGGCGAGTGGCAAGAGATAAAAGCTAAAAGCTATGCCGCTTAAAAAGCAGACGGTGGAAGCGATGGCTGTGGGTAGCACCAGTTTTCTTTCGTTTTTGTAAAGCGCAGGGGATATAAAGCTCCAAACCTGTTGGAACAGGATGGGTGAGGCGAGTGTTAAGCCGCATACTATGGCTATTTTTATGCTCAGCATAACTGTTTCTGCCGGAGCGGTGTAAATTATATGCACTTTAGATTCGCATAATCTGAGCGTGTGTGCGACTATGGCATCAAAAATTGTTTTCCAATAGACTCCGCATGGTATTGCGCAGAGGATAGCGGCGCAGATGCAGCGAATAAGCGTGCGGCGCAACTCTTCTATGTGCGCTATGAGCGGCATTTCCGTGCCTGTGGGTGGCGCTTCTGAGTTATTGCTTGTTTGTGTCATCATCCGTTTCTTTGGATGCTTTTCTGAATTCCTTTATTCCGCTAGCCAAGCTCTTGGCCAGTTCGGGAATTTTCCTTGCCCCGAACAGTACTAAAATAATAAGCAGTATCAGCAGCAGTTCTTGTACACCAATATTTCCCATGTTTTATTATCCTCCAGTTATGGCTAATATAGGAATTCTAATTTTTTCCGCTACCCCCTTCTTGCATAGATATCATGGCAAAACCCGCCCAAATTCCCTTAAAAACGCCGTTTTTTCACAAAAAACAGCGAAAGTGTCAAGAATTGAGACTTTGTACTTAGACCTTGCACTGCAGGGTCCTGGGTGAGCTGTACCGGGTGTCTTGTCAAAGCTTGGTCAAAGGCAGGTCATAAGTTAAAATATTCCTATATTCATTTTTAAGTGTTTAACATAAAAAAGGAGTAATCCAATATGAATATACGAGCCCTTTCGTATGCCCTATCAATAGCTCTCTGCCTAACAGCTACTGTCAAAGCGCAAGATGCTATCCCCCTAACCGAATTGCTAGACTACTACGCAGATCCCATATACATGGAGGATGTAGCACTCTATGGTATTGAGCGTCGTTCTGGCTACCTTTCGTCTTTTCTGGTGGAAGGTGATGAGAGTGAGGATATAGAATTCGGATATGATAATGAAAATTATTATGCCGTTGCGTACGAAATATCACTTGCCAAAGGAGATAAGATTGATATACGCTCCATAGTGCTTGATTATGACGACTACGATGATGTTGATACTCGTTTATACATATACAAGAAAACCGCAGATGGATATGTTTTGAGTGCTGAAAATGACGATTGTGCAGCCTCTGATGGTTATGGTTCTTGTCTGATTTATGAAGCAGAAGAAGCCGGTGATTACTATATAGTAGTGTCAACATTATTTGAGGACACTGAAGGTGAATACAGGTTAGAGGTAAGTCTGCCACAGCCGAATCCGATTACTATTGCCCAGCTATTAGACAAAGCAACACCTATGGCATTGCCATATGGACAAAGACCTGTATATGCGCTTGATTTGGTTAAGGGCGTTGGTTGTATCGAAGGTACGTTCTGCGAAGGCTCAAATTACTTTGCCGTTGCGCATAAAGTAACACTTGCTGCAAATGATGTTATTAAAATAGATACATATTATAACGACGAGTACGAAGATCCTTTTTTGCTGATATATAGAAAGATCGGAAACGATTATAGTCTTGTTAAGTCATATGACATTGATTATTATGATTCTTATGAGTTCAATGCTACCAATGCAGGCGAGTATTACATAGTGCTAATGGAGTATTTTCCAGAAGCAAGAGCTTCTTACTATCTGACCGTACGAAAAAATGTGCTGCCAATTACTCTAAAACAATTACTGGATGGTGCAAACAAATCCTTTACTTATAGCGACGAGTTATCTAGATCTGTGTCCGGATCTATGGCTGATTTGGTAGATGGCATAGGTTTTGAGCTAGAAGACATATCTTTTGAAGAGCGTTTTGCCGATGTGTATAAAATAACACTTGCTCAGGGAGATAATTTTAAAATATTTTTGTCAAAATTATATGGCGATTCATATTTGTATGTATTTAAGAAAATCGACGGAGTCTATTCTTTTGTTGCTAAAGACGATGATGATGATTCTGATGATAAATATGAAGGCACTCAACCTGATAGAGGTAGTTATTCTTATTTGAATTTCACAGCAGCAGAAGCCGGTGATTATTACATAGTGGTAACTGATTATGGCTCAGACCGCGACGGTTCTTACGAACTGAAAGTATGGAATACCGAAGATGAACCGGTGAAGGTTATTGCCAAAGTTGTTCCGACTGCTTCTTTCCAGGCATGGACTCAAAATGGCACTCTGCACATGAACGGCTTAACCGCCGGCAAAGCATGGAGCGTTTACTCTGCTACCGGAGCTCTCGTTAGCCAAGGCATTGCAAATGACAAAAGCGCAAGCGTACATCTAAACGCAAAAGGCGTTTACTTTGTTCGTAGCGAAAAACAAACTGTAAGAATCATAAACAGATAATTACAGAATATTGCAAAAAATACGGCAGGCTGTGGTACATACATCACAGCCTGCCGTATTTATATCTGCTTTTGCCTAGACTTATGTAAACGCCCGCTCCATCTCATCCATCTCTTTCTTAGGAATTCTGAATTCGGCGGCAACCTCTCTCCACTTAGAAACCGTATTTTTCACGAACTGCAAAATATTCTTGGCTTTTTGGGCATCTATGCGAAAAAACGGGGCAACATCCAACGCTAAATCAAAATCCAGCGAGTTATTGTTTTCATCCACATTAAGCGCAAGGCCTGTTGCAGAAGGCTCGGAATTCATATCGTAGGCTGGGGATAAATTCCAGGTTTTGTTTTTGTCTAAAATAAATGAGTGATTTCGCAAATGGCAATCGCTGTTAGAAACCGCAATGCTAAAAACAAGCCGCCGCCACAGTTCTTCCAAATCCGCATTCACATTGGCGCAATGCTTGATTATAAAATCTGCCATTTCAAGCCAGCTAGCATTTTCCGTATTGCCATCGGAATATCCGAGCATAGTCATTGCGCTCGCTATGTGTATTCTAGTCTTGCCTTTTCTGTCAAAGCGAAGCGTTAAAAAAGTGTGGTGCTTTGAAGCGCATTTTTTTATGAGAAAATTGCTAACGGAAATTCCGCACATCCTGGCCAGCTTGCAAACCGCCGCTTCCCATGCGCCTTTGTCTATGCTGTCTAATTTGCTGGGAAATTTTGCTATCCACAAATTCCCGTTTTTGTCTATAACGTTTGCTTTGGGCCTTGAGCCGCCCAAAGAAGAACCCGGTGCAACAAGCATTTGCAGCCATTTCTCGCTTGCGCCCTTTTCGCTCTCAAACATTAAACTTGATTCTTCCAGTTTTTTCAATTCGGTTATGGGAGGAGCCGTTAAATTCGAGTTGTCATCTAAAAATACGCCATTTGCTTGAGTTTTGAACCTCAAGGCTCCCATTCTGTTTTGGTCAAAAACACCGAGCAAATAATCGCTTTCAAGCAAGGTTTTTTCCGGTCGCTTTTCTTTTTTCGCAATTATTGCTTCACGCCGCCTCAAAAGCAATCTGCCCCATCTGTCTGGAGCACTGTCTATAAATACACCGAAATTCGCTTTTTCTGAGCGCAAATATTGAGAGCCGCTAAAATGCCCCAAATCCGGGTCTAAAAAACGAAAAGCCTTTTTTATAACATACTCGTTAGAGGCATTGAAGCTAAAAACCTCTTTGCCCCGAACAATAGAAGAACGCAGCATGCCTAGAAAAGCAAGCTCATCACCATCAAAATACACGAAAATATCCTTATTTTGCATTTTTCTTGCTTGCCCTCTTTCCAACCAAAAGCCCTAAATCTTGCAGCCTATAACCCATTAAATCATCTTTTGCCACCAGCAGAATGTCTTGCTCCAGCCCAAGCACAAACAGCGTTTTTACCAGCGTGGAAAGGGCAACTCCGCCATCCCCGTGTTCCAGCCTCAAAAGCGTGGTGCGTGCAATTCCGGCCCGTTCCGCAAGCTGCTCCGCAGACAAATCTCTACGTAAACGAGCCAGTTTCACCTGCTCGCCCAAAGCCCTAAGCAACCTTTCCCGCTTAGGCAACAACACCGTTTTACCCTGTTTCGCCATAAATAACATCCTTTATATGATATAATATAGAAAATTATTGTAGCGTATATAGGATGTAAAATAGAGCTATTGTTTCACACCCCTCTCCACAGCAAATACAGCGGAATGTGATTCCCCCCGACATTTTTTAGCGATGTGACAATAGTTCTGCCGGGTGAATACTTTTTTGAATATTCCGCAAGCGAGCGTGCCCTTACATTATTGGAAGATTTCACCTCAACAGGCACAATGTCCATGCCGCTCTGAATAACAAAATCCACCTCAGCCATATTTGCAGACTTCCAGTAAAAAGGAATCTCGCCGCTCTTATTCACAAGCTCGCAAAGAACAAAGTTCTCCGTAATCGCACCCTTGAATTCCTTAAAAATATCGCTTCCCTCCAAAAACGCCATTGCCGGCAACTTTGACATTCTGCGAAGCAATCCAATGTCTGCCGCATAGAGCTTGAAAAACGACATATCCGCATAAGACAGCATGGGAATAAAAGGCTTCT